>Ga0208586_1000066_pt1 | contig 40561 bp, 35 predicted proteins | sample NGESurshal072012_6_FD_184471 | JGI IMG/M metagenome (GOLD analysis project Ga0208586, IMG submission 184471) | Arctic peat soil microbial communities from Barrow, Alaska - NGEE Surface sample 53-3 shallow-072012 (SPAdes) | ecosystem: Environmental > Terrestrial > Soil > Wetlands > Peat ... | reverse complement strand
ACGCAGTCGGCGTCCAAAGCCAATGAGCTGATCGGGGGCGCGATATCGTTCAATGTGCCTCTCGCGGCTCCACTCAGCGAAGCGCACGTGCATTTCATTGGTACGGAAGAAGAACTTGCCGGCGAACCAAACGAATCGCCTGCGATCAAAAATGGTGAATGCAAAGGTTCGGTTGAAAAACCGGAAGCTGCGAGCGGGAACCTATGTGTATTCGGTGCGGTCCTCGTGAACGTTCAGAAATTCAACAACGCACCGTTTGTGGGGGGCCTTGGCGAAGAAGGCAAAGCCGGTGCAGACGAGGCTGGGGCGCAGTTGACGTTCCTCGTGCCAAACGAAGGGCTGATGTTTGCAAAGGGCTCGTGGGCTGTTACCGGGTGATTGTATAACACAATCAGTGTGTGACGGTTTCGTTTGAAAAAGGGTCTGGACAGATATTCGGTACTGTCCAGACCCCTCTTGTTACGTAGTTTAAAACTGTATTCGGTGTGCGGTGGACCTCAGGAGCGGTTACTGTGTTTGCGCACAGGCCTTGAAACCGTCGCGATGGGCTACCAGTGAAAGACGTTGTCCTGCTGCTGCAGCGGAGGTGAGTAGAGACGTCGGTGGATTGATGTGATGAGACTGAAATGATTCCCCCGCTTTGGCGGTGCTTTCGGCGATAGTCCGTATTTCATTAAGAATTTGTTTCCAATCTTCCTCCATCGACTTGGGAGGACTGAACTTTATCATCTCAGCAAGCGCTGTCTGCTCGTATGTCGCGATTTGAGGTAGAATACGAGCATAGTCCGCCCGAGTTCTGATCGTCATGGAGTCGCGCTCGGTGTTGACACGCTCACAGATCGCGTCAGCTTGAGCGATCAATTGCGCTCGGTTGAGTGGTCGTTTAGTTTGAGCTTCGAGTTGGCTGCTGCCGGCCAGTGCGCTATGGCTAGATGATTTGGCCGATTCACCGCAGCCCGAGGCCGTTAGCATGATCGTTGCAAGCGCCGATGCGGCCAGGCGTGTATTTAGCATCGTGATCCTAGTCTCTGAGAATGTGAAGGGATCGACGATGGTGACATGGATCCCGGTACTCTAAAGATTTTATAGAGAAGCTTGGGCGAAGTCAAGAAGTCAGAAACACTCAACTACGGTATTTCGTCGTCGAACAAGCTGCCTATCTTCCACGTGCCTAATTGGTACTCCACGGGCATATAGCGTTCACGGCTGGTGGTGAAACCGAGCAGCGCCAACCCGTGAGTCCCATGGACGCGCAATCTCGCGACAAATGGTATCGTTTGTGCCGTGGCCCTTTGGATGTTTGCTTGTTTGAACAGCAAGGACATGATCTGAGGGCAACCCAACTTGCCGAACGCAGGCGAGGACGGCGGCGGCGGATATCTGAGAGCGGATTCAAGGAAGATGGATCGTCTGCCCAAGCTGTTATCCAGCAGCACGCAAGCCGTGACGCCGTCGCTGGTCGCGACGGCTGTGTAATAGCGCCTTACGAGGCTTTGGACCGCTCGGACACTGGTAGAGTCGGCGCTGTGTCCGTACTTTCGGATGTTGTTGTCGTCAGCGTGGTCGTACCTGTCATCGTCATTGTCATCGTCGTCCCGGATGTAGTGGGTGCCTGTTGCCGGAGTGTGGTGATCTGTGTGCTGCTTAGCGATTCTTCCACAAGCTCCCACCGAGATGATAAGCCAGGTGCCTAGAAGCAGTAGAGAAGGGCGCATCACAATACTGGCTCAGTCAATGGTAGTCCATAGATATGAGTAGTATTCTAACAGTGTATGTCCCGTGACATCTACCAGTCTATTTTAACGATGCGATATTTGACGATGCGATGTCTTTGCGTGAGCAACCTGTGCCGAGTTGCGAATCGTGGGAGGGCGTTCGCGAAGATGCGATCTCTGTCGATCGCGACCGTCCTGACAATGTCGCTCCATATAGGGTGGAACGTAGACGGGATGACGGGCGGAGCCACCTGTACCGCCAATAACGGTGATTGGTGCCGGCACGGCACGGCGAGCGGTAAGGCCGGTGGGTTCGATTATCCAAGCAGCGTCGCGAGCAATCTCAATACCGGTGATCTGTATGTCGCGGATCTCGATAATTATCGTGTGGAGGAGTTTACGCCCTCTGGCGTGTTTGTCTCCATGTTTGGTTGGGATGTAAACGCTCGTAGGTCCGCACTGGGTCGCTCATCTCGGGAAAGGAACGTGTGTGCGGCTGATTCACGCGACTTCTGTGACACCGGAGAGCCTGGCAGTCATGGGGGTCAACTTGTCTACCCGCAAAGCATCGCCGTTGATCCTTTCACCGGCGACGTCTATGTACTCGAGATCGCTAATGGTAACTATAGGGTGGACAGATATACCACTGCCGGTCGATTTGTTTGGGTGATTGGCAAGAGAGTAAACGTGGCGAGGAGTGGAAACATCTGCAGGGCGAGCGAAGTGCAACGGCTGCGTGTAAAGTGCGCTTCCGGTCGAAGAAGTGCGACAGGGAGCCTCGAACATGCAGCGTTCAAATTTCCTCAACAGGAGGGGAACCTACTAGCGGCGGGTGGCCCTGACGATCTGTTGTTTGTCGGAGACGAACAGCGCGTGCAAGAGTTCGATGCTGCTGGCAAATGGAGGCGTGAAATCGCTCTCGCTTCGGTCTCCTCGGCTCCCGGAAGTAGCGTAACGGCTGTCGCAGTAACCGTCAGCGGCGAATTGTATCTTGTCTATCGGGTGGCGGGTGGAAAGGTAGGATCAGGCATGGAACAAAATAGTGTGGTACGGAGATTTAATCAAAAGGGTGAACAAGTTGGTGAGTTTAGTGTGACGCCAAGGCTTGCGAACGCGATTGTCGACATAGACGGGATTGCAATCGAAGCGGCCGGGCGAATAGCCGTGATAGGAGTCGAAGTGGGTGTGGGTCTCCACCAGCGTTTCGGGTATATTTATGATGGAGCCACAGGTGATTTGATCGGGCGGTTTTCTCCGCCTACTGACAATGATGGTTTGACATTCAACAGCCATGGAGATTTGTATGTCGCCGCCACAGACGATCAAGAAGTTGTTGGCTATGTTCCAGGTCCTGTATCGCAACTCTTGAGCGAGCCGGTGCCCTGCGAGATCGCGCCCGCGGACGATTTTTCAGCGGCGTTTGAGTGTGCTCTGGCGACCGCGGGTGGTTAAGGTAGCATGCTGCCGATCAACATCGCCACTCGCCAGCAGCCTTCTTCGCGCTGTAGTGAGATGTAGCTGGCGGAGGTTTTGGTCGAGCCCAGTAGAGCAAAGGCTTGGTTTGCGGCGATCCGCACGCTGGTCACCACGATCGTGCTGCGCAGGCGGTCCCGGAAGTGATCAAACATGTGCGCCATTATCCCTGAGCATGTCTTTTGACCGCGAAGGTAAGCGGGGCCGGGTTCCTGACCATATTCCTGGGCGAGGGATTTGACTATGTCCAGGGAGAGTATAGAGCAGGCGCGCGCACCGTTATCGTTACGCGCGGCGGCATAGTAGTGCTTGACGACCGTCGCCACGCGGCGCGCGTCCAGTGGGTTTGCATCATGGCCATAGGCCATGATGGGGCGATCGTCGCTCTCGTGGTAACTAGTATTGTCACTGGCTCTGCGATCTTCAGCATAGTCGTTGTCGTTGTCTGCGCTGCTGTCGTTATCGGCGTCACCACTTGGGTCATTGTCACCATCGTTTAGATAGTGCGGAAAAGTGCCTGCAGGAGAATGATGAGTGCTGCCTGATGTTGCGCCGGTTGAGGGGGAGTGAGGTGGCTGGCCGGTCTTGCCGCAAGCGAGACCGTTGACGCTGAGCAGGAGCATTAGCATGGTAATGAGAAGTCGGATGGCGTCTGCGAGCTTCACCTTGGGCTTCTCGCTCTCTAAGGCATTTTGCTATCGAGTAGTTCCCAAATCTTCCAAGTGCTGCCTTCGCGATGAAGGGCGATCTTCTGTGGTTCCGGGTTGCCAGCAAAATGCAGGATCGCTAATGCCCTACCGGTTTCAACGCGCACTGCGATCACCTTGAGGGTTGCGCTCTTGACTCTAAGAAGACGGTGGCGACGCTCGAAGAGCCTGGACATCATCGTTGCGCAGCTCTTCTCTTGGGTTCCCGGTTCGGGTGAGCCCCCCTCGCCGTAGTCTTCCGGGACGGCTTCAGCCACCGTGTGGATGAGCATCCTGCACGCTTTCGCACCGTCGTCGAGTGCTGCCGCCGCATAGTAGCGTTTGACGGCGAGGGTCACAGTCCGTGCGGTCGTTCCACTAGCCGGATGACCGAAGCCCATTACAAAGAGGTCGTCGTCTCCGCTGGCATCGGCGTCTTTGTCCTCTGAATCTCCGCCAGCCGGCGCGTCGCGGATAGCCGTCTGCCGAGCGCTGCCGCTGGGTGGCGACCCAGCGGTGACTCGAGAACCCGAGCATGCACCTACGCCCAGGCTGAGTAGAACGATCACGGCACCTGCAAGCAGCGATCTCATCTACGGAAGTTCGCTGTCAAGTAGATTCTGGATCTTCCATGAGTGTCCTTCGCGACCGACCCCGATTCGGCGTTCGGGCAGCGTCCCGAAGCTCATGATCACAAAGCCCTGATGTCCAATGAGCCGGACGCGCCTCACGGCGAGCTTCGCCTGCTCTGCCACGAGCTTACCGTGGTAATGCTTGAACAGCAGGGTCAGGACTTGGGAGCAACTGGTGCCAGTTTTGAGATAGGGTGCTCCCCCTGAACCTTGACCGTAGTCTTCAACGACGGCTTCGGAGAGGCTCAATGCCACCAACGAGCAGCCTGCCGCGCCATCTTCGGCTGCCGCGGCCGCGTAGTAGCGCTTGACGATTTCAGTCGCGGCAAGTCTGTCGCTTGTGTCTGCGGCATGCCCGTAGTTCAGCGCAACGTCGTTATTGGTGTCGTCATAGGGAGAACCGAGGTCGTTGTCTTTGTCAGCGTCGGTCCTTGTGTAATTGGTGGTCGTCGCATCCGAAGCGGTGGTGGCCACCGTCGCCACGGCAGACGTTCCTCTGCTTATGGGTCCGCCGGAGTTACCGCAGGCAGTGATGCCAAGGCTGAAGATAGCTGTCACGAATAGCCCTAGCAGTGGCTTCATCTCAATGTTCCTCTCTTTTGGGTTGCGAGTCAGCCATGCTGGGTTGCGCGTAAGAGCGCGAGGCTTGACTTTCACCAGGTCCGGTCGCTGGTGAGCTTAGCGGTCCAGTGCGGCAAAGCCAATAAGTCAGAAACATTCATCCACGCAGCGGACTGTCATGGGGCGGATAGCAGGGAGCGTAGACTGCTTGTGTGGTGGTATAACTTGGCTAGAACCAACCGATGGAGGCGACCTCGTGACAGGAGTTCCTATATTCATCACCCTAGGCCCCAGTGGCACGTGTCATGAGTATGCGCTGCTCAACTACATCGAGTTCCAGGGACTGGATGACGATGTCGACATAGAGCTGGTGGAGGACTTCTACGAGGGGCTTGAGCGAGTCTATAGTGAGCCGGACGGCTTTCTCCTCCAGTGCAGCTCGCACCCCGACGTCCACGTCGTGACCGAGAGCTACCCGCAGGAGATCTTCGTGGTGGACACGTTCATGTTCCCCGCCAAGGAAATGGGTTTGATCGTGCGCAACGATGTCGAGGAGCCGAAGAGCCTAGGTGTCGTGGCGGCGGCGATGGGCTACCAGGATCTTGCCAAGTGGGAGACGATCGTGGAGGAGCCGGCCAACCCGATCGTGGCCGAGAACCTGCTTGCCGGCAAGTACGACGCCGGGGTCACGTTCGTCGCGTTTGGTGAGGCCCATCCGCAGGAGCTGCGCGTGGCCGAGCGCTACGGCGAGGTCGACACCACTTGGTTGGTCTACGGTCATCGCAGGCGCTACCGTGGCCATTTGATTGGTCATCGCATCCCCTGGTTCTTTGGGGACGAGCCCGAACCGGGCTCGTCTGAGGACCTCGAGCCTGCACAAGACGCTCGTGCCGCCTGATCAGCCCATCCAGCGCGAGGCCCAGGTTCCTTACGCGGGACGCATGCCACCGGAGGCCGGCGTGGTCGACGGCTCGATGTATCCCGACGTGACCGTAGGGGAGGGCTACGCCGTCGGGCATATCGACGATCTCGGCTCTGAATACGGCTTTCGCAAAGTGCGCAAAGGCCTCGGTGTCACCGCCTTCGGCGTGAACGCGCTCGTGCGGCCTGCCGGCTATGAGACGCCGTGGCACTATCACGACCTCCAGGAGGAGCTCTATTTCGTCCATCGTGGCGCGATCGAGATGGAGTTCGGCGACGGCAGCACCCACCGCCTGGGCGAGGGCGTCTTCGCGCGCGTGGACGCCTCCACCGTGCGCAAAATCAAGATCCTTGGCCCAGAGGACACGGTGTACATTTGCATGGGCGGTAAGGGTGGCTACATAGGTCGCGACGGGCGCACACCCGAGAAGACATAGTTTCAGCCGGCTCGTCTCCGAGCGATAGAACTAACGCATCGTTATGCCACCGTCCACGCCCATACCGCCTACCGCCTGACATGGACCTCCAGCTCGAAGGCAAGGTATTCCTGATCACGGGGGGCTCGAGCGGCCTGGGCCGCGCGCTCGCCGAACAGCTTGTGAGCGAGGGAGCGCGCGGGGTCGCGATGATGGCTCGCGGCAAGGAGCAGCTGGACGCCGCCGCTACTGCTTTGCGTGAAGGCGGGGGAGACGTGCTCGACTTCGCCGGCGACGTCAGGCGCTCTGAGGATCTCTCCTCCTTCGTGCAAGGAGCCCTTGCCCGCTGGGGCCGCATCGACGGTCTTGCCAACAACGCGGGTGAGCTCTCAGCGGGCGCCTTCGCCGATCATGACGACGCGAAGTGGGAGGCCGATCTTGCGCTCAAGCTCATGGGTGCCGTGCGTCTTACGCGTCTCGTGCTGCCGGCGCTGCGCCAGACACGCGGCGCCGTCCTGAACACGCTCGCCATCTCCGGCAAGGCCCCAGACGCCTTCACCACGCCGACCTCAGTCTCGCGCGCTGCTGGTCTCGCACTCACCAAGGCGCTCTCACGCGAGCTTGCCCCCGAGGGCATCCGCGTGAATGCCGTGCTCATCGGCGTGATCGAAAGCGGGCAGCTGCGCCGCTACGCGGCCGAGGCCGGCATCACCGCCGAGGCCTACTACGAGCGGATGGTCCTCAGCTCGGGCATCCCCCTTGGCCGCGTTGGCCATCCGGCAGAGTTCGCGGACCTCGGATCGTTTCTGCTCTCACCGCGAGCCTCTTACCTCACGGGCGCCGCCGTCAACCTCGACGGCGGGCTCTGTCCCGTTGTTTAAGACGGCGAGCTCCGCAGCCTCGGTCACCCCGATATAGGGTGCGAGCGTGAGATAGGTGGCCTCGGGCGCTAAGCGTGCGAGTTCTGCAGTCTTGTTCTGTGCCGCCTGGTGGAAGCTCAGCTCGAACAGTCCGTGCACGGTCGCTTCAGGCGTGATCGCCGGCGGGCGCCTGCGCTTCGGTGCCCCGTCGAGCAGCAGACGGGCATATGCGCCCGCATGTTGATGGGTGCGGCGCGCCATGGCAGCGCCGGCCAACGGTGCGTCGACGAACGCAAGGCGAGTGAAGTAGGGCTCTGAGGCGTAGAACTCGAGCAGTGCACCCACTGCGTTGCGCACGCCCGTGCGCCAGTCCGGGGACGCCAAGCGCGCACGCTCGACGATCGCCTGACCCTTCAGGTGACCAACCTCGACCGCGGCCGAGAACGCATCGTCCTTGTTCTTGAAATGTGCGAGAAACGCCCGTTCGGACAGGTCGGCCTCTTCGGCGATCCCCTGTGCCGTCAGCTCCACATATCCGTGCGCCGTCACCAATTGCGCGACCGCGTCGAGGATGCGCTCGCGATTGGAGTGGTGCACGAATCCCGAGGAGCGAGCCTCTGGTGGCGGTTCGTAGCCCTCGGGGGATAGGGTCAGGGTCCCCGGCGCGCGCCCACCGAGCAGGCCCTCGCCGCCCCACGGCCGGGTTGTACCTACCGCCCAGGCGCTCGTCAGCTCCCAGGGAACCGGATGGTGGCTGCGCGTCCAGCGCGCCAGCTGCGCTGATATGGCGGTCAGTTCTTCGCGTCCTCCCATCCTCAGACGCGCGTCGATCGTACGGTACGTGCTACCCGCCAGTGCGCGTGCGATCGTTGGCGGCAGGGCGCGGTCTGTGTCCTCGCCGCTCAGGCATTCCTCGATCAGATCTCCGTAGGCGCTCATCAGTTGCTCGCGGCGCTCCAGCCCGTCGGGACTCACGGCTGCGATCTCGATCGTCGCCAGCGCGATCGTGCCGGGGCTTGCGCGCGCGATGCGAGCCATGCGCCGCATCACCGCCTCGAATTTACGCGTGGGACCGCCGCTGCGCTGTGCTGCCGCCTTGATCTCTTCGAATGCAGCGGGTGAGGTCGCATCGAAAGCGGAGAGCAGGAGATCTCTGCGGTCGGCGAAGTGCACATAGAACGTCTTGCGCGAGATTTCTGCGCGCTCGAGGATGTCGGCGACCGTGACCGCAGCGTAGCCGCGCTCGCCGGCCAGCTCGACCATCGACGCGATCAGGCGTGTGCGCTGGTCCTCTGCCACCTGATCCTCGGTCAGTCGGTGCGGGCCGCGCGGAAGCTTCCCCCGTCTACGACTCCCTGGCACACTCGCGGCCATCACGCCTCCGCTATTGCAAGCAGCCCGCATCGCCGATCGTACGCCCGAGGCTTGAGGAAGTCCAGCAGAAAGACCCTAAAGTCCAGACTGAGATCAAGTTCCATATTATGGACGCAGGGTCCCTGTGTGTAGGTCATGAGTGGCGAGTGACTCGCGCGAAACGTTAGCCTACTTCATACGCATAAGCAGGGCCGCCCAACACATAGGCTCAAAGGGATACAAAACCGCGAGAGTTGGCACAGCGACATGCGCCGAGGAAATCGTCCAGCACTTTTCTAGCTGTTATTAGCGTGGGTAAGCAAGATGATGCGAGTGATCTCCTCGTTAGACTCGGCGAGCCGTCGGGCTCGCACCACGGGAGCGGCTACACGCACTCCGTAAGAAGGCGCCAACCATCCACGATCCACGCTCAACGCCGCTCCACAGACTTCGATCTCAAGCTCCGCCTCGGGAAAGAGCCCCGACGCACGCGACCCCGCGGCGGTGGCCTCACAGGGAGCCAGCGGGAAGCTCCAGAGCAGCTCCAGTCCCCGTGCGCCCGACACCGTGTCGAGGATGAGCACCGTGCCCAGCTCTCCGTTGAAGTGCAGCTCGCGGCGATGTCGGACGGCTCGCGCCAGGTCGCGAAAGCCTTCATGCTCGCCTTCGAAGAGCGCGCAAGGGCCGTCTGCGTCGAAGCGCAGGCAGCGAGCTTTCGCCTCTTCGGGCAGCGTGAACAGGTAGTCCGATTGCAGCCGATTCTGCTCGCTCGCGCCGATTTGCAGCGTGCTGTGAGACCTGGTGGAGCGGAACTGGTTGCGAGCCTGCGCGTCGGCCGTATAGAGGTAGGAGCCGGGATCGACGACGAGCGGCTGCGCCCCCAGGGCCAGCTCGAAGGAAAGTTGATCGTTGTGCGCATGGCCGCCGCGTCCGCCGAGTCCCACGTCCCCGCAGCGCACGATCGCCCACAGCTCGCCGTAGCGCATCACATACCACCCCCCCTCCACATAGGCCGCGTGGGTGTGGCCCTTGCGCGGGCGTCGGCCCGCCTGCCTGTATAGGTGCCTGTGATCGCGCGGGTCGGCGCCATAGTCTCCAAGCGGCAGAATGCGACCGTCGTCGGCGTCGCCGATTTGCGGCGCCAGACCGTCGGGACGGGTGTAGTCGGAGACGAACTCAAGCATCTGCTCCAACCGTTTCCGGTAAGCGTCTGAGAGTATCCCCGGGCAGAGCGTGTCCGCCGCCTGGGTTCCGCACACGAAGCACTCGGTTACGAGACGGTGATAGGGAATCGAGGCCTCGTGGTCGCAGCCATCGCCGCGCACCTGGTGGGCCATCTCGCGCTCAAGCTCGCGTGTGGCCCATACGGCCCAGCTGCGCCCTTCGGCGCCCGCGCAGAACGGTGCACAGGCGACCAGCAGGCCGACCACGTCTGAGAGATAGTGGTTGCCGCGCACCTCGCTCCACTCCAGGTGGCTGCGAATGAAGCGACAGTGCAACAGCAGGCTCCCGAGCGCCTCCTCCAGCCATGCGGGCCGGCTGCCCGCCGCAGTTGCCATGCACAGCGCCACCGTCCAGTTGGCAGCCCGGATTGCGACGTCCATCGTGCACGACCACGGCGCCCCGAACTCGACCGGGTTGGCCTCGATAAAGGACGTCAACTGCGCACCGACCTCATCCAGGAAGCGTCGATCGCCGCTCACCCGGTAGGCCGCGCAGAGCAGCGGCAGGTGCTGGCAGCGCGAGAGCTCCCATGGCACCTTGATGTCCGAGCCGCCGCCCAGCACCGTCGGCACGCGCGATATGTGCACGTCGGGCCAGCGGCGCCCCGTCTTGAAATCGCGCTGCCAGTCGATCTGTGGGCCCAGCTCACTCGGCCCGGAGCCGAGCAGATCGAAGCGGTGGGCCAGGAGCTGCTCGGCGCGCGCCACCAATTCGCTGCGCGCGCCGGTGTCCAGGCCGTCCAGTTCCCGCTCCCACGCCGCCACGGTCGGCAGCGCCGCGAGTGCGTGCTCGCGCAGGGCCACCGTGGGCTCGACCCCTTCGAGCCCACGCTCCAGAGCCCTGGGGCCGACATGCAGCGCCCGCACTCCCAGCCTTGCCCGGCGCAGCCGGCCTTGCAGAGGCGAGTAGAGCATCGCCACAGCTGCGCTTGTCCCTCTGCGCGGGCCCAGCCTGCGCCATGTGCCAAGGCCTCTACGAAGCCGGCCCATGCACGTACCGAGTGTCTTCTCCATTGAAGGCGAGCACCACTCTCGGCGGGTTGCGCTCGCTTCGATCCCAATTTTCGTGCTCGGCTTCGAGGTGGCGCGCAAACAGGAACACAGGGGCCAGGATCGCGATGGCGACGAGCACCGCAAGAATCGTCGGGCGTGTGGGCCAGAGACCCGACGGCCAGCCGAGCGCTCCTCGCATTTGGCCCGTCCAGCCCCTTTTAAGCTGTGTCTCAGGCCACGCCTGCTCCACGCGGGCGGCACTTGCGCCGATCGCCAGCAGGCCCAGTGAGCCCAGGGGTGCCAGCAGCGTGAGCTCATACGTCCGTAGCGGAATCGCCACGATTGCAGGCAGCGCGCCGATCGCGAGGGCCGGCAGAAACAAAGCCAGCTCAGCCGGCCGCAGCCTCGCCAGTCCCCGCCCGCCCAGGGCAGCCCCCAACAACAGCGCCAGCAGCAAGATGTAGCGCCCGGCATGGGATAGCTCTACCACGACCTTCTGCGCCTCGGCCCTTGCGACGAACCAGGGATCGTGTGTGACCAGGGTGTCCACCTGTCTGTGTAGCGCGCTTGCATAGGGCGCCGAGAGGTACGCCACGCCGGGGTCGGCCTCTTGCGCGGCCGCGGCCGCATACCCGTCGAGATAGTGGATGCCATAGCGATTGGAGGTGTAGCCGAGCCCGATGTAGAGCGAATGCCAGAGCGGGTGCGAGGAGGGCGTGGAGGCGCTCAGATCGATCCCGATGCGGTGGTCGCGGTGTGAGCGGATGGCCGGCAGCACGATCCAGGTGGGGGACAGGTATGCCAGGGCGATCGTCGCGACCGTAGCCATGCGCAGCCAGCGGGGGCCGCCGGCCACAGCGGCGACCGCCGCCGCCGCGAGCGCCACAGCAAGCCCGGCATCGCTGCGAATCGCTGAGACCACGCCGGCGAGAAGCGCGATCGAGACGAGCGCGGGCCACCGGCTCCTCCCCTCGTTGCGCCACAGCATCAGGAGCACCGGCATGAAAGCCACCACGATCCATGCCGTCACCCAGTAGATGTCGCCAAAGCCGAAGGACAGGATGCACACGAGCAGCGTGGGCGGAGCGAGCAGCGTCGCTGCCCTGGATCTGAACAGCGAGCGAAAGACGGCAGCGCTGAAGAGAAGCGTCGTTGTCCAGGCGACCAGCCACAGCCAGCGCAGCACCGCCACGGGGTCAGACTGTCCAAGCCAGTGGCTGAGCAGGGGAACGATCACATAGATGCCCTGGTCGTCGGAGTAGCCGATCGCATATGGCGCGTGTGTAGTCGGCTGAAAGCCGAGCAGGGCCGGTCCGCCATGATCGAGCACCGCAAGCGAGGCTCGCAGTTCGATCGTGCGCGAAGCCTGCATCGTGGGCGCCAGCAGATACAGCAGCAGCCCGCCGAGCAGCGCCCACAGCAGGCCCCACAGAAGCGCAGCGAGAAGCGAGCCGCCCGCTTCTCGCCCGAGAGTCTCTGCGGCGACGGACCGTCGCTCTGTCCTTTGCGTGGCCGGTGAGAGCGACAGGCTTGATTTCGCGTCGGGCTCGCTCACGATTCACCGGCGATCCAGTGGTCGTGCCAGGCGCTCACGTTGTAGAGGTTCCACAGCTGAAAGCTCCAATTCGCCTGCCCCGAGCGGTGCGCCTCCCACAGCTCGTCGATGCGCCGGTAGTCGAGCAGTCCGCGATCCGCCAGCGAGGAGCTGCGGATCTCCCGTTGGGCGCGCCGTCCCAGCTCGCCGCGGAACCACTCGGCCACCGGAGCGCCGAAGCCCTGCTTGGGACGGTGCACGATCTCACTGGGTAGTAGCCCATCCACGCTCTGCTTGAGCAGCCACTTGCCCACGCCGTCGCGCACCTTCATATTCATCGGAAGCGCCATCGCGAACTCGACCAGCTCACGATCGAGGAAGGGGACACGCGCCTCGACCGAGGTCGCCATCGTCATCTTGTCCACTCGCATGAGCAACAGCTCTGCCAGCCTCTGCTTGAGCTCCAGGAAGCTCATCCGCTGCAGCAGGTCTGCCTGTGGGCAGTCTCTTGCGGCCTGCTCCAACAGGCGTTGGACCACGCGGTAGGCATCGGGGCCCTCTCCGTTGCCTGCGAGGACCTGGCGCTTGAGCTCGCCCGTGTAGCAGATCGCTCCGCCCCAAAAAGGCTGGCGTCCCGCAGCCGCATTGGCCACGTATTGCGCCTGCAGGAGCCCGCGTCCGGTGCGTCGGGCCAGCGCGACGGCCGAATCCCCCACTGCGTTGCGTGCGAGCGCCGGAACGTGTTGAAAGGGCGCCCAATAGCGCCGGCGCTTGGTGACCGAGTCCAGGTATTTCTGGTAGCCGTGAAACAGCTCGTCTGAGCCCTCGCCGACCTGCACCACGATCGTTCCGTTCGCGCGCGCCAGCTCCGAGACGTAGTACAGCGGGACGCACACCCAGTCGGCGATCGGCTCGTCCTGATGATGGATCATCTCGGGTAGGAACGACACGAGGTCCTCGGCGTCGATGAGCACCTCGTGGTGGTCGGTTTTGAACCTCTGCGCGATCTTGCGCGCGTACTCCAGCTCGTTGTATCGCTCGTATTGACGGAAGGCGACCGAGAACGTCCTCACGGGCTCGCTCATCAGCTCGCTCATCAACGCGACGTTCGTCGAGCTGTCCACACCTCCGGACAGGAACACGCCGAAGGGCACATCGCTCATCATGCGCTTGGCGATGGAGCCGCGCAGCAGCTCGAGCAGGCGTGCCTCGAGCTCACGCTCGTCGAGCCCTTCGATCTCACGAGCCGTCGTGCAGGACATCGGAGTCCAGTAGGTGTCGCTGCGAATTCTCCCGTCCTGGCTGACCGTCATCCGTTCGGCCGGCGAGAGCTTGCCGATGCCGGCGAACATTGTCGATGGTGCAGGCGTGCATACGAACGTCAGGTAGTCGTGAAAGGCCCCCACGTCGAGATCGGCGGTCACCGACGGGTGGCGAAGCAGCGCCTTGATCTCAGAGGCAAAGGCCATTCCCGCGGGCGTCCTGGTCCAGTACAGAGGCTTCTTGCCCAGCCGGTCACGGGCCAGGAAGAGCTCGCGCCGGCGCTCGTCCCACACGGCAAGCGCGAACATCCCGTCGAGCCGCTCCACACAGCGCTCGCCTTCCTGCTCATAGAGGTGGACAATTGTCTCGGTGTCACACCTGGAGCGGTATTTGTGGCCACGGGCTTCGAGCTCGGTGCGTAGTTCCAGGTGGTTGTAGATCTCTCCGTTGAAAGCCACCCACACACTCGCGTCCTCGTTGCTCATCGGCTGGTGACCGGAGTGAGAAACATCGACGATCGACAGGCGGCGATGACCCAGCCCTGCGCGTCCATTTGGAGAGATCCACACCCCGCCGTCGTCGGGGCCGCGATGGATCATCGTGTCGCGCATGGCCACGATTACGGGCTCCTCGCACGCGAAGCTATCTTTGAATGCCAGAACTCCGCAGATACCGCACATGCAATGCCCGCGCCGGAGGGTGGTTGACAGTCGTTGGGTGTCCGAGCAGGAGCGTCATCATAGTCCGAATGGCGCAACACTTCCGTACTGGGCAACGTGGGCAGAGGACGTCGTGAGAATTCGAGCGGCACCGATTCGATCTGAGGAGATATGCCTGGCACGATGAGCACGTCCGGTATGCCAGAGAAGGTCTCCATACCGGCCGGCGTCGTGCCCGATCCGGCTGAACGCGGGCTGCGCGAGGACGTCCTGCTGATGGTCGGCGCCAAGGTCGGCACGCTCGTGCTGGCTGCGATTACGACGGTCATCTTGGCTCGCTCGCTCGGCCCGGCGGGTCGCGGCTCGCTGGCCTCCGTGTATGCGCTGATGACGCTGCTGGCCCAACTGGGTACGTTCGGGATCGCCTCGGCAAACCCCTATTTCGCAGCGCGTGAGCCAGAGATGCGAGCCCGCATCGCCGGCAATTCGCTCTGGCTTGCGGCAGTGCTCGGCCCGCTGATGGCCGTCGTGGGGATTCTCGTAAAGGTTCTGGCCCCGCACGCCTTCGGCGACGTGAGCTGGCCCGAGATGGCGGTCGGCATGTTTGCAGTGCCAGTGATGCTCAGCTCCCTGTTTCTGCAGAGCATTCTGCTTGCCGACGGTCGCACCGTCCTCTACAATGGGGTCGCGCTGGGTGCGGCGCTGCTCACCGTGCTGCTGCTCGTGACCGTCCTGCCGCTTGCCGGCGGTGGGGTGCTGCCGGCGCTGTCGCTGATGGTCGCCCCTCAGGTGGCGGCGCTTGTGATCTACATGGCCGCCATGCGCCGGCACGGTCGGCTGCTGCGGCCGCTGGACGCGGCCTTGGCACGGCGCATGGTCGGTTATGGCGCGCGTGCATACGTGGTCACATTGATCGCCTACATGTTGATCCGCATCGACCTCCTGCTCGTCAACGGCATCCAAGGGCCGACGGCCGCCGGCCAGTATTCGATCGCGGTGGCGCTCGCCGACGCCCTCTACCTACTGCCGGTGTCTGTCTCTGTCAATCTGTTTGCGCGCTTGGCCAGGGGATCGGCCGACCGCGAGCTGAGCCTGGGCGTGTTCCACCTTGTCGCGTTTGGCTATCTGATCGTCTGCGCCGTCGTTGCGCCACTTGCCGGCCCCGCGATCACGCTCATGTTCGGAGCCGCCTATCAGCCGGCTATTGCCCTGTTTCTGTGGCTGCTCCCCGGCGTGTACTGTCTTGGACTGCTCACGGTGATCGCCTATCACTTCGCCGCCAACGGGATGCCGCGTGAGCTCATTTTGGTGTGGGGGCCGGGGCTCGCCCTCAACCTCGCGCTCGACATCGCTCTGCTCCCGCATCACGACACCTACGTGGCCTCGATCGCATCGACGCTTGCCTACGCCATCGTGCTGATCCTGCACCTTCGCCTGTTCGCCAGGAATCTGGGCGGCTGGGCGCCGTTGCGCCCGACGGTCGCAGGCACCGCCTCGCTGATGCGCCTTGCACTACGCCGCGGTTAGTCGCATTGCCCTCCGGCCAAGGCCGGTTGCCAGTGCCATTGCCGTGTCCCCCGAGGTCCAGCCAGCTCATCCGAACACGAGATGGCTGCTTGCATCGCTTGTCACTGCCCACACGAGAGCGGTAAAAGCCAATCCGCCCAACCCACCGATCGCAAGGATGCGATATCTCCGGGAGTGCTCCGCGAGCACCGCCGAGAGACTCGGCCACCCCGGCGCAAGGACGAGCATGTACACGAGCGCGTAGAGAGGCAGCATGAAGCGCGTCTCCACAGCCGAGCTCAATGTCGTCAAGCAGCACACCGACAGCGCCAGTGGATAGCGCCAGCGGGATGGGCTCAGGCAACGGCGTGCGGCCGGCCACAACACTCGTGCCAGTGCCAGAAAGACGAGCAGGAAACCTGGAATGCGCCGCCACAGATTGGACCCGAGATGCTTGACGTATGGAGTGTCGTAACGTGCGTCCATGCCGTTGACGAGGTGATGGACGAACAGGTTGCCCATGACGAGAGGATGACCCACGATCAGTCCCAGATACTGGCCTATGCTTTCGATTTGCTGGCTTTCCTGCTGACCGAGAAGATGCTCGCTTTCTGGGTCCAAATAGTTCATTTCAGGGGCGGCTCCAGATCCGACGTAGGTCTCATAGCGTTGCAGCACGAGTCCGGCCGTCAACTGTATGTAGGTCAGGTTTTCCCCCGATCCCGGCAGAAAGCTCCACGAGCCGGAATGAAGATGTGTGGTGAGCGCCTGAGGCAGCGACACCGCCGCGAAACCACCGAGCAGCAAGACGACGCAAAGCGCACGACGCACGGCGGTTACCTGCCGCACCTCGGTCGGTTTGAACCACGTCCAGGCGATCAGCGCCGGAACGATCACGCAGAGGGAGATGTACTCCGGGCGAATGTCCAGAGCAAGTCCCGTTGCGATGCCCGCTGTCAGCATCCACCCGGGCGTGTCCGGGCGAGTCGCCGCCACCAGCGCGAGAAGGACCATACAGAGGGCGGGGAAGTCGCTCAAGGGGAAGCTCATGTAGCCGTTCCAGAAGAAGAGCACCAGCGCCACGAGAACCATCCTGCGAATAAGGCCCCAGCGCCTGCCTGGCCATGTTGCTTCGGCGAGCTTGGGCACCAGTACCGCGCCGATCAAGGCAACGACGAGGGCGTTGAAGAGCCTGACTATGGTTGAGGCGCTCCAACGTAGCTCGCCGGCGAGCATGGACAGCTCACGGTTGAGCAGCGGGTATGCATAGCCTCGCAGCGGACTTTCGAAGTTCAGCAGTGAAAAATGGCCGTCCTGCACGAAGGAGCCGCCCAACTTCCAATACAGGCCGGCGTCGTAGTAGAAGGGCTTTTGGCCGAGCGAGAGTGCAACGATGACGCTCGCCGCGAGCGCTGCGCAGAACGCAGGCAGGGCCCTTCGCCCGAGGCCTGGGCCGATCTCAAGTGATGGTGCCATCCCGGTAGTCTAAACTTTCTTATTTGCGCCTGTCTCCTCTTATCGATGCTCCTTACGTTGGAGTGCTTTAGATGCGGCGCGTGATGGCGGATAGTCCGACGCCGATACTGGCGAACGACTTTGCTCGCCAGTGGCAGAGCATTCGCCGTGATGCGCTGGAGGCCGTTGACAGAGTGGGTCACAGCGGGTGGCTCGTGCTCGGCGAGGAGGTGCGCGAGTTCGAGCGTGAATTTGCCGCGTGGTGGGGTATGCCGTATGCGGTGGGTGTGGCGAGCGGGCTCGACGCTCTGGAGATTGCGCTTCGCTGTGCCGATCTTCCGCCGGGCGCGCGCGTCCTCACGACTCCACTCACGGCCTTTGCGACGACGCTGGCAATCCTCAGGGCGGGGGCACAGCCGTTGTGGTGCGATGTCGAGGATTCAGGCGGACTCGATCTCGATCGCGTGGCTACGATACTCGGCTCAGATCGCTCGATTCGGGCCCTGATACCCGTCCATCTCTACGGGCATCCGTTGGATCCCGAGAAGCTCAGGCGTCTGTGTGCCGACTATGGGGTGGTCATCGTCGAGGACTGTGCCCAATCGGCGGGCGCAGAGCGCTGCGGCGAGCCGACCGGCAGGGTTGGCGCAGCGGCTGCCACGAGCCTGTACCCGACAAAGAACCTGGGGGCGATGGGCGACGGCGGAGTGCTGTTGACTGGCGACGCGGAGCTCGCTCACAGGGCGCGGATATTGCGCGACTACGGTCAGCGCAGCCGTTACGAGCACGTCGAGGTCGGCTTGAACAGCCGCCTCGACGAAGTGCAGGCGGCAATCCTTCGCTCCGCGTCCTTGCCGAGACTCGACGGTTGGCTTGCCCGCCGCAGCGAGATCGCCTCGCGCTACATCGAGGCATTGCAGACCAGCGGCCTGCGTCCGATCCGCCAGCAAGCTGGGCGCTCGGCCCACCATCTCTTTCCTGTGGAAGTGGTGCGCAGGCGCCCGCAGGAGGCGATCGAGGGGCTGCTGGCTCGCGGCGTGATCGTCGGGCGCCACTATCCGGTTCTCGCACCAGATCAACCGGCGGTGCGCGGATGGGACGCGACAGTCGGTCCGCTGAGGCGAGCCAGGCAGCTTTCTCAGCGGGAGATCTCACTGCCAATTCATCCGCAGCTCGACGATTGCGAGGTCGAGCATGTGATCGAGGCGTGTCTGGAGGTTGCCTCGTGAGGGATCCCGTCAACTCGCTGGTTGTGCCGATCTACAAGAACGCCGCCTCGATCGTCGCTCTGCTGCAGGCCGTAGAGTCGATCGCCGAGCGCATATCCGGTGAGCTCGAGGTCGTCTTCGTCCTCGACGGCAGTCCCGACGATTCTCGCGCTCTGCTGTTGAAGGGTCTTGCCACCAGCCGAATTCGCGCTCGTGTAGTCGAACACTCGCGCAACTTCGGTGCGTTCGCGGCGATTCGAACCGGCATGATCCGCTCCAGCGGCGTCTTCATAGCGGTGATGGCCGCCGATCTGCAGGAGCCGCCGGAGTTGATTGTCGAGTTCTTCGAGCGCCTCGCAAGCGGCGGCTCGGATGTTCTCGTGGGCAGGAGGGAGCACAGGCGCGAACGCGGCGATGGCCCCTCGAAGCTCTACTGGCGACTGTACAGGCGCTTTGTCCTCAAAGAAATTCCTCCCGGTGGAGTCGACGTCTTTGCGTGCACCGCATCGGTCCGGGATGTCGTCTGTGCGCTGGAGGACGTCCACACCTCGCTTGTCGCGCAGCTGTTCTGGGTCGGATTTCGCCGCGAGCTCGTCGCCTACGCTCGCATTCCCCGGTCGGCCAAGAGCGGGTGGACCCTGCGGCGCAAGTTTCGCTACCTCTCAGACAGCGTGTTCGCGTTCACCGATCTGCCGGTGCGGATCCTCTGGATCGTTGGGTCCATCGGCATGGCGCTGGGTCTGCTGGCCGGATCGGTGATCCTCATAGCGCGTATTGCCGGTGCGATCACCGTGCCCGGCTATGCAGCCACGGTGTTGATCCTGTTGCTTTTTCTCAGTCTCAACTCGCTTGGGCTCGGCATCATCGGCTCCTATGTGTGGAGGGCTTATGAGAGCATCAAGCGGCGCCCCGGTGCTGTTGTTCGGCACGTCACAGAGATCGTGCCCGAAAGACGATCGTGATGCAGGAGGTTTTCGTCCACGAACGGGCCCTTTGTGAGAGTTCTCAGATCGGTCCGCGTACGCGCATTTGGGCCTTCGCGCACGTCTTGGCGGGCGCAAGGATCGGTGCGGACTGCAACATTTGCGACGGCGTGTTCGTGGAGGACGAGGTCGTCCTCGGCGATCGCGTGACCGTCAAGTGTGGGGTGCAGCTGTGGAACGGGGTCGAGCTGGAAAGCGATGTCTTCGTCGGTCCCAACGCGACCTTCACAAACGATCCATTCCCGCGCAGCCGCCTGTGGCTCGCCGAGCACCCGAGCACGCTGGTGCGTGCGGGCGCCTCGATCGGAGCCAATGCGACCATCCTGCCCGGGCTTGAGATCGGCAGGGGAGCGATGGTGGGGGCGGGCGCCGTGGTAACCCGCTCGGTGCCGCCTAACGCGATCGCGGTGGGCAACCCCGCTCGCATCAAGGGCTACGTGCATACGCCCGGCGCAGGAGCGCTCGTCAGCGTGCCTGCGCAAAACGGCTCGAGCAGGATCAGCCTCGGTGTGCCGGGTGTGCATGCACAGCGCTTTGCCGAGTTCACCGATCTGCGCGGGAGTCTCACCGCCGGCGAGCTTCCCGGCGAGGACGTTCCCTTTGTCCCCAAGCGTTGGTTCATGATCTATGACGTGCCCAGCCGCGAGGTGCGAGGTGAGCACGCTCACCGAGTCTGCCACCAGTTCCTGGTGTGCGTATCGGGCAGCGTAAGTGTCGCCGTCGACGACGGTTCTCACAGAAACGAGCTGCTTCTCGACAGGCCCACCCTGGGCATCTACATACCACCGATGATCTGGGGCAGCCAGTTCCGCTACGAGGCCAGCGCAGTGCTCCTGGTGCTCGCCTCGCATGCATACGATCCCGAGGACTACATTCGCGATTACGATTCGTTCCTCGAGGCCGTCTCCGAACCTCGGTATCGATAGGCACCGGCTGCAGCTCGCAGTCTTTGAGATAGGGCGGTCACCGCGCGGCGGCCTGACCCCCTCCTGCGTTGGTGTGGCGGCGCCTTGCGAGTGGATTGAACGAGGTGAGCAGAGCGACGCAGCCCAGCCAGCTCAGCAGCGCGATCGCGAAGGCCAGATATTGAAGCGGGCGCCCAGGTTCCTGAAAGGTCGCGGTGAATCGATAGCGGCCCGGCGAGAGCCGCCATGTTCGCAACGGCAGGCCGGCATCTACTATGCGCACGCGGCCGGTGTCTGCGTGCCAGCCTCGCACGGCGAGCTCGTTTTCGACGAGCAGCACCGGCTGGGCCACATCCACGCTGTAGACGATCTTGCCCGGGCCGTAGGAGGTCGTGTGAACATGGGGGCTCGCTCTCCATGTCCGCGGCGCCGGCAGGCGCGAGCTGCTGCCGCCACATCCCGCCACCGCACAAGGGAAGGTGTAGCCGTGCCACGGCTGGAGCAACAATGCCAGCCAGGCGGGATTGTTCTCCGCCCGCCAGAGCGCACGCTCGATTGTCGGGTCGTAGTCGTTCTCGTGGTAGGCGTCTGCCACCCACCCCGACGCCTCCGGTTCGGGGGGAGTGGTTGCGGGAACGCGGGCCGGGCGACTCGCCGGAGTGCGTTCGAGGCGCCCGGGCAGTTCGCGCACGAACCCGTCTCGCGCACTGAAGAATTCCGGTTCGGGCACCCGCGCCTGCCAGGGTGAGGTGGTCCCGTTGAGCCGGTAGTCGTGGATCTCCCGGGTCCCATCGAGGATCAACAGAGCCACCAGCGAGAAGGCCAGCACCAGCGTCTTCGGGTGCACAAGCGCAAGCGCCACCGTCGCGAGCACGACGAGCACCACCAGCCATAGCTCCCGTGTCGGCTGTGCGTATGTCTTCGGGACCAGCAACGCCCCGCCGATCAGCACGCAGCCCCCTATCGTGGTCGCTATCCACGGGCGGCGGTCGGGCACAGCGGCGAGACGGCTCCAGGCATCGGCCGAGACAAGGATCATTGCCACTGCCGCTATGGCCTTGTAGTCGGACGCTGGGAAACGGCTTGGAAACAACGGACGTAGCGCGTGCATCGCATCCCCGACGAAACCGATCTTCGGAGCCGCCGCGAGCGCAAGCGCAACCAACCCGCAGACCACCAGTGGGGCTTGCGAGCTCAGAGTGGCTCTGCGCACCAGCGCCAGCCCGAGCAGGATGGGGATCCCGATCGCCCAAGTGGTGATGGTGCCTTCGGCCGTCCACGCAAAATTGTTCAGATAAAGGCCAAACGCGTCGAGCGGCGCAAGCGAGAAGCCGGCTCGGGAGGCGACCGTGGGTTCGTTCTCACGGAACAGTTCTCCTGCGTGTTCGGCGCGTATATAGGGCAGGAGAACGACCAGGCAGACTCCCACAGACGCGATCGCCACCAGGATCAACTCCTTGCGATAGGCCCGCCACAGTCCCGCGTCGGCGAACCGCAAAGCCGTCGCTACATAGAGCGAGCCGGCGATCGCAAAGGAGACGATCTGGCCTGGATAGGCGCCGGAGGCGACCAGCCATGCAACCAGCGGGACCGCGATGAGACGATTCCAGCGACCCTCGACATTTTCAGGAGGGGTGAGCGCCCACAGCAGCCAGGGCAGATATGAGAATCCGCGGAAGATGTCGGCATGCTCGGCCTGTCCGTAATAGCCGCCAAAGAACAGATAGCCAACAGCGCACAAGCCTGCCCAAGGCCAGGCTAGTCTTCGCGCCCGTGCAAGTAGCAGCATGCCTGCGGCGCCCAATAGCACGTGGGCAACCTGGACGTCTGTGAGTACTCCCAGCGTCGCGGGAATTCTGAGCGCGCCCAGCAGCCACCAGCCGGGAAAATAGATCCCCGACTGAGGATCGACGTCGACCGGAAAACCGCTGGCCACGAACGGCGACCACGACAGGGGATGGGCGTGTCCGAAGGTCGCTGCCACAAACGCAGGCGTCGTGGAGTACGTGCCCACGAAATCCCACGGGAAAGTCCAACCGTCGAACAACTGGCGATGGAAAATCCACGTCGTGAGCGCCGCCAGGCCGATGAGGATCAACGCGGGCGGGCGCAGATATCTTGCCAACGCGGGCCTCACAGATCCCCCGACCGCCAGGCGGCGCCGGCGATCGATGTACTTGGACGTTCTGGTCGGCGGCGTCATCGCGTGTCTCAGGCAGGCGCGGTGATGGTTGCTCGCCTGCGGGACGGGGTAATTCTAGCAGTCAGAGTCTTGATATTGCTTGAGGATCTACAATGATCTGATTATATTGAACTGTACAGGGCCAAATATCTAGGTAGAAACTCCCAATTTGGAGGACTATACGGAGTGATGTCACTCCTCGGGATTAGATCGAGGGCCGGCCTGAATGCCCGGGTCCGTCTTGACTGTGAGGCGAAGTACCTCGCCGAAGCAGACCCCTGGGCGATCGGTCGAGCAGACTCGGCGCGGTATGACCTCTACGTCGCCTCGATACGCGAGCACGCGCGGGCACGCGGTAGCGTCCTCGATATCGGGTGCGGCTTTGGCGCGATGCTCGGGCGCCTGCGCCCCGACTTCAGGATCCTGCACGGCATCGAGCTGAGCGACGTTGCAGTCGCTCGAGGCCGCGAACGCCATCCCTTCGCCACATTCGAGCAGGGGTCGATCGAGACGCTCGAGCGCACGAGCGCCCATCGGGAGCGCTTTGACGCCATCGTCCTCAGCGATGTCCTGTATTACGCAGATGAGGCGGATAAGCGTTCCTCACTGCGTTGGATCGCCGAGCACCTACGTCCGGGAGGGTTTGCCTTCATCGCCGCATACAGTCCGGGCGGAGGCGAATATCTGACCGCGGCCGAGCTGCGCACCCTGGTCGAGCGCGAGTTCGTCCTCGAGCGCGAGCAGATGCTCGAAAGCGAGCACTTGATGCTGCTGGCCCGCCCCCGACGGAGGCTGATGGCGCTCACATTGGACTACGAGACCTGGCAGCCGGTGCCGGCAGGGCGGCGGATCGACTGGCAGGTGGACGTGTTCGCCCCGACAGACGCACTCATGGATGCCTGCGAGCAGGAGGGAGCGCACCTGACGATCTTCGCGGAGCTGGGCGAGCACGCATTCCTGCGCGAATACGAGCCCGAGCTGGCGCTGCGTATGGAGAGGCAATGGCGCGATGCCGTAGGGCGCGGCCACAGCGTCCAGATGCACTTGCATCCAAGTTGGCTGCCCGAGCTTGGGGCGAGACGGGACGGCGGTCGCTATGTATGGAACGAACGGCTGACGCGGACCGAGGATCATCCGGATCTGGTGGGGCTTCTTCGGCGTTTGAAGTGGACCCTGGAGGAGGTCCTCCACCCGGTCGACCCGAGCTACGAGGTGCTTGCCTTCAGGGCCGGTGGCTATGAGGCACAGCCGTTTCGGCGCACGGCCGAGGCGCTTGAAGCGAACGAGATGTGGTGTGACTCCTCGGTCTATCGCGGTGGGCGCCGGCCCGGCCAGCATCACCACTACGCCCACCCGGTGCATGCCCATCAGCCCTGGTTTGCAAGCCGTGTCGATCCTCAGCTGCAGGCGCCGCCGGCCGAGTGTGCGATCGTCGAGCTCCCGGTTGCGACGTTCGGCCAGAACGATCGGCTGACCTTCGACACTCACCAGGGCGCCTGTTTTGCCCAGCGGCTGCTTGCGCAGATAGAGGCCGAGCGTCGGGCAGGCCCAAGCACCGAGCTGGCGCGTGCGATGGCCAAGGGTCGCGATCTTGCCGGACCGGCTTACCGTCGAGTGCGTGCGCGGAGCCCCACCGTCAACCGCGTGCTGCCACGACGGCTCGCCCGTGCTCTGGTGGGCTGCCCGAGCAGGCGTCTCATCGACGACGACTTCTATGTCGCAGTAGGGCACTCCAAGGCAGATCTGGACATCCCTGCAATCCGCGGTCAGCTTCGCCTGTTGCGCGAGAGTGGGGTCGAGGTGCTCCGCCTGGAGGACATGGCAAGGCTCGCGCGCGACCAACTGGAGCGTCGTGCCAAGGCAGGCCAGGCGGGTGAGGTCGGTCGACTCTCTCGGGCGGCGCCGTGAGACCCCAGCAAGCAGAGGCGGAGAGGCACAGCATGCAACCGAGAATCCCGCTCGACCGCCTGCGCGTGCTCCAGCTCGACTGTGGCACCGGCGCCGACGCAGCGCTGATTGCACAGGAACATCCCTGGATGCGCGTCACCGGCTGCGGTAGTTGCGCGGACTCGATCGCACTCGCATGCGAACGTCACGCCTCGGACCGCTTGGACTTCGTGGTCGCACACCCACCGGATCTACCCTTCGAGGACGGCGCGTTCGACTGCGCTTGCGCAATCGGCGTGCTCGAGCGCTCCGCGGACGTGGAGGCTGTGCTCGCCCAGTTGCGGCGTGTGCTCACAGACAACGGGGTGCTGGTGGCGGCGATCCGTCCCGACGCCTATCAACCGCACAGAGCGCGCGATAGCCACACCTGGAAGACCTCCGCCGAGGACGTTCGTGAGCGACTACGCCACGTAGGGTTCGTGGACGTCGGCGTGCAGGAGATCGACACCTACAGGCAGGGTGCGGCGCCGTATGCCCCTTCCGCCGATTGCATGCTCCACATACAGGCTTGGCGCCGTTTGACGCCGCGGACTCCAATCGAGCGGGTCGACGCTCTGCGGCGCTGGAGCGCCAGGTGCGCTGCCTCGGACTGCGCGCGGGGTGCCGGGGTCGGCGGAAAGCGCCGGCGAGCCCGCAGTGATCCTCGCGCGAGGACACTGCTGCTCGGCGAAGCGCTCGCGCGCGAGCGCTTCGAGCTGCGTAGGGCAAAGATGGTCGCGTACGAGCATCCGCGCGGTCGCGGGGCTCGTCTGTGCGAGACGCATGAGGTCATCGAGCTCACGCTGCCCGATCGCTCGGTTCACGTGCTCGACCCGATCGCCGACGTGCGCTTCCCCCATTCGCTGCACACCCTGATCGAGCATCCCACGCTCGCCGATGCCGCCGTGCGCGAGCAGCAACCGACGAGCTGCTCAAGCGAACAAGACTCTGAAGAACTGCGCAATCTGTATGCGACCTCGCTCTGGTACACGCGCGTGGTGGCGGTGGCGATGGGCGGCGGCGGGCTGGGCGCGCCACGGCATTTCGTGCCGGCGCGCTGGGCCGATCGCGCCGGTGAGCCCGTCTACCAGGCGGTGGCGTTCATGCGCGGCGCGGCGTGGCGGATGATTCGCCAGGCAGTTGAACTTCGCGCACGCCGGCGGAGGCGATCGCCTCCAGCGCACTGAGCGCCACGCTCTGTGCGAGGTAGCCCTCGCGCAAGCCGGGAGCGAAGCTGTCTTCCCCCCGGCAGGCCGCGAGCGTACGGCGCATCAGCGCTGCATGGCCCTTCTCGCCACGGCCTTCCTCGACCGCGCGCGAGCCGGCACCGTCGAAGCAGAGCAGCCGCCGGAAGTCCTCGAGCACCCATGCCTGTCCTCCCGCGAGCACCTCGATGCGCTCCTTTGGCAGGCTTGCCGCTCCGAGTCCGGAATAGTGCACGCTTGCGACCGAGCCGTTCTCATAGCTGACGGTCACACTCGCGCTCTCCACGGTGGGGAGGCTTCCCGATGCCCGCACAGCGGCGCCGCTCGCACGGAGCGGCACGCCGCACAACCAGTTGGCGTAATCGAAGAAATGACAGCCCTCGCCGAGGATGCGACCGCCGCCTTCGTTTGGGTCGTTGAGCCAATGCTCGGCCGGCAGCGGCGCATTGACACGAATCACGACCTGCCGCGGCCCGTCCACCTGTGCGAGCTCCGCCTGGAGCTGCTGCGAGAGAGAGGCCAGCGGTCGGTTGAAGCCGATCGCAAGCGGTGCTTCGGTGCCTTTGCCCGCCTCCCACACCTCCTCGATCTGCTCGCGCGTGAGGCCGAGCGGCTTCTCGACGAAGACGGCCTTGCCGGCACGCAGCGCCGCCGCCGCGATCTCTGCGTGTGAATCGTGGCGGGTACCGATCAGGACCAGGTCGACCTCGGGATGCTCGACCACGCGATGCCAGTCGGTCGTGGTCTGTGCCCCGCCGCCCAGCGAGCGGGCGACATCGCTTGCGACCGTGCCGCGACGCGCCGCCACGGCCACGACCGGAGCGTCGCCGTCGGCACGCAGGTTGGGCAGGTGCATCCCGCGCAAAAACGAGCCCGGCCCGACGACGCCGACGCGGACCGTCCGCGAAGCGCCCGATCGTCGGCGGGGTGGCGGTGCCGTTGCCTGCTCGGGAGCGAGCGACAGGCGCTCGCGCGAGTCTGAATAGCGCAGCACCGCGGCGAGCGGCGGGGGCTGCGCGCGCAGGGCGGCGTATGCCTCGGCGGCCCGCTCGACCGTCAGCTCAAGTCCGATCAGCGGCTCGACGGTGACCTGTCCGGTTGCGAGCAGGCGCAGAAACTCGCCCATATTGCGATTCTCCGTCCAACGCACATAGGCGAGCGGATAGTCCACTCCGCCCTCCTCATAGAGCGGGTCGTACCGCCCCGGACCGTAGGAGGTGGAGATCAGCACGTCGGCCTCGCGCTGGTAGAGCCCCTCGCGCTGGAGCGCCAATCCGACATCGCCCAGAGGCACGACACGGCCCTTTCGGCGGACCATCGCCACCGCGTCGTTGACGATTGCGCTGGAGCTCGCCGCGGCGCAGACGATTGCCGTGTCTGCTCCGACTCCGCCACTCCACGCGTGTACCCGTGCGATCGCATCCTCAGGGGAGAGGGCCTGCTCGCAGCCCAGGCGGGCACCGAGCTCGCGACGCACGGGCTCGGGCTCCACGCCAGCCACCACACAACCGGCGGCGCGCAGGATCTGCACGGTCAGCAGGCCGAGCAGCCCCAGGCCGATTACGACCACACGCTCTCCCAGCGATGCCTCGGCACGGCGCACGCCCTGCATCGCGATCGCGCCGAGTGTCGTGAACGCCGCGTCGCGCAACTGGACGCCGGCGGGTACGGGGCACACGAGGTTGCCGGGCACCGACACCACCTCGGCGTGGTTGGCGCGACCGGCGCCCGCGCACGCCACCGTCTGGCCCACGCTGAAGTCGGCTATGCCACCGGTATCGAGCACCGTCCCCGCCGAGGCATAGCCGAGCACGGTGTCGTTGGACACCGCGCCCCGCACCAATCCGGCCGTCTCACGGATACCGTGCTCGCGCGCGTGGCGCAGCGTCAGCAGCACGAGCTCGGGATTGCGCACTGCCCGCATCGGCAGCGACCCGCCGCCTGCCGATACGCTCGCGCGCTCAGTCCCGCTGGATATGACCGAGGCCGCGTTTGCCACCAACACGCGCCCAGGCTGCGGAGACGGCGCCGGTACCTCGGCAACCAGCGGCTGGCCGTTGCGCAGCACGACCTGCTTCATCGAGGACCTGAGCTCCGAGTGGCTGTCATGGGGTGGCAGGGCGACTTCTGATCACGGGGATTATGGCGTCTATCGGTACTTTGGAGAAGCGCGGGCGCTCTCCTATGATCCCAAGTCGCATGCAAAAGATCCTCTCAGTAGTCGGTACACGTCCAAATTTCATGAAGGTCGCGCCGATCGTCGGCGAGCTCGAGCGTCGCTGCGACGAGTTCGAACACGTACTTGTCCACACCGGCCAGCATTACGACGACGTTATGTCGGAGATCTTCCTGCAGGAGTTGGGCGTGGGCGAGCCAGATCATCGCCTCGACGTCGGCTCGGGGTCGCACGCGCGCCAAACCGCCACGGTGATGGAGCGCATAGAGCCTGTCCTGGTGGCCGAGCGGCCCGACGTGGTGTTGGTTCCGGGCGATGTCAACTCGACCCTGGCCGCTGCCCTGGTCGCCGTGAAGCTCGGCCTGCCCGTGGCCCACGTCGAGGCCGGTCTGCGCTCCTTTGATCGCACGATGCCCGAGGAGCTCAATCGTGTCCTCACCGACGCGATCTCGGAGATCCTCTTCACCCACTCGCCCGAGGCGCGCGAGTACCTGCTCGGCGAAGGCCGCGAGGAGTCGCGTATCCACTACGTCGGAAACACGATGATCGACACGCTCGTGGCCATGCGCGAGCGGATCGAGGTGCTCGACGCGCCGGACCGCCATGGTCTTGCGGCGGGGGAGTACTTGGTCGTGACGCTGCACCGTCCGGCGCTCGTGGACGGGCCACTGCTGGGTCTGGCGGCCGGTGCGCTGCGAGTTGTCGCGCAAGAAATGCCCGTCGTGTTCCCGGTCCATCCCCGCACCCGCGCACGCCTTCTTGCGGAGGATCCGACATTGTCAGAAACACCGGAGCTGACGATGCTCGAGCCACTCGGCTACCTGGAGTTCCTGGCTCTCGTCGCGGGATCTGCCGGCGTGTTGACGGACTCCGGTGGGATCCAGGAGGAGACCACCTTCCTCGGTGTGCCCTGCCTGACGCTTCGCGCGAACACCGAGCGTCCGATCACGCAGAGCATGGGCACCAACATGCTGCTCGGACTCGATCCCGAGCGCATCCGGGACGCGCCCGGCCTGCTCGCGCAGGTGCGCCGGCGCCCACATGCCGTTCCCCCGTTGTGGGACGGTTGCGCCGCGCAGCGCATCGTCGACGTTCTCGCTGCCCGCGCCGGTAAGGAGACTCAGGCTTCCCGTGCGACCTCCTCCAGCAGCCTCGCCATCTGAGCTGCCTGGGCGCGCCGGCTGTAGGGCGCGAGCAGCTCCGGCGGAGGCCGGCTGACGGCGCCTTCGCGCAAGCGTGACAACGCGCCGAGAATCGTCTCGGGAGCGTCCAGGCGAGCGCACAGCTCGCCCGCTCCCAGACGATGCAGCAGCGCCTCGCTGGCGCCCCCGTCGGTTATGCACAGAACTGGCTTTTCCAGCGCCAGGTACTCGTAGATCTTGCTTGCCACAGCGGTCTGATCGCCGGCCGCGTGGGCCTGGACGATCAGTCCCGCGTCGGCCTGCGCGATATGTGCGATTGCATCGCGCCAGGGGGAGGGGCCGAGCACTTCGATCGCCACGTTGCCCTCGCGCCGGGTGCGCTCGACTTCGGCTTGCGAGCTCGGGGTGAGATAACCGTGCAGGACCAGGCGAAAGCTGCCGGCGAGGCGCCCCGCGCCCAGTGCGCGCACGAGTGGCGCGATCGGGCGCGCCGCGGTGAGCGTGCCCGAATGCAGAATCGTGAGCGGATGCCGCGAGCCGCTGGTTCGCATCTGCCCGGTCGCTTGCGCGACTGCGGCTTGAGAGGCGATCGAGCGAATCTCGGGATCGAAGCCGTTGGCGATCTGGACTGCCCGCTGCCCGAGTCTCGGATGGCGTAGGCGCAAGTCGGAGACAGCCTCAGGCGTGCAGGCCACCACCCTCCTGGCGTCCTTCAGCAGCCAATTCTCGACCTTTGAGAGCATCTGCCCACCAGCGTCGAAGGCTGGGTTTCCCGCCCACAGGTCGCGCAGCTCCACCACCAGCGGGATCCGAGTGTGTATCCCGGCGCGCGCCGCGATCAACCCCGCGATCGGTGGCCCCGTCGCGAGAACCACGTCCGGTGGGCGTCGTGCGACCTTCCGGCGTACAAGCAGGGCACCTTGGGGGATCCAAGCCATCGACAGCGGCAACGCGTCGGGCCGCAGGCCTGCGAACCGGAACAGCGGCTCGCTCAACCGTGCCAGTCGCGCCATCGCCTCGGCGCGCGCGGCCACGGCACGCGAGGCGCCGCTGTCAAACTCGGAGGCGCCGGGTCGCTCGGTCGCGTTGAGCACCTCGAGCTCCCAACCTTGCTCTGGCAGGTAACGCGCGAAGGCTCGCCAGCGCGCTGCCGGCCCGCCGGGCTGCTCGATCGAGCGGTGCGTGACGAGCAGCAGCCGCCTCATATAGCTCATATAGTTTCACGCATGCGACTGACTGTCGATCTCCGGTTTCACGGACCGACTGTCACTCCCGAGCCGGACGAGCTCGTCCTCACGCTTCGCGAGCTCGTCATGACGGCCCGCCGGCCCAAGCGCCTGGTGGGCCTGTTGGGAGATCCACAGCTCAGCGAGTTGCGAGTAATGCGCGACGAGCGCTCGCTCAACGGCGTCCAGGCAGGAGGTCTTGCCCTTGCCACGCTCGGACGCGCCCGGAATGTGGAGATACGCTCGCCCACGGCAGTCAGGGTCAGTGCCGCCAACCCGGCACGCTTGAGGGCGTTTGCGACACTGGCGATCGCGTTGCCACTGGAGCTCGTGCGCACCGTGCGCTGGCATGCGCGCGCACGGCGAATCGCGGCGACATGTTTCTCACTTCCAGCTCGCCCTCGCGGGAACGTCAGTCGAGTCACCTATTTGCGCGCCGAGCCGTCGCTGCGCTGGCTGGGCGCGCAGGTGGGGGGCGCGGCTACGCATACGGCAGGCGTCATCAACGGGCTCACTGGCGCAGGCATCGAGGTGAGCGTCTTTGCCGCCGAGCGACCGGCAGGTGTGCGCGACGCACGCTGTGAGGATGTGCCGGCTCGGCACATCCTCCAGCTCGTGCACTGGCTCACTCGCATCGGCTATGGAGAGACGCTTGTGAAGAGGGCGGCCGGCACACCTGCCGACTTCGTCTACCAGCGCTACGCACTCGGCTCCTGCGCCGGGCTCGAGCTCGCTCGAGGTCTGGGCGTGCCGCTCGTGCTCGAGTTCAACAGCTCGGAGATCTGGACCGAGCGCCATTGGGGCGGCGGGCGCATCCCGCTGGTCAAGACGCTGACTGCACTCGAGTGGCGCAATCTGCTCGACGCCTCCCTGATCGTGGTGGTGTCCCGTCCGCTTGAAGAACAACTGGTCGAAGAGGGAATCGAGGCTGAGCGCGTGCTCGTCAACCCGAACGGCGTCGACGCGAACGAGCTTGAGCAGGCACGCGCCCAGCCGCCGGGCTATTGGCGTGCCAGAGAGGCCCTGCCCGATGCACCGACGATCGGCTTCGTCGGAACTTTCGGGCTCTGGCACGGGGTCAAGCTCCTGCCCGAGCTGATCGAGCGGGTCGCCGAGCGCCACGACGACGCCCGCTGGGTGCTCGTCGGCGAGGGGCCCTTGCACGCCGAGGTCGCGGCTGAGATCGAGCGCCGGGGGCTGTCCGGGCGCGTTCTGCTGACAGGCGTGGTCGCCCATCCTCGCGCGGTCGAGCTGCTCGCCTGTTGTGAGGTGTGCGTCTCACCGCACGTCCCCAACCCCGACGGAACTGCGTTCTTCGGCTCGCCGACGAAGATCTTCGAATACATGGGCCTGGGACGAGCGATCGTGGCCTCCGACCTCGACCAGATCGGCGAAGTGCTCGAGGACGGTCGCACGGCCCTGCTCACACAGCCTGGCGACGTGCCCGGTGCGGCCGCAGCCGTCGGGCGGCTGCTCGACGACGAGGCGCTGCGATCGCGCCTCGGCGAGGCCGCCCTGCGCGCCGCGGTCGAGCGCCACAGTTGGGATGCCCACGTAGCGCGGATTCTGCAGGCTCTGGGAACCACGTCCGAGCGCCCATGAACGAGGATGTCACGGTCGTGGTCACCTGCTTTGACTACGGCGCGTTTTTGGCCGAGAGCGTCCACAGCGCGCTTGCCCAGGACGGGGGGGAGCCGCATGTGATCGTCGTCGATGACGGATCTACCGACGAGCTGACGCTGAGAGAGCTCGACCGCCTACCGCGGCAGGTGAGACTGATGCGCAAGGCAAATGGCGGTCTGGCGGAGGCTCGCAACACCGGTCTGCGTCAGGTCCAGACGCCATATGCGCTTGTGCTCGACGCCGACGATCGACTACCGCCCGACGCGTTGCGCCGCTTGCGCGAGCTGCTCGTAGCAGAGCCGGCGCTCGGCTTCAGCTACGGGCTTGTGCGCTTCTTCGGAGACTGGGAGGGAGTCATGAAGATGCCCCCCTATGACCCCTATCGCCTGCTCTACCGGCACAACATCGGCTCGACCGCTCTCATGCGCCGCGAGCTCTTCGAAGATTTGGGCGGCTATGACGGCGCGTTCCAGGGTTACGAGGACTGGGAGTTTTGGTTGCATGCTCTCGCGCGCGGCTGGCGTGGGCGCAGGGTGCAGGCGGTGGCGCTGCTCTACCGGCGCCATGGCCAGACGATGTATGCGGGCGCCCGCGCCCGCTATCGCGCGAGCTTTCGCCAGTTGCGTCGCAAGCACGCCGAGCTCTACAGCCGGGCCGGGCGCCGCCGGCTTGCGGCCGAGTCCGACCTTGGCCGCTGCGGGCGACTGCTGTATCGCTACTGGTGGGGACGCAGGCCGCTGCCCGCACGTGTGGAGATCCTCCTGCAGTCGATCCTCTGGCGGCCCGCGAAAGGCGATCAGTCCTGAGGTACGCGCATCAGCTCGGCCCGCTCCTCTGAGCCTTGCGCCTCGGCTTCGTGCGAGCTGCGACCCTCTGAGCCAATCTCCTGGCGGCGCAGGCGCTCCTCCAGCAAGGCCTGGCGCTGGGCCAGCAGCTCACTCTGGTGTCCGAGCCGCGATACCGCCGAGGAAAAGTGCAAGAGCAGCAGCAGGATGAAGCCGATCGCTATGAAGAACAGCGCATTGGGCGGATATATGACGCCGATCGCGTGGCTGATCCGGGCGAGCGCGTCGCTCCATATGGCAAGTGCCAAGAGCACGATCGCCGAGAGCAGCCACAGCAGCGCATAGCGCTCCATCAGGCGCCGGCGGCGCACCATCTCAAGCACCGTCAGCAGCAGCGCGGCCGTGCCCAATATGGCGACTAGTTGGATTCGCGCCTGCATTTGGAACTATGTTACCTGCTCGACATTACCCTCGGGGCGGTCTGCTCAATCGAAGCCGGGCGAGGCCGCCACAGGCCGACAAACAGCGCCAGGAGCACCTTGATCATGTAGTAGGCGGACTTGCCGGTGCTGATCGAGGAGGCACCACCGCCGCGTTTGTACATGCGCACGGGGATCTCGCGCATTCGCAGGCGGTGGTGGTGGAGGATCAGCACGGCCTCCACCTCGGGATAGTCGTGGGGGTAGTCGCGCGCGAACAGGTCGATCGCCTGCCGGTTGTAGAGGCGGAATCCCGAAGTCGGGTCGCTCACGCGCATCCCCACTATCCGCGACAGCAGGAAGGCAAAGATGTGAATCCCGGTGCGGCGGCTGATCGGCACCGGGTAGCGGTGGTCGTCGGTGAGAAAGCGCGAGCCGCATACCATGTCCACCGACTCCTCGTCCATCGCGGCGACGAGGCGCTCGAGCTCCACCGAATCGTGCTGGCCGTCTCCGTCGACCTGGGCGAGGAAGTCGTAGCCGTGCTCGCGCGCGTAGACGAATCCTGTTTGCACCGCGCCGCCGATCCCCACGTTGAAGGGAAGTCGCAGAACCTTGGCTCCTGCCCCTGCGGCCAGTGCGCTGGTCTCGTCGCTGGAGCCGTCGTCGACCACGAGCGTGTCGAACTCGGGTGCGTGCAGGCGCAGCGACTCCACCACCGCGGCGATCGTCGCCGACTCGTTGTATGCGGGGACGACGGCGAGGTATAAGGCGGCTGCGCTCATCGCGCCTGGTCTCGGTTGGCGCATACTTGGTCGCTGTCATGAGCGCCACGGTCACAGCTGTAGTCGTGTCCTACGCCGATCCGGCCGCCACTGCGAGGGCTGTGGAGAGCCTCGTGGGGCAGAGCCATGCGCCCGTGGAGGTGCTGGTGGTCGACAACGCGTCCGGGTGTGGCGGCGCTCAGGCGCTTGCACCCGGAGCGGTCGCATCGCCCGCGCGGATCCTGCGCCCCGGCGTGAACCTCGGCTATACCCGGGCCGCCAACCTCGCTGCGCGCCAGGCGCGCGGCGAGTGGCTGTTCTTTCTCAACCCCGACGCCTTCGCAGCGAGCGACTGCCTGGAGCGGTTGCTGGCGGCCGTGGACGGGTCCGACGTCGCGCTCGTCGGCGCGCAAGTTCTGCTGGCAGACGGACGAGTGAACGCGGGCGATAATCCGATCAATATCGCGGGCGTGTCGTGGTCGGGGCGATACGGCCGTCCCCGCGAACATGGCCCTGCGCGGGACACCGCTGCAGTATCCGGCGCGGCCCTGCTGGCCGGTCGGGAGGCGTTCCTGCAGGCAGGCGGGCTGTGCCCTCACTTCTTCATGTACGTGGACGACAGCGATTTGGCGTGGCGCATGCGCCTGCGGGGCATGCGGGTGCGCTACTGCCCGCGGGCGGTCGTGGTGCACGACTACGAATTCGAGAAGGGGGCACACAAGTGGTTCTATCTTGAGCGAAACAGGGCCTGGGCGCTAGTGAGTAATTTGCGGCCGAGCACGCTCGCACTGCTCGCTCCGCTGCTTTTGGCGACCGAGGCGGCGGTCCTCGTGCGCGCGATTTCCCAGGGCTGGCTTATAGAGAAGCTGCGCGCGTGGGCGTCGCTGCTGCGCCACTCGCGCGAGCTGATGCGCTGGCGGGCAGCCGTGCAGGCTGGCAGGAATGTTTCCGACTATCGGGTTCTGTCCCTCTTCTCGGGGGGGATAGAAACCACATTGATCGATACCCGCCTGCCGCGCTGGGTGAACCCCTGCACGGAGCGCTACCGGCGGTTGCTGCTAGCGCTGCTGCGGGTTTGCGGTCTGTGATCGACAGTTCGAACTATCCCACAAAGCACGTTAACCGTAAAAGCGCGCCACCACGAGCAGCTGGCTGAAGAGGTCGTGCGCCAGGAAGATCACGACGATGGCGGCTCCGGCTGCCGGCCCCCAGCGGCGCCCGCCTCCCCGTGCCGCCACAGCAAGGGCCGCGCCGAGCAGGGGAAAGAGGGGCAGCAGGTAGCGCGGCTCGACGAAACCCAGGCCTTCGCTGGCCGCGTTCAGATCCGAGCTGAAGCCGATGAGGGCAAGCAGTCCGATGCAGATGGTGGCGTAGACGAGGGTCTCGCCGGCGCGGCCGCGCAGCGAGGAGCGTGCGACCAAGAGTCCGCGCAGGAACAGCAGGGCGATGAGCGTGGCCGGCAGCAGCGCGAGATTGTCCACCCACGTGGGAAAGGACGTGTCCAGCCAGCCGTAGAAGCCGACCCACCTGTCGAACCACAGGTCGCGCGCTGTCCAGACCCCTGGGAAGTATTCGGTCATGCCCGGTAGGCGCGGCAGATACAGCTGCCAGGCGTAGCTGATCTTGCCCAGGAGCGAGCCGTGCGCGCTGTTCAGTTTCAAGCTGTCCGAGACGACGCCAAGCGCCGGATGGTTGGACAGCAGATTGGCGAATATGTAAAGCCACAGTGGAGCCGCCGCGATCGCCACGGCGAAGCCCAGCGAGAGGTAAGCGGAGCGTCCCTGGGTGCGTGCAGCTCTGACCGACAGCAGGATCAGGCCCAGGAAGAGCCCCGGGGCGAGACCAATGAAGTTGAGCTTGGTCAGGAAGCCGACGGCCATCGTCGCTCCGATCACAAGCGCAAGTCCTCGTGTGAGCCCGCGCCGAAAGGCGCGGGCAAGCAGGTAGAAGGCGATGGCCGATACGGCCGCCAGCATCGAGTCCGGATTGACGGCACCCGACATGAAGCCGAGCAGTGGAGCGAGTGCGACCGCCAGAGCGCTGGTCGTCCACGCCCAGGGGACCGAGGGCAACGTCTCGCGGACGAACAGGAATACGAACAGCGCGGTGACGGCGGCCATCAGGGCGCTCAGCAGGCGCATCGCCTGGAGCTGGTCGAGCAGTGTGCCGCCCGAGGCCAGCCCGTAGGGAACCGTCTCGAGCAGGTAGTAGAGCGGTGGGCTTGAGCGCGCCCCGCTTGCGCCGCCGCCGCCGTGGCGGGAGAGGCCGCTGTGAAGGTCTTCTTGTAGGCGCTGTTGCTCGGCGGCGGTGGAGATCGTCCGATTTTCCGGACTGTCGTGAACGTCGTATTGGTGGACGTCGGTCAGGACGGCTTCCTCTTCAGGGGAAAAGTCCGATTCGCTGGAGGTGGGCAGCGCTGTGTTCTCGGCGAGCTGTTGGGTATAGGCGAAGTGGGCAGGCTCGTCGGGGACCTCGAAGGGAGGTGTCAGAATCGACCAGCTGATCGCATTCAAGCAGGCGATCAGCGCGCAGATCCAGGCCGCGCGTGGAACCCGTCCCAGCGCCTCTCGTCCGCGCGCGAGCAGACCAACCCCACGGGGCTTATGCGCCTGAGCCCGCGGACTGCGACCGTTCGCGGTCTGCCTCCGTCGATTGAACGCTCGCGCGCCCACGGAGCGTGTCCCGGTCGCTTGGTTGCCCGTGGCGCGCGGAGGTGTCTTTGGCGCTTTGCGCTTGCTCATCGCAGTTCCCTGACCGCGAGTAGCGTTGTGAGAGCGGTCACCGCGAGCATCAACGCAAGCACCAGAAACGCGATCCACGCGCCGCCGGCGGCGCGTCCCAAGCCCATGTGGTACCCGATAGAGGAGGCGAGAGACCACCAGGATTTGTTGTCGGCTCGCAGATATTCCATCCGCAGCGTCACATCCGAGAGCTTGCCCACGCCGCCCTTCAACGGGTGCGCCGCCGTTCCACGGAAGCGAAACGGTTCGACGGTCGGCCCGATCGCCACGCAAATGTGTGCTCCGGTGACAGGGCGGTCGAAGCGCTCGATCGGCACGGTGACGTTGGGGGCGGCGCCCCAGCCGGCGACCTGGCGCCCACCGGAGAGCACGCGCGAGCCCGAGAGGATCTTCACCGACACCCCTGGGCCGACGGCGCGCGCTTCGATCGCAATGCGCACTGCCGAGGTGCCGCTTGGAATCCTCGCCGCCGGTTGGCAGCTGCCGACTCCCCCTTTCACCAGTTCTGCGTCGAGCTTTGGTGGAACCGAATTCCCTCCGGCGACCACGAGCGGCGAGCGCGAGAGGACCACCGCTATCGCTGCAGCGGTCAGCGCCAGCCCAACGGCCAGGGTGATCTTTGCGTTGCGCATCGTTTTGCGCTGCAGTCCGGAAGTGCCGATCTCAGAGATGGCCGATCTCTATCGGTATCGTCATCATTCGTCAAGGTGGAATCGTATGACATGCCTGTGCAGGCGTGTGGGCAGGCCAAACCTCCGGCATCACTTCACGGTAGGCGACTGTGACTTGTCGAGCAATGTTTCCGACTCTGCTTACATGGGCTCCAACATCGCGATAAATTTCAAGAATGAAGACGCTGTTTGCTCTAACGGTCGCGGTGTGCCTCGTCCTGTTGTGTGGCGCCTGTGGCGGCACGGGCGCCACACAGCCCAAGCAGGCGGCCGTCACCACGATCCACCGACCCTTCGTCTATACGAGCTCCCATCCCGATCTGAGCTCGCTCAAGGTCGACGAAGACGACGACGACACGGCGGCCGACCTTCGCGCGAGCTCGCCCTTGGCCAAAGGTGACAACGACGCCGACTTCGACAACGACTACAAGTGGAGGGGCGGCTACTACGACGGCGACGATGCCGCCGCCGCGACTTTCGGTCACGCAGCCGACGCGGCCCAAAAGCCGACACTGTTGGCGCTTGCCGACCGCTACTACACAGCCGCTGCGACCACCGACGGAGCTACGGCCTGCTCGATGCTGACCTCTGCCTTCGCGGCCTCGGTGGTCGAAGACTACGGGCACGGGTCGGCGGGGCCGCTGTATCTGAAAGCTGCGCGCAGTTGCGCTGAAGTGATGACGCTGATGTTCCGCCACGCCGCCCCCGAATTGACCGCGCCGCTTGAGGTCATCGCCGTGCGCGTCGGCGGCAGCGAGGCGTTAGTACTCGTCGGCTCGAAGGTCTTTCCCGCACGCCAGATGATCGCACAGCGCGAAGGTGGCGGCTGGCGAGTCGCGACTCTGCTGGGGCTGACGTTGCCGTGAGGCGGCGGTCAGGGCATCCTTCCGGCAAGTAGTTCCCAGATTCTCCATGTGCGCCCTTCACGGCTCACCTCGATGTGGTCTGGTTCGCGAGCATCCTGGAAACGCAACAGCACTAAAGCCCGGTTCGCTTCGACGCGAACGCCTAGCACTTCGAGCGTGGCGCTGTCGGCGACTAGTTCCCTCCGGTGCTGCGCAAAGAGCTTGGAGATGACCGTTGCGCAGCTCTTGCCTCGCAGCGTGGCCACGTGTCCGTAGTCTTCGACGATCGTCGTTGAGATCAGCGAGTGGATCAACGGACAGGCGCCGGTGCCGTCGGCCCTGGCCGCAAGTGCGTAGTAGCGTCGCACCAGCGAGCCGATCGCCTGCGTTTCGGCGGCTTCGGCCTCGTGGCCGAAGAAGCGCACGGGGCCGTCGTCGCGGTCGTAGAACAAGCCCGGTGTCTGCCTGCCGGTTCCGGCAGTCTTGCCGGTCGAATGTGCGGTCGTGCCACAGGCCGTCAGTCCCAGCGTCAGCAGAGCAAGCGCGAGCGGTGCTGGCCCCCACCTCATCTACGGCAGAGGGCCGTCGAGCAGCGCTCCGACCTTCCAAGCATGTCCTTCCTTGCGGATCTGTATCTGGCGTTCGGGCAGCTTACCGAAGCTCAACACGGCCAAGCCGTGATTTTCGACCAAGCGCACACGGGCTACTTTCAGCAGCGGCACCTCGGTGGCCAGCTGTTCGTGGAAGTGCTTGTAGATGAGCGCCGTCACAGTCGGACAGGTGGTGCCCTGACTGGCATATGGCTGTCCCGCCGAGCCGTGTCCATAGTCTTCGGCCACAGATTCTGCGAACGTGATGTACATCATCGAGCATGCTTTGGCGCCTTCCTCGGCCAGGGCCGCCGCGTAGTAGCGTTCGAGCAGCGTCGTCACAGCCTGCTTGTCTGTGGCGTCGGCGGCGTGGCCGAAGTCGAACGTTTCGGTGTTGCTTGCCTCGTCGGCGATTTTGCCGCCGTCGTCGGGGTCGACGATGCTGCCGTCGTTGTCTTTGTCGCGATCGGCCTTCCGGTAGTCGAGCGTCGGCGTTACGGCAGAGGTCGTCCTGGAGGTCGTGGAGCCAGTTGCCGCTGCGTTCGACTGGGCGGCAGTGCTCGAGCCCTGGCGACCGCCAGAACCGCACGCCACGAGGCTCGAGCCGATCAGCGCAAGCGCGAGCAGGACAAGCAGAAATTTCATCTCAGTGCACTTCCATTTCGATCGACCCGCAAAGTCGAATAATAGCGAGTATTCCTATTACCAGGCTTGAAGTAACTCATCCGAGTCCCGTGTCCAACAAGGCGTCGAGCTTCCAGCCTCTTCCCTGGCGACGGAGCAGGATCGTGCCTACGGGCTTGCTGCGAAAGCCCACGGTCGCAAGGGCGAGCTGGCCCTTGACGTGCACATCGACCACCGTCATCGTCGCGACTTCATCGCCGGCCAGCAGTCCGTGCTGTTCTTTGAAGAGCAGATCGAGTGCTGCAGCGCACCCGGCATGTCCACTCCCGCTGCCGCCTTCGCTCAGGCCGGCGGCCAGCGTCGGGTAGAGCAGTGGGCAGGCCGTATCGCCTCGGCCTGCGGCCGCGAGCATGTAGTAGCGCTTGACGAGCGTTGAGACCTCCCGTGCATCGGCTGCGCTGGCCTTGCTGCCGTAGTCTTGCGGGGTCAGCGCGTCGGTTCGTTCGATCCTACGCGGGTGTACGGCATCGTCGTTGTCGTTGTCGTCATCGCTCTTGAGATAGCCGCCGAGGGCCGCTGTGTCGGCTGGATCGGATGACGTTACGTAGCCGCTGGGAGCGGCCGTCGGAGCGGGGCTCGAACTCGAGTCGCCTATTCCGCTGGCCTGTCCGCAGGCGCCGATCGAGATGCTGGACAGCGCGACCGCGCCGAGCAGAAGCAGCCGCCCAGCAGGGCGTTTGTGCTGCGTTGGGATGCGTTTGGCGGGAGGCATCGAATAGATGTCGGCCATATGCCCAGTTGTTATCAGCCTACGCGCCGACCGTCAAATAATCGGAAACATCGTCTACCTTTTATCTTGACAGGGACGGCAACACGTGCAAGAGTGCGTTCAGGCCGGATATCCAGAACTTGGATTGACGGTTTGTAGGTGTGGTCTGAGGGTCAGAGTCTTTGCATTCGGCTCTGGTTCTCGCGGTCACACAAGCTGGGTGAGCTAGAGGTCCAAGGAGACGAGGGCGATGGCCAAGGCTGAGCGTATCTTGGAGAGCGGTTGTGCGGTTGCAATCCGAGCTGTGCATGGAACCGGGCCGGACCCAGTGGGAAACACCTCTGGACTTCCTGGCTGCATCCGGCGAAACTGGGCTGTGTGGAGGGCGATTGTCTGACTCGCGGCTCGGTCGAGGAAGGCAGCACTACACGGGCTGGATCGGCGCTCTCTGACCTATGACGAGTGGCCGGCCGGCTGGGTCAAGCCTCGGAAGAGGCGAACCAATCGCCTCGGACGGGGGAAAGGTA
>Ga0208586_1000065_pt1 | contig 40599 bp, 34 predicted proteins | sample NGESurshal072012_6_FD_184471 | JGI IMG/M metagenome (GOLD analysis project Ga0208586, IMG submission 184471) | Arctic peat soil microbial communities from Barrow, Alaska - NGEE Surface sample 53-3 shallow-072012 (SPAdes) | ecosystem: Environmental > Terrestrial > Soil > Wetlands > Peat ... | reverse complement strand
CTGTCGAATTCGAATTCGCGCAGGCCTTCCTGTGAGGACCATTCCGCCGTCCAGCCAGTCAGGGCACGGGCCATTTCGCGCACGTCGTCCTCGCCATAGGCGCCGCGGTCGGCGCCCAGCGAGAACAGCTCCATCATCTCGCGGGCGTAGTTCTCGTTGGGGTCGTTCTTCTCGTTGTAGATCCCATCGAGGAACACGAGCATCGCCGGGTTCGACGTGACGGCCAAGAAAAGGTCGTGAAAGCTGCCGAGTGCCATGTTGCGAAAGAGCTCGTTTTGTTCGAGCATCATCCGCTGGTTGTTGACCTTTTCGTTGGAGTTGGCAAACCAGTCGTGCCAGATGAAGGTCATGCGCTCGACCAGCTGTTGGTCGGAGCGGACCATGCGATCCAGCCACCAGCAGTGGTCTTGACCCCAGGCGTTGTCGGGATCCAGGGGATCGCCTTCCTCGTCGACCGGTTCTGGGCCGCTCAACGTCGCCGTGCCGGAAGGGCGAGTGAGGCCGAAGACGACATCCTGCAGGGGCTGGCCGGCCAGCGCCTCGGCCTGGCCCGGCGTCGGCCCGAAGCCCGCGCGCCACAGCAAGCGCTGCGCCTGGCTGAGGCTGATCGGCGGGGAGCCGATCGACGGTGGCGGGGTGGGGGACGGAGCCGGCGGGGTCGCCGGGGCGACCGGCAATGCGATCCCAATCGTCCCGGGCAATGCCGAGCGATGTGCCGGCTTGTGCTTGTTGGGCTTGTGCTTGCGCCGGTGGTGCTTGGCGTGCTTTGCCTCGTGCTTGGAGTGTTCCTTGGCGCGCTTGCGCTGCTCCTCGCGACCAGCACGGGAATGAGTGAGCTTTCCCGCCCGCTTCTTTGTCTTGAGGCCCATCCTCATCGAGCCGGTATCCCCGCGTGCGTATGGACATGGTCCCGACCGGGCATCATCAGTACTTCGGCTGGGCGTGTCCGATGCCGGTTAACCTCGCGTGGTGATCGACGGATGTCCTATGCAGGCGCCGCGTGCTTGCGCAGTGCTGAGCGTGGCCGCCTCAGCGATCGATCGTGGACATATTGGCGTAACGCTCGCCGGCCGTAACGCCGACAGGCGCCGCCTGCTCGATGCGCGCGAGATCGTCCTCGGAGAGCTCGATCTCGGCCGCTGCGACGTTCTCTTCGAGGTAGGCGCGTCGCTTGGTGCCGGGGATCGGCACGATGTCCTCACCTCGGCTGAGCACCCATGCAAGCGCTAGCTGGCCTGCGGTCAGGAGCTTCTCGCCGGCGATCTGCTCGATGCGCTCGACCAACTCCAGGTTCTTTTGGAAGTTCTCGCCCTGAAAGCGCGGATGGTGGCGGCGAAAGTCGTCCTCGGGTAGGTCTTCCGGTTTCTTGTACTTGCCCGACAGGAAGCCCCGTCCGAGTGGCGAGTAGGCAACAAAGCCGATTCCCAACTCACGCACCGTCGGCAGGATTTGATCCTCGGGGTCACGCGTCCAAAGGGAGTACTCGGTTTGCAGCGCGGAGATCGGGTGAACAGCGTGTGCGCGCCTGATCGTTTGCGGCGAAGCCTCTGACAGCCCGAGGTAGCGCACCTTGCCCTCCGTGACCAGCTCTGCCATCGCGCCGACTGTGTCCTCGATCGGGACAGTCTTATCGACGCGGTGCTGGTAGTAGAGGTCGATGTGATCGACGCCAAGACGCTTCAAGGACGCTTCGCAGGCAGAACGCACGTACTCGGGCTTGCCATTGATCCCAACCCAGCTTCCGTCCTCTTTGCGCTCGTTGCCGAACTTGGTCGCCAAGACGACCTGCTCACGGCGATCGGAGATCGCATGGCCGACGAGCTTCTCGTTGGTGAACGGCCCATACATGTCGGCTGTGTCCAGGAACATCACGCCGAGCTCGAGCGCGCGGTGGATCGTGGCGATCGCCTCGTCCTCGTCAGATCGCCCGTAGAACTCCGACATGCCCATACAGCCGAGCCCCTCCTCTGACACCTGCAGTCCTTGACTTCCGAGCGTGCGTATCTTCATCTCCTGGTTCCTTTTGTCCGTTGGGCTAAGTAGCGAGCACTCGAAATGAACACCGTAGCCGCAACTTCCGCTTCTCCCCGCTCCGCGAATCGCCGCCTGGGGGTGACCTTCGGCGGCTTGATGCTCGTAATGCTGCTGGCTGCGCTCGATTCGACGATCGTCGCCACGGCTTTGCCAACGATCGTGGGGGATCTCGGTGGGCTGGAGCGCTTGTCTTGGGTCACGAGCGCCTACCTACTGGGGCAGACGGCGGTCACGCCGTTGTACGGCAAGCTCGGCGACCAGCTCGGGCGCAAGCGTGTCCTGCAAAGCGCCGTGGTGCTGTTCTTGGTGGGCTCCGCGTTGTGTGGCCTGGCCCAATCGATGACCGAGCTGATCGCCTTCCGCGCTGTGCAGGGCCTCGGCGCCGGCGGTCTGATCGTGCTGGTGCAGGCGACTGTCGGGGACATCGTGTCCCCGCGCGAGCGTGGGCGCTATCAGGGCCTCTTTGGCGCCGTGTTCGGATTGGCGAGTGTCGCCGGTCCCCTGCTCGGCGGAGTGATCGTCGAGCACCTCTCCTGGCGCTGGATCTTTTATGTCAACTTGCCGATCGGCCTGATCGCGTTGGGCGTGATCGCCGCCACGCTGCCTGCGACGAGCGTGCGCAGCCGGCCGGCGATCGACTATCTCGGCGCGGGTGTGCTCGCGGCGGCGCTCAGCGCGATTGTCTTGGTCGCCAGCCTTGGCGGCACGACGTGGGCGTGGGGCTCGGGCGAGACGATCCTCGTCGCGATCGCCGGGGTGGCTTTGATCGGGGTGTTCTTGGCGGTCGAGCGTCGCGCGCTTGAGCCGGTCCTGCCGATTGCGGTCCTGCGCGACGAGGTGTTCCGCATCGCCGGGCTGCTCTCTTTGATCGTGGGCTTCGCGCTGTTCGGGTCGGTCACGTTCCTGCCTTTGTTCTTCCAGACCGTGTTTCACTCGAGCCCGACGGGGGCGGGTCTGCGTTTGATCCCGTTGATGGGCGGCTTGGTGCTCACTTCGGTCGTCTCGGGTCGGGTGATCTCCAACACCGGCCACTATCGGGCATTCCCGATAGCTGGCACGGCGACGATGACTGTCGGCCTGCTGTTGCTCTCGCGCCTGAACGTCGGCACGAGCTCGATCGCGGCGGACGCTTACCTGCTTGTGCTTGGGCTGGGCCTGGGGATGGTCATGCAAGTGCTGGTTTTGGCCGTGCAGAACGCGGTCGACTACTCGGTCCTTGGCGCCGCTACATCCGGTGTCACGCTCGCGCGCGGAATCGGCGGTTCGATCGGCGCGGCGGTGTTCGGGACGATCTTCTCCAGCCGCCTGCGCAGTGAGCTACATGACGTGCTCAGCGGCGCGCTTGGAGCTCAGGTCTCGGGCGGCGCACGTCTCACGGGCGCGCAAGTAGCGAGCCTACCCGCCGCTGCCAGGCTCGCCTATGAGAACGCCTATGTAGACGCCTTGAGACCTGTATTCCTTGTCGCGGCCGGCGTCGGCGTGGTCGGGTTCGTGTTGGCCCTGCGCTTGCGCGAGCGACCCCTGCGCGCAACCGCCTCCACAAGCCAGGGCTTGGACGACGCCCTGGCGGCGCCCAAGAGCCCAAGCTCGCTGGCCGAACTGGACCGCGCACTCGGGGTGCTGGTGAGCCGCGAGGACAGGCGCGCCTTCAACGAGCGCGTGGGGGCGCGCGCCAGCGTAGATCTCGGCTCAGGAGCGATCTGGGCGCTCGTTCGCTTCGACAGCTACGGAATCGAAGGGACACGCGACATGGCCCAAGAGCAGGCTGTAGAGGACGAGCGCGTGGCTGCGGTCGAAGCGGAGCTGCGTGAGCGCGGCCTGGTTGTGGGGGACGACGGCGAGACGGAGCTCTCGCCGGCCGGTCGCGCGATGGCTGACCAGTTGCTGAGCGCTCGCCGCGAGGAGCTGAGCGCGATGTTGGCCGATCACACCACCCAGCGCGTGCCCGAGGTCCAGCAGCTCCTGGAGCAGCTTTGCGTGGAGCTCGCCGGTCAGCGACCGTGAGCCGCTAGGTAGGCGCCGAAACTCAGGGCGCCCGCCCCGGCCGCTACCGCGAGCGGTAGGCCGAGACTGTGCTTCTCCAGTAGAGCTCCCACGAACGCTCCAAGCAGCATCGCCGCCACCGCGAACAGCCGTCGCGCCGACTTCCCCGCCTTGGCCAGCCCCTCGGCGGAGGTGTCGGCGGCAATGCCAGTCAAGGTCATGGTGAGGACGGTGGTCGTCAGGTCGGGCACCGCCAGCTTGCGCACGATCGCGTTGCGCACGCCCATCGCCAGCGCGACAAGCGCGATGATCGCGTACGCGCTGGCCGAGTAGATTCTGACGTCCGCAACCCAGGCGACTATCGCCGCGATCCCCACGAGCGCGATCTCGCTGCCGACGCCAAGCAGGAACACTCGCTCGTGCCTGTGTGCGATGCCGAGGCCAAGGCGTCCGCCGATGCCGGCGCCGATCAGGAACGCGCCAAGTGAGACCAGCGGCGCGACGACCGGCAAGCCGCCGGCGTTTGCAAGGCCAAAGCCGAGCAGTACCACGTTGCCGGTCATGTTCGCGGTGAAGACATGGCCGAGGCCGAGATAGCTTGCTGCGTCGATCAGGCCCGTGGTGAGCGTGAGCGCCAGCAGGACTGGCGGGAGACCGCGATCGTCCTTGGGCAAGGGCTTCCCGTTCGGCGCGTTGTGGCCGTCCATTCAGCTGATTTCGACGCCGGTGGTGAGAAACCCTCGAACGGGCCACGATCGGGCCGGCGAACCTGGCGATGGTTGGGCGGGGCGGAGGTGCGGGCGCTCCATCTAGGCTTACCGGCGGATGGAGCTCGAGCACGCGATCAGGACAAGGCGCACCCACAAGGCCTTCGGCCCCGAGCCGGTCGAGCCGGAGATGCTTGAGCGACTGTTCGAGCTTGCCCGCTGGGCTCCCAACCATCATTTGACCAACCCCTGGCGCTTTAGGGTGCTCGGGCCAGAGACGGTGGCGCGCCTCAAGCAGATCGCCGAGGCCGAGAAGCCGGGCTCAGGCGGCAAGCTCGATCGCGCTCCCACCCTGATCGTCGCCTCAGCGCACAGGCAGGGAGACGCCGGTGAGCGCCAGGAGGACCTGCTGGCAGGCACGATCGCGGCCTACCTGGTCTTGCTGGCGGCGCACGGGGCGGGACTCGCCGGTTATTGGCGCACCGTAGCGTTCCTAGACTCGCCCGCCGGGCGCGAGGCGCTGGCACTCGATCCGGATGAGCTTCCGATTGGGCTGCTGCATCTAGGTCGCCCTCGCCAAGCCCAGCGTGTGCCCGAGCGGGCGCCGGTCACGAACTTCGTGCGCCACCTCCCTTGAGCCGGGCTCGCAGCCCCCGCCGGCGCGTGGACAGGAGGAGTGTCAGGCAGGCATGGCGAGCACCCGGCGGTCGTGGCTCACAGGTCCTCGAAGCGATGCGATTCGCCGGTCATCTCGCGACGTAGTCGCTGCACGCGGCGCAGCTCGCGCACGTCGTCGTCCAGGGCGGGCGCGGATGTGGACTGCTCCCCACCAAGCAATACAGGCTCCAGGCGATGGCGCACCAGCTCGCCTTCGATCGCGTCCACGCGCTGGGCGCCGGCCCCGGGGCGCGAGCTGACCGTGCGCTCGAGCGTGCCTGCGCGAAAGATCAGGCCAACGCCGTCGTCGGCGGCCCAGCCGCCGGGCAGTTCGCCCGAGCGCACGTTCGCGAGCCAAACCGGTAGGCGCTCTGGCTCACCGTCGGCGTGCACGGTCAAGGAGCCCTCCAACAGCCCCAGGCCGCCGAGCGGCTCGGGTGCGCCGCTGGAGCAGGTGACGCCACCTTCAAACCAGCACATCGCTCCGGCGCTGATCCCCGCCAGCACGGTGCCCCTCCGCCACGCCTCGACCAGGATCTCATCCAGCTTGTGTGCGCGCCAGATCGCCAGCAGGTTGCGCATCGAGCCTCCGCCCACATAGACGATGTCCTGCTCGAGCACGATCTCCTCCAAGGGGCGCTCCAGATCGCCGAGGCGAAACAGGGACACGTAACGCGGCACGCACGAGCGTCCGCCGAAACGCGCGTAGAAGGCGTTGATCTGTGTGGTCGTGTCGCCCGAGGCGGTCGGTAGGAACAGGATGCGAGGCTCCTTTGCTCGGGCTAGCCCGAGCACGTAGTCGTCCAATAGCGGATTGGCGGGCTCCATCGTGAAGCCGCCTCCACCCATCGCGAAGATCAGCCTCTGCTCCTCCTCGCCTGGGGCGCTCACGCGATTGCGACTGCTCTGGCGGCGGTTCGGCCCGGCTGCTTGGCCGCGTCGCTCGTCCTTCCGCCACGCTTGGTGGGACCACCACGCCGGCCCAGATAGGAGACCTCAAGTGCCGTCTCTCTAACCTGTCCGCCGCTGCGCCGCACATGGAAAGCGCCGCCCCGCTCGCGCGAGCTGACCACACGGTCCAGCTTGGTCCCCTTGAAGTGAAGCGCCACGCCGTCGTCGGCGGCGTAACCGGCGCGCATGCCCTCACGCACGAGCGTGTGGTACTCGGCTCGGCGCGCCGGCTCGGCGTCGTAATGCACGCAGTTGGAGTAGGGCAGCAATCCCAACCCGCCGACCCGCCTGGGCGGCCCATGGAAAGCGCTGAGCGCCTCGGCAAACCAGCACAGAGAGCCCGCTGAGGGACCGCACAGCACGATCCCGCGTTCCCATGCCTCTCGCAGGACCCGGTGCAGGCGGTGTGCGCGCCAAACCCCGAGCATCGAGACGACGTTGCCACCGCCTACATAGATCAGGTCCTGGGAGAGCAGGTGAGAGGCGAGGTCGTCCTCGACGCCGCGTCCACCCTGGTCGCGGCGGAACATCGAGATGTGGCTGGCCTCGCACTGTGCCGAGAAGCGGCGGTAGAAACGAACGACATAATGGTCGGCGTCGCCGGATGCGGTCGGCAAAAAGCAAACGCGCGGCCTGCGGGCTCTGGTCAACGCGAGGATGTAGTCGTCGAGCAGCGTGCTGTCTTTCTCCATCGAGAAACCGCCGCCTCCAAGGGCCACGATCTGAGGGGTCCTGGTTCGCATCGCTGGCTCCGCTTTCTGCGCAAACTGCGGGGATGGGCTTTCAGTGTCCCTGGAGAGGGCGCTCGAGCGTATGGACTTGCGCCCAAGATCGGCCGGTGTCCTCTCGACAATCATCCAAATGGGTGCCAATGCCGCATGCGGCATTGGCCCGGACAGTGCATGCACTGTCCGGCCGACCGGCACATGTGCCGGTCGGAACATCGCGCCGCATGCGGCGCGATGCCACTCGGCGCATGCGCCGAGTGGAACAGCGGATTGCGCCCTGTAAGCTCGACGGATGCTTTCTACCCCAGGCTCTCCAGAGCACGTCGACGTATTGATCGTTGGCGCCGGCCTTTCCGGGATCGGCGCCGCCTGTCACCTGCAGGCCAACTGTCCCGGCAAGAGCTACGCGATCCTCGAGGCGCGCGAGCGCAGCGGTGGGACCTGGGACCTTTTCAAATACCCGGGCATCCGCTCGGACTCGGACATGTACACGCTCGGCTACTCCTTCCGGCCATGGAGTGAGCCCAAGTCGATCGCGGACGGTCCCTCGATTCTTCAATACGTGCGTGAAGTCGCGACCGAGCACGGCGTGGACGAGAAGATCCACTTCAACCATCGGATCGTACGCGCCGAGTGGTCCAGTGCCGAGGCGCGCTGGAGTGTGGAGGCGATTCGTGGCATAGCCGGAGAGAAGGGGGAGAGCGTCCGCTTGAGCTGCAACTTCCTCTTTGTGTGCAGCGGCTATTACCGCTATGACGAAGGCTATACGCCCGAGTTCCGAGGCAGCGAGCGTTTCGCCGGCCAGATCGTGCACCCCCAGCATTGGGACGAGCAGCTTGACTACTCGGGCAAGCGCGTCGTCGTGATCGGCAGCGGAGCCACGGCAGTCACGTTGGTGCCCTCGATGGCCGAGAGCGCTGCACACGTAACGATGTTGCAGCGCTCGCCCACCTACATAGTGTCCCTGCCGTCCGAAGATCCGATCGCCAAGCGGCTACGTCGCTTTCTGCCGTCGAGGATCTCTGCCCCGATCCTGCGCTGGAAGAACGTGCTGATGACGATGGCCAGCTTTCAGCTATCTCGTCGTCGCCCACGCGCGATGAAGGCCATCCTGCGCAAGGGCTTGGAACGCCAACTTCCCGCCGGTTATGACATCGACCGGCACTTCAGCCCCAGTTACAACCCGTGGGATCAGCGCCTGTGCCTGGTGCCCAACGGCGACCTGTTCGAGGCGATCAGCGCCGGCAGCGCCTCGGTCGTGACCGATCGCATCGAGACCTTCACCGAGACCGGCATCAGGCTCGTTTCCGGAGCGGAGCTCGAGGCCGACGTGATTGTCACCGCAACCGGTTTGAACCTGCTCGCTCTGGGGGGCCTGCAACTTTCTGTGGACGGCCGAGAGGTAGTCTTGGCCGACACGATGAGCTACAAGGGCATGATGCTCTCAGGCGTGCCCAATCTGGCATTCGCCGTGGGCTACACGAACGCCTCATGGACGCTCAAGGCTGACCTGGTGTGCGAGTACGTATGCCGTCTCATCAACCACATGGACGCCGGCGGTTTTCAGCTCTGCACCCCCGTCAAGCGCGATCCAACGGTGCAGGAGCGTCCCTTCATCGACTTCTCCTCCGGATACGTGCAGCGCTCGATCGAGAACTTCCCCAAGCAGGGCTCAAAGTCGCCGTGGCGGTTGCACCAGAACTACCCGATGGACATTCTCAATCTGCGCTTTGGCTCGGTGGAAGATGAGGCGATGGAGTTCTCCCGCGCGAGCGCTTCGCTCCCGGTGCGCGAGCCCGTCGCGGTCTGAATCGGCCTCGGGCTCGAGGTGTTGCGGTTTGAGTCGGCCTTTGGCTCGAGGTGTTGTGTTCTCTGCTGAGGGTGCCCCCGCGCGTGCGTGCCTGGGGCTACGGTTGTCTTTTAATGAAGACCGCGCGCACGCGCGGGGCACCCATGAGTGTTGATTCGGGACGCCTCGCTCTGCGCCCGCTCGTCAAGGGCGACGAGGCGGAGCTGCTGCGCATCCACAATGCTCCCGAGGTGGTGCTCTGGTGGGACGTGCCCGACCCTGGGTTTCCGTGGAGCGATGAGCCCGACTCCACACGGCTCACGATCGAAGTCGACGGCAAGGTCGCCGGCATGATCCAGTACGGCGAGGAGCAGACGCCCAAATATCGTCACGCCACGATCGACCTGTTCCTCGATCCGGCCTTGCACAGCAAAGGCATCGGCACCGAGGCGGTCAGACGCGTGGTAGGTCATCTGATCGAGGAGCGCGGCCACCATCGCGTCACGATCGACCCTGGGGTCGAGAACAAGGCCGCGATTCGCTCCTACGAAAAGGCAGGTTTCAAGCCGGTCGGCGTGATGCGCCAATATGAGCGTCCGGCTGGCGGCGAACGGTGGCGCGACGGCCTCTTGATGGAGCTGCTGGCCGAGGATTTCTGAATATCTCACCCTCGGCGCCGATGAAAAAGCGCTCTTCGCCCGGTCATAGGTTGGGAAGCTCCGCAACCGCCGATAACCTGCGAACGATGCGAGGACAAAACATGCAACAAGAGGACCGCAGCCGCTGGCTTGCCCTGTACGTGTTGTGCGTAGGGGTCTTGATGATCGTGCTCGACGTGACCGTCGTCAACGTCGCGCTGCCCTCGATTCAAGAAGAACTGCACTTCAGCAACTCGAGTCTCGCGTGGGTCGTGAACGCTTACCTGATCGCCTTCGGCGGATTGCTGCTTTTGGCGGGACGCTTCGGCGATTTGATGGGGCGCAGCCGTATCTTCCTGCTTGGTGTGGGCCTGTTCACGCTCGCCTCACTGATGTGTGGGTTGGCCTGGACGCAAACGCTGCTCGTGTGCGCTCGCTTCGTGCAAGGCATCGCTGGCGCGATGACCTCGGCGGTCGTCTTGGGCATGATCGTCACGATGTTCCCGCGGCCGCGCGACCAGGCCAAGGCGATCGGCGTCTACGCATTTGTCGCGTCAGCCGGCGGATCGGTAGGCCTCCTAGCCGGGGGCGTGCTCACCCAAGCGCTCGACTGGCACTGGATCTTCTTCGTGAACGTGCCGATCGGGATTGCCACGATCCTCTTTGCCAGGCGCCTGATCGACCGCGACGAGGGGATCGGTTTCGGCGAGGGCGCCGACATTCCGGGCGCCGCGCTGATCACGAGCGCCCTGATGCTGGGCGTCTACACGATCGTCAAGCCGGCTGCCGAACGCGGTTGGGGAGCGGGCGAGACACTCGCCCTCGGAGCCCTCTCGCTGTTGCTGTTGGGCGCATTCGTGGCGCGCGAGGCGACGGCTCGAAACCCACTGGTGCCGCTGCGCATCTTCCGCTCACGCAACGTGAGCGGCGCAAACCTGATCCAGGTGTTCTCGGTTGCCGGCATGTTCGGAATGTTCTTCTTGGGTGCGCTCTACATGCGCAAGGTGCTCGGTTATGACGCCCTGCAGATCGGGCTGGCATTCCTGCCGGTGACGATCACCATGGGGTCGATGTCGATCCGCTTCTCCGAGCCTCTGATCACCCGTTTCGGCGCGCGCGCGCTGCTGCCGCCAGGGCTTGCGATGATCGCGGTGGCCTTGGTCCTGCTTGCCTTGACGCCAGTCCATGCCAGTTACATCACCGGATTGCTCCCTTCGATGTTGCTGCTTGGCACCGGCGCCGGCGTGTGCTTTCCGGCCCTGATGGGCGTGGCGATGTCGGGCGCCACGCCGAGCGACGCTGGGCTTGCTTCCGGTCTTGTCAATACGACCGCCCAGGTCGGTGGGGCGCTTGGCCTGGCTGTCCTGGCCACGCTGTCGGCGTCGCACACCAACAAGTTGCTGGCCCAGGGAACCTCGACGGCGGCAGCGCTCACGGGCGGCTACCAGCTCGCCTTCTGGATCGCGGCCGGGCTCGTGACGGTTGGCATCGTTGTGTCCCTGACTGTTTTGCGCCCGGGAGCTGTGCCTGCCCACCAGCCCCATTTCGAAGACGAGCATGCGTCCATCGAGCAAGTTGGGGCCGGCGGCGAGCCAGGGGCGGGCGAGCCAGCCTATTCGGAGATGTTGTAGGCGCCCTGGACGGTGTAGGGGTCGATTGGCTATAGTTGCTCAATCCAAGCGGGGTATCGAGCCCCGATCAAACGCAGTGTCAGCGCTCGTAGCCTTTGCTCATAGCAATCTCCGCGTTCGCAGCACGCGAAAACACGGAGGAAAAGCAACATGGCTACAGGAACCGTCAAGTGGTTCAGCGACGACAAGGGCTTCGGCTTCATTACACCCGACGATCAGTCCAAGGATCTGTTCGTGCATCACTCGGGTATCGCCGGCGATGGATACCGCTCACTCAGCGAAGGCGCCAAGGTCACCTATGACGCCGAGGCCGGCGACAAGGGACCGAAGGCAGTCAACGTACAGCTGGCCTAGCGTCCCACCACATTGGGCTCAAGGATGAGCCCGCGCCCTGCGTGGGCGCAAAACAACCTGTAGAAGGGTGTGCCGGGCCCGCGCACGCGGGCACCGGCCTACCCCGAAGCTGCTCTGCGGCTATGTCGTGTCAACTCGCGCACAAGTCGCTCGACCGTGCGTTCGAGCTGGCCGATGCTGGCCGACTCCACCCGACTCACGCCGACCTCGCGGTTGATCCAGGCGTTGATCTCACGGTGGCTGCCCCCGCCGCGCTTGACAAGATCCGCCACCAGTCGGCGGCGCTCCTCGCGAAGGTGGGCACGGCGCTCGAAAGCCGCCACTGGTGCAGGCTCAGGCGCTGACCGCTTGGGTCGCGTGGCCTTCTCTCGGGTCCCGCTGGGGGCCGCCCCGAACAGAGTCATCTGTGGGGCCACGTCGGCGCTGAGTGGCACGAACTCCATCGCGGGCGTCCGCTCGCTTGAGCGTTGCTCGCGCGGCTCCTCCAGACCATCCTGGTCGGGACGCTCGCGTAGGGCGTGGCGCAACTCGCTCTCGACCTCGGCGGCGTGCCCGCGCAGGACCGGGTCGGCCGGTAGGTAGACCCAACTCGGCTCGGGTGCGCTGTCGGGGATTGTCCTCACGAAGCGTCCCACTATCTGCCTGAAGATCATCGGCGTCTTGGCCGCCGTCGCATACACCCCGACTCGCAACCGGGGGATGTCCACGCCCTCAGAGACCATGTTCACAGCCACGATCCAAGGCTCGCGCGAAGCCCTGAAGGCGGCGAGCTTCTGGGCGGCCCGAGCCTCGGTGTGCAAGACAACGACCGGGGCCTTGCCGGTCAACTCGCCGAGCAGCTTGGCGATCCGCCTCGCGTGCGTGGCATCGGCGGCGACGGCCAGGGCGCCCGCGTCGCGATGGCCCAGCTCGCGTAGCGCCCGTAGCTTCTCATGGGCCTCGGCGAGGATGCGCGGCAGGCCGTCCGGCAGCTCGGTCGAGATCGCTGTGCGATAGCGTCGACTCGCCTCGCGCGCGCTGAGGACGGTCTCAAACGAGGACTCGATCACGTCCTCGCCACTACGCCACGACAGAGTCCCGTCGAAGGTGACGAAGGCGACCGGACGGCAGATCCCGTCGGCCACGGCCTGGGCGTAGGTGTAGGAGACGTCAGGTTCGGCGACCCCTTCGGCGTCATAGCTTACCCCTGGGATCGGAGTGGCATCGGAGCGAAACGGGGTGCCCGACAGCAGCAACCAGCGTGGCGCGCGAGCGAATGCTTGCTGGAAGCCGACCCCCCAGGCCAGCTCCTCGCCGAGGTGGTGGGCCTCGTCGACGATCACGAGCGTGTCCGGCGAGACTTGGGCTGCCCATGAGCGCGGGTCGCTCGCCACTCGCGCATATGTGACCGCCACGCCATGAAAGTCTCGTGGAGGCGAGGGTCCTTGCGCGTCGGGCTGTAGCTGCACACCCAGCTGGGCCGCCGCGCTCGCCCACTGGCGGGTGAGCGGCGTGGTTGGGCACAGCACGGCCACACGACTCACCTCGCCACTGCCGAGCATCCGATTGGCCAGCTCCAGGGCCGGGCGCGTCTTGCCGGCGCCGGGGGCAGCCGAGACCAAGAAAGGCCCGTCCCGCCAACCGTGCAGACGTTCGAGCGCGTCGCGCTGCCAGGCGCGCAGGGATGTCGCGGGAGCTCCAGACAAGAGCCCGGCATCCTGCGCTATCGCCCGGACGGATCGCCCAGTTTGGCTCAGGGCCTAGGAACGCGGCGCGGGCGGCGCGTAGCGGTGGTGCAAGATCAACAGGTTGCCATCGGGATCGTCGAAGATCGCCATGTGGCAGACGCCCGTGTCGAGAGTGTCTCGGGCAAAGCTCACACCGCGTTCTTCAAGCGTTGAGCGCGCGCTTGCCACGTCATCCACGTGCAGCGCGATCCCGCTGCGCACGGGCACATGCTCGAGGCCCATCTGCTCGGCGTCGATCACGCTGATCGTCAGGTTGCCGGTCTCGAACTCGGCGTAATTGCGCTCTTCAAGGTAGACCGAGCGCTCCAGCCCCAGCGTCTCACCGTAGAACTCGACCGCTCTCGGAAGGTCGTGCGTGGGCACGCCCACGAAGTCCACACGCGTGATCATCTCGGTCCCGTCACTCATTTTGCCCGGCTCCTCGGATCGTAGCTTCAGGCGCTCTCGGCCTGTATCTGCCCCGACTTTACTGCCTGCACCAGTGCGTCGTAGTCGCGTTCGTTCTGGTCGGCATAAGCCTCTGAGAAGTCCACGATCGCCTGGTCGAAGACGCCGCCGGCGCCGAGGTAGGAGGCGATCGCGATGCGGTCGCCCGTGCGCGCATGGGCGCGGGCAAGCGTCCATGCGCACAACGCCCCGTAGGCGCGCAGCATACGGTTGTCCATCGCCTCGATTTCCACGCTCAGCTTCCCGTCCCAAAGCTGGCGCACATAGAAGTCGCGCGTCACTTCGTCTATGCCCCTGGCGGGCAGCCAGCCCAACAGGATGTCCCCAGAAGCCTGCATCAGGCGCTGGCCCTCGACCACACGCTGGCCGTGGTTTGCGTACTGAGAGGCGCCCGCGTAGGGCTCCAGCACCGAGGCTTGCGCTTCCTTGGCCTGCAGGACGAGCGGGTCCTGCTCGTCGCGGCCCATAAACAGCAGCACCCACGCGCGGGTCCCCACGCTGCCGACACCCACCACCTTGCGTGCGATGCTCTGGAACGTGTAGTCGCCCAGAAGCACCCCGTACTCGTCGCTGAGGCTGGCTCGGTAGTCGGCAAGCATGTCCGCCAGGCGTGCACGCAGCTCGTCGCTCTCGGCCTTCCCCAAGAGCTCTTGCACCGGCACGATCAGGGGTGGTTCGCTGACGAAGCGCAGCTGCCCGTCGACGGCTTCTGTGAGCTTGAGGACCGCGCGCGTGCTGTTCTTGGCTCGCGCCTTGCCCAAGCGCTTTTCCATCTGCTCCAGGCGCTTGCCCTTGACCAGTTGCTGGGCGCGCACCACGTCCATGATGTTCTTTGCGTTGAGGCTGGCATACCAAACGTCCAGATTGCTCATCTGCGCAAAGCCGCGCATCGACTGCCTGTAGGCCTGGGCTGTCCAGACCAGGACATCGGCGATCTCCTGCTTGCTCAGGTTGCGGTCGCGTCCGGCGACGCACAGGCTCACTGCCAAGCGCTTGACATCCCACTCCCACGGCCCGGGCAGGGTCTCGTCGAAGTCGTTGATGTCGAACAGCATCTCGCGCTCGGGGGAGGCGAAGACGCCGAAGTTCGAGAGGTGGGCGTCGCCGCACAGCTGTGCCCGCAGGCCCGAGATGGGTGTTTGCGCCAGGTCAGCCGCCATGATCGCGGCGGCGCCTCGGTAGAAGGTGAAGGGGGAGACGAGCATCCGCCCGTAGCGGATCGGCACCAATTCGGGTACGCGACTCTCGGCCTGGCCTTGCAGGATCGCGACCGGGTCCTCGCGGTCCTTCGGCGCTTTCCACTCTGCGTGGCTTGAGCGCGGCGTGTGCGCCCGTGCGTCCTTGCCTTCGGCTTCGCGACGCTTGAGGGTCTCGGCGTCGCTCATGCGCTCGGTCCTGGGTCCTCGTGGTGGGTGGATTGCTCGGGCGGGGCGACGGACTCTGGGCCCTGCGGGAGCGGCTGCGTGTCCTGCGTGGAGGCGTCCCCGGTGGGCGAGCCCGGTGCGACTCCGGTCGAGAAAGCCTTCGTGTGAGCGTCGGGGAACTCCTTGGCGGTCTGGCGTCGGAGCATCTCGGTACCGAAAACGGCCAGCACAATGATGATCAGGACCCCGGTAAACGTTTTGGTGGCCACGATCGGTCCCCACCAGAACAGCAACAGCAGGATGAAGGCGACTATCCCGAATGTGATGTCGGGGCGGTCACGCAGGTAGGGCGCCATTCGCCGGCGCAGATGTATGGCCGTATGAGTCGATCCTGCGAGCAGGCCCGCAAGGATCAGCGGGATACCAATCAGCACGGTCGACCACGCGATGTCCGCCAACACACTCGTGCCGATCGACCAGGCGGCCTGGGCCGCCGGTCTGACCGCTTCGGTGCTTGCCAGCGAGTCGACGACCTTTGTGCCGATGATCCCGCGTGCCACCACGACCACGAGCCCGGCTCCGATGAAGGCAACGCCGACCGCGATCAAGGTCTGGTGGCGTCGTCCTTGCGCTAGATACACGGCGAGCGCGAACAAGGCGAATACCAGGAGGGGCAGTACCAGTGCGAGGCTGCGCAACAGGTTGACCGCTTTCTGCATCGTGTTGAGCTGCTTGGAGCTGACGATCCGGAGCTGGGCCACTTTCGGCGGAATCTTGTTCACGATGCTCGTCGGCGCGCCCACCTTCTGCGCGACTTCGCCAAGCATCGGGCGCAGATCGAGCACGACTGCGCCGCCTCCAGGTAGCTTCACAACGCTGCCTTTGTTCTCGATCAGGCGCACGAACTCGGCATGGGTGACCTGGTTGGCCTTGCTCCACAATTCCTGTACCTGGGGGCGTTCGAGCAGCAGGTTGATGCCCTTCTGGACCACGTCTTTGAGCGCCCCCGCCACAGGTGCGGCAAGCGGCTGCAGTTCGCTGGGCAGCTCTTTGCCGAGTTCGCCGGAGACGTCCACGTTGGCGTAAAGCTGTTCTGTGAGGTAGACCGACACCGCTTCACGGATCGGGGGGCTCTCGATCAACTTGGTGTTGGTTTTGGTCCAGTAGTTCGTGTCGAGCAATTGGCGGTTGGCCCAAACCGCGAAGATCGCCACTATTCCAAGCACGGTCGCCACGCCAATCAGGGAGCGCACCAGCCACCGGTGGGGGTGGGGGAGTGTGGCGTTCATTCGTGCCGTCCTGCGCTTCGCGCTATCGGTCCGTGCGATGCCTGCGGACCGATACGGACGGGGAAGCTCACGCATTGCAGCGTACGCGGGAAAAGCGTGAAGAGATAACCGTGTAACGCCGATGTGGCTCTAGGTGTTTTCACGCAAGTCCGCTCCTGTGGTCGTGGTCATGACCTGAGCCGCGCCGCCACTGAGAGCGCGTCGCACCAGCCCGGGCGTGAGGATCCGCAATATTGCGGCGAGTGCATAGGGTCGCGGCACGTAGCGCTCTGCGCGCCGCTCCACGCCGGTTTGGTAGATCGCCTCGGCCGCCTTCTCGGGGGTGGAGACGATCCAACGGGTGAGCGCGCGTCCGGTCAGCTCGGCCTGGGGGAAGCCTTCGGTTGAGATGAAGCCGGGCAGCACGAGGCCTACATGGACCCCGTGGGGTTGCTCCTCGGCGCGCAGCGAATCCGACCAGCCGGCGAAGGCATACTTGGAGGCGCTGTAGGCGCCGGTGCCGGCCCGCGCGACGCGCGCGGCGGTGCTGGCCACGTTGACGATCGCGCTGGGCGCACTGTCTCGCAAGATCGGCAGGAGCGCCTCGGTCAAGCGCAACTGGGCGTCGAAGTTGATCGCCATCGTGCGCCTCACGTTCTCATAGCCGCCGTCGGCGAACGTTGCGCGCCAGGCAGCGCCAGCGTTATTTACGAGCAGGTCCAGGCGCCCGTGGCGCTCGGCCACGTGGGAGCGGATGCGCTCGGGGGCGTCTTCGTCGAGCAGGTCTGCGGCCACGAAGCTGGCGCGCTCCCCCAGCGACGCGGTCAGGGCGCGCAGGCGATCCTCGCGGCGGGCCACGACCACGACGGCCGCGTTCGGCACGAGCGCAAGTCGACGCGCCGCCGCCTCGCCGATGCCGCTCGAGGCTCCGGTCACGACGACGACGTAGGGGTGGGCACCGAGCCCGTTGAGGGAGGGCTCCGTCATCGACTGTCGCCTCGACTCACAGTGCGATGCTCGACGCCGCCGGCGGCCGCGATCAGGATGTCATCGACCATCTCTGGAGCGAACAGGCCGTGGCCGACCACGCCGGGTGTGGCCGACAGCCGAGCGGCCAGCGCACGCGGATCATCGGACGGACCGAAGTAGTCGGCGATCAGGTTGCCCTCGGGGCTTGGGGGCGCTTCGCGCGGCCTGGCGTCGCCGAGCGCGGCCAGTGTGGTGTGGGCGCCGAAGCGCAGAAGCTCGAGCGGCACCGGCGGAGCCAACTTCGGTACTGCCTTCTCGGCGGAGGCGATTACTACGAAGCGGCGCGTCGCGGCGGCCACGATCTTCTCGCGGGTGTGCGCGCCGCCGCCGCCCTTCACCAGCCAACCCTCGGGGTCGATCTGATCGGCGCCGTCGATCGCAATGTCAAGCGGTGCCAGCTCGTCCAGCTCGGCCATCTCCAGGCCAAGGGCGCGCGCGGCTTGCTCGGTGGCGGGGGAGGTGGCCACGCAGCGGATGTCTAGGCCTCGCGAGGCGAGCGCCGGCAGTAGATGGGCGACAGTCGTACCGGTGCCCAAACCGACCTTCTGCCCGTCCGACACCAGCTCGGCTGCGGCCAGGGCCGCTGCCCGCTTGAGCGCTTCGACGCCGCTCAGGGACGCTGCTGTAGGCGCGCGTGGAGACCCCATCGTGTCTGCGAGCCTACCGCGCGCGGGGCTCGCAGCGTCATCCGCTCGGGCGAGTCGGGGGCTTGCAGCAGAAAGCCTTGGGCCAAGGAGCATCCGAGCTCGCGCACCAACCGCAGTTGGGTGTCGTTCTCGATTCCCACTGCGACCGTCTGCAGCCCTGCCGCGCGTGCGAGCGCGATCGACGCCTCGACGATCGCACGCTTGTGCCTGTCCTCGGGTAGCCCAGCGATCAGCGTGCGGTCGAGCTTGAGCATGTCCAGCGGCAGGCTCAAAGGCAGCGTGAGGCGCGACTCGCCCGAGCCAAATCCGTCGAGTGCGACCCGCACGCCAAGGCTCCTGACATCCTGCAAGGTCGCCCTTGCGCGTTCGGGGTCGCGCAGGATCGCACTCTCGCGGACCTCGAACCACAAGCTTTGCGGAGGCAGGCCGTGGCGCGTCAGCGCCTGCTCGGCTCGATCGGCCAAATCGAGCTCGGTCAAGCCACGCGGGGACACGTTGATCGAGACCGACACCTCCTCGCCCACGCCGCGCCACGCCGCCGCCTGGGCGCACGCCGTATCGAGTACCCAGTCGCCGATTTGCACGATCAAACCGCTCTCTTGAGCGCGTGCCAAGAACAGGGCCGGCGCCACAGGGTCGCCCTCTGTAGGGCTCCACCGCACGAGCGCCTCACAGGCGACGGCCCGTCCACCCAACAGCGGGAACAGGGGTTGGTAGGCGAGCGAGAGCTCCTTGCGCGGTAGTGCCTCGCCCAGGCGCCGATCGATGTCCAGGTGGGTGCTCATCTCCCGGCGCAGACTCTCGTCGAACAGTTCCAGGCGATAGCCGCCCGAGCTCTTGGCGCGGTACATCGCGACGTCGGCCTCGCGCAACAGCGCCTGGGGGTCGGCCTCCGGGTCGTGAGAAACAGAGACCCCGACGCTTGCCAGCATCGAGACCTCGGCCGAACCGACGACGAAAGGCTCCTGCAGGGCGTGGAGCACGCGCTCGGCGACGGCAAGCGCCTCGGCGTCGCTTTGCAGGTCCTCGGCAAGGACGACGAACTCGTCGCCGCCAAGCCGGGCCACGGTGTCGCTGTCGCGCATCATCTGCTCCAGGCGCGCGGCGACCGAGGCGAGTAGATGATCCCCCAGCGCGTGGCCGAGATTGTCATTGATCGCCTTGAAGTGGTCTAGATCCACGAACAGGAGGGCCACCAGTCCGCCGCTGCGGTGCAATCGAGTAAGGGCCTGGTGTGCACGGTCCATCAACAGCAGGCGGTTGGGCAGCTTTGTCAAAGGGTCGTGCAACGCCTGGCGCTCCAACCACATGCGGTCGGTCACATCCTTGGCCGCCGCGTACCACAAGGCGCCGTCGCTGCGCGCGCTCCATAGCAGCCAGCGCCAGGAGCCGTCGCGATGGCGACAGCGGTTGGTGAAGCTTGCAAGCTGCGCCGTGTGGTCGCGACCTGCCAGTAGCACGGCGGCTGTCTGCTCGAGGTCGTCGGGATGCACCAGCTCTCGCATCGAGCGGGCGAGCAACTCCTCGCGGGTCCAACCCAAGAGCTCCTCCCACGCCGGGTTCAGCAAGGAGAGACGGCCGTCGGGGGTGATCGTGGCAAACAGGTCGCCGGCGCTTTCAAACAGGCGAACGATCTGTTCTTGCTCGATTGTCGTGGGCGCCGCGCTCTTCACCGGTGAAGCCTCGCGGGAACCCACCGACGAGTCGTCGCGAGGTCGTTCGGGGGGTGTCTCGAACGCAGGGTGCATCTCGGTGATCTGTTCACGCGTGTGCGGTGCGTAACTCACGTGGGGTGCTCGGCCGCGTCCCCACCGGACCGCACCACATGTTATTCCAATGGACGGATTTTCTAGTTGGCGCTCACCTGCGCGGCTCTGGGTCCTTCTCCGGTCTCGATCCTTGGTGCTTGCAGCGAACCGTCGCCGCGCAAAAAGCGCCACACCGACATCAACGTCAAGATCGTCATGATCCCCGCGCTGGTGGCGCACCACTCGCAGACGGCGTGAATCGAGAACAGCTCGCGATAGGTCAGGTAGGCCGAGAAGCCGAAGCCGGCTAGCGTGAAGATAAGCGTGGCAAAGCGGCTCGTCTCGGTTTCGCGGACGAGCAACGAGGCGAGGATCGCGATATAGCCGAGCAAGCCCATCAGCGCCACCGGCACGCCCACGAGCTTGGAGTAAACCGAGGTCTGCACCTTGGTGCAGCTTTCCCCGGCGGTACAGGCCGGCTTGATCCCGGCATAGTGCACATAGGTCAGGTAGCTGGCGATCCCCAGTCCAATCACCGCTAGCACGATCATCGCGATGCGGACCGTGCGCCGACTCATTCTTTCTGGAGCTTTTCGATCGCGGTTTCGAACTGACTGGCGTCCGTGAAGCCGGAAACTTCCAGCTTCTTCAAAGTCCCGCCGCTCTTGCCTATCATGAACGCCGGGGTGCCCGTGAAACCGTTCTGGTTGGCGGCCTGGGCGTCGGCGATGACCTGGTTGGGATATTCCGGATCGTTGCGCGCCGAGCTCCATGCGGACGGGTTCAGGCCCGGCACTTGGGAAGCCAGTCCCTGCAGGTAGCTTTCGGTGACGTAGCCGCTGCCCTCTTCTCCCTGCTCGTGGTAGAAGAGCTCCAGGTAGTCCCACATCAGGTTCTGCTTGCCGGCGGCCAAGGCCGCGACCTGCTGGGTTTGGAAGGTTTCGCGTTCGCGCGTGGCGGTCTGCATCGAGTGGTACTCGATCTTGACCTTGCCGGTGCGCACGTACTTCTTGATGACGGTCGGCAGCGCGCTCACCGTGAACTGCTTGCAGAACGGGCACTCCAGGTCGCCGAAGTACTGGAGCGTGATCGGAGCGTTCGGGTTGCCCAGGGTGATCGTGTGCTGGGGGATGCCCTGCAGCAGGCTCACGACTTCGCCCTGGGCGGTTTTGGCCGCCGGGCTGGTGGAGGTGGGCGGGGCGCTTTTGCCGCTGCCGGTCGCCACGAGGATGATCACGATGATCACGACGACCACTGCGGCGACGCCGCCGAGCTGGATCAGGCGCTTGCGCTGCGCCGACTGCGCCGCGCTCGCCTCCTCAATCGCCTTGCGTTCCTCGCGCGCCTGTTCGCGGCGCTGCTTGCGGGTCAGATCGGACTCGGGCTCGACTGGGCTCATATCCCAACTTTTGCATACTTCGCCTGAAGATTGCTTAAGGACTCGATGGCGCGGGGCTGGCGCGGGCGTCGAGGTGGGCGCAGACAAGGGGCGTATGGGCGCATGGGCGACCGGGTTGGCCGGCCGGGGCCGGCTCGGGCCCCTGGCGCGCGGGCCGGAGACGCTGCTCGGCGCCAGAGGGGCGCCCGGTTAGCGGTCGGTGTGCCCGAGGGCCTCGCGCGTGCGTGCGAGTCATGCTCGTGGCGTAACGTAGACAGAGACACTGCCCCCGTAGCTCAGCTGGATAGAGCATCGGACTTCTAATCCGAGGGTCCCAGGTTCGAATCCTGGCGGGGGCGCTCTTGTCCTGCGTTGGCCGCCCGGTCGTAGTAGAACGGTGGGTGCGCACTCACGGGGCTAGGAACCGCGATTGAGGCGGTTCGAAATGGCTATAGCGAGATGATCGATTCATGGCGACGGTAAGCAAAGAGATTCGAACGCCCGGCAGCATTCTTGCCTCACAGCGGTTCGACGCCGCGATCGAGGACGGTATCGCTGAACGTCCCGCTCGATATCCAAACGGGGCCGCTTTTGTGGGCGCGGACCTTCCGGGTCTTGGCGAGATCCTTGCGGATAATGCGCGCGAAGATCGCGCTGTGGTGCTCGTGTACCCCGATGGGGAGGAGTGGGTCGTCGAGCCCCATAGGCCGGCGAAAGCAACCGCGGCCGCATAGGGCTCATCCCGTCGCCGGTGAGCGGATCCTCACAGCCGCCTGAGCCGTGGCGGCCGATAGCTGGTCGAGCATTCGAAGCCGTAGCGCTCATACTGGCGCTCGGCGCTGAGGGCGCAGTACTCGCCGGCTTGGAGGCACTTGGTTGTGCCGTTGATGCGGGCCGGGGTGCCGCGATGGCAAACCTTGGCGGCGATTGCCGTGTGGGCGATTGCTCCGCTCGGCAGCGCGGTGACTGGCGTGGCGAGAGCAATCGTGGCGGTCAAGGCCACAAGCAGACGTCGCATGGCGATCCTTTCGAAGGTTGATTGGCTGCACGAGCCTTCCACGCATCGCGCTTTCGATCCACCGATGTCTCTCACAAAGTGGGTCCACTGGAGCGTGGCCGATCTGTCGATCGTGGCCAGCGGGCCCCCCAAGGGCCGCAAGCTTTTTGGGGGCCGCAAATTTTGACTTGCGATCTGCGCGACGTCTCTCAATCCTCAAGCCCTGGCATGCGGTTGTCGAGGTGGTTGCGAGCGATCAATTCGCCATCTCGATCCCCATTTGAGGAGCCGCGTTCCCGATGACCATGACCTCCGTAAGTTCCCCGCGCACGAGTGGCGCATCTCGGCCGTCCGCGCCGATCCGCCTGCGGCGTCTGGCCGGAGCGGCTCGCTGGCGCGCCCTTGTCACGTTGAGCGCGGCGTGCGCGATGCTTGTCGCGAGTTCGCTTGCGGTCGGATCCGCCTCAGCTGCATCCAAGCTCACCGAAACGTTCAGCCCTGCCGGCGCCGAGCAGTCGTTTGTGGTGCCTGTCGGTGTCACGAGCGTGCGCGTCCGCGCCATTGGGGCCGCCGGTGAAACGGCTTTCTCGGAGAGCCCTTTCCAGTCGGCCGCTCCCGGTGGGGCCGGCGCCGTGGTGGCGAGCTTGCTGCCGGTGACGCCAGGCGAGACCTTGTATGTGGAGGTGGCCTCACGAAGCTACAACGGCGGCGGGCAGCCAGGTCTTGACGGTGGCGGCGCGGGCGGAGGAGCTTCCGACGTGCGCACGGTCTCTGAAAGCGCCCCCGAAACGCTTCAGTCTCGTCTGCTCGTCGCGGCCGGCGGCGGAGGGGGAGGCGGCACTTGGTTCGAAGGCAGCGGCGGTCGTGGCGGCGACGCCGGTAGCCCAGGTTGGGAAGGCACTACCTCCGAATCCGGTGGCTGCTGTGGCGAGGGCTCTCAGCACAGCGCCGGCGGAGCCGCGGGCACGCTTACCGGCGCCGGTGCAGGCGGGCAGCGCTGCGAGTCGTCCGCATTCTCGTTCGGGCGCGAAGGCTCATTCGGTGTGGGCGGAGAAGGCGGAGAGGAGGGCAACGCCCCCGAGACCGGTGGCGGCGGTGGCGGAGGCGGCTATTGGGGTGGTGGCGGCGGTGAAGGCTCATGCGAGTTCGCCGGCCCATTTCCCACTGGCGGTGGCGGCGGTGGTGGCGGCTCGAGCTACGTCTCTGAAGAAGCGACATCGACCTCGTTCGGTTTGGCGTCGCTCACCACAGAACCGTCGGTCTCGATCACATATGCGACCCCCTCGACCGCGACTCCGGACTCGAGCACGGTGGCCTTCCCGGGCACTCAACCGCTCTCGACGGTAAGCGCGCCTCAGACAATCACTTTGACCAACAGTGGCGGCAACCCGCTGGCGATCTCCTCGGAGACGTTTGGCGCCTCCAACCCGGTCCTTGCCAGCGATCATCCGGAAGACTTCTTGATCGACTCCTCCAGTTGCCTGGGTGCGGTCGTCTTCGAAGCCACTTGTCAATTGAAGGTGCGCTTCGCGCCGCAGGGCACGGGCACGCGGACAGCGAGCCTCCAGATTGCGGGCAACATGGGCGCCGGGCCGACTACGATCGCGCTTACTGGCACCGGGGGCACGCTTCCGCAGGGGCCGCAAGGTGAACCCGGGGCAACCGGCGCGATTGGCAGTCAGGGCGCGACGGGCTCGGAGGGCACCAAGGGCGAAACGGGTTCGCAAGGGCCGGCCGGCCAGGCCGGCGAACAGGGGAAGGCTGGCACCGCGGGTCCGCAAGGTCCTGCCGGCTCGCAGGGTCCCGTTGGACCCAAGGGCGCTCAGGGGCCGCGAGGGCTGACGGCCACATACGTTTGTCATCCACGTCGGCGCCACGGTAGCTACCAGGAGGCCTGCTTCGTGAGCGTGCGCTCTGCATCTGTATCCGCCGCGAGAGCGACTCTGGAGCGCAGCGGTGTCGTTTATGCGAGCGGGGCATTCGGAGGTTCGGCGGCGCATACTGACGGTCTGCGGTTGTTCGCCGGTAGGAAGGTGTCGGCTGGGCGCTACACGCTTGTGCTCACCTCCAAGCACGGCACACACAGGGAAACGGTCACGGTCGGGTAAGGATCGCTGAAGCGAGGTCGTCCGCGGCGGCAGAACCGCCAGTCGCGGACGACCTCGTTGTGATGGGTCCGGGAGGCGCGGATCGGCACGATCCGGACCAAGGCCTATCGTGCGCGGATGGCCCACACCAGGCTCTATCGCGACGGAAAGCTGGAGGCCGAGGACTTCCCCGTCGAGGACATCTCCGAGCATCTCCAAGATGAGAGCGCCTGCGTGTGGCTTGACTACTGCTCGCCCACCCGGGAAGACCTGGAGACAATCGCCGAGGAGCTTAAACTGCATCCGCTTGCCGTCGAGGATGCGGTCAACGAGCATCAGAGACCAAAGCTCGACCGCTACGACTCGCATCTGTTCATAAGCGCCTACAGCGTGAGGCTGGACACCGTCTCCGGCGAGCTGGCCGCCAGCGAAATAGCTGTCTTTGTCACAAAGAAAGCACTCGTCACCGTGCGCAAGGACGAGGGCGTCGCGATCGATCCGGTGCTGGCACGCTGGGATGAGTCCAAGGATCTCGTCGTGCACGGCGTTTCGTTTCTGTTGTGGGGCTTGCTCGATGACATCGTGGATGGTCATTTCGAAGCGGTGCAGGCCTTGGACACGGAGATCGAGGCGCTCGAGGATCTCCTGTTCGACGACGCTCCACACAACACCGAGGTCCAGCGCCGCTCCTTCGAGCTGCGCAAGAGTCTCGTCCTGTTGCGCCGGCTCGTATTGCCGATGCGCGAGGTTGTCAATTCTCTGATGCGCCGCGACCTTCATGTGATCGATCAGGCAATGACTCCCTACTACCAGGATGTATACGACCACGTCCTGCGCGCTACCGAATGGACGGAGTCCCTGCGTGACCTGGTGACTACGATCCTGGAGACCAACCTCACGATCCAGGGCAACCGCATGAACCTGGTCATGAAGAAGGTCACGAGCTGGGCGGCGATCATTGCCGTCCCCACCGCGATCACAGGCTTCTACGGTCAGAACGTGCCCTACCCGGGCTTCGCGGCCCACTGGGGATTTTGGTTCTCGACCATCCTGATCGTGGTCCTCTCGGGCGGGCTCTACTGGGCGTTTCGGCGTAGCGACTGGATTTAGACGCAGACGGTGCGCGACCGGTAAGCCGAAGAGCAACACGACAGTGAGTAGCGCAAGGGGTCGGGCGAGTGCCAGACCGGCTGTAGGATCGGCCGCCGCTGATGTTCCTACAGACCGTATTGCTCTACCCACTTGTGCTGGCCCTGCTTTGCGGGGGTGCGGGCCTGCTCGTGGACCGGGCGAGCGGGGGAGTGGTGCCGGCGATGCTGCTGCTCACGATAGGCGCGGCGGCGCTGATCGCGGTCTCCCAGTTGACGACGTATGTGGCGCCGCTTGCGCCGGCCACGCCTTATGTGCTTGTGGCGGTGGCGGTGGCTGGCGCGATCGTGGGATGGGATCGTGCGCGGACGCTCGCGCGCGCGTGGCGCTCCTCGCTTTGGCAAGTCGGCATCGGCCCGCTCGCCTATGCGCTCGCGCTTGCGCCTGTCCTCCTGGCTGGTAGAGCGAGCTTCTCCTCCTACCTGGCCTTGGCCGACTCGGCGGTGCACATGGTTGGGGCCGATTTTCTGATCCGCCACGGCCACGACTTCTCGCACTTGGACCTGGATAACTCGTATGGGGCGACGATCCACAACTACTACGACGAGAGCTACCCCTCCGGGGCGGACACGCTGTTTGGGGGCTCCTCCTTTTCGTTGGGCCTGCCACTGATCTGGACCTTCCAGCCGTTTACCGCCTTCATGCTTGCCACCGCCAGCGGGCCCGCTTGGATGCTCGTGCGGCGCGCGGGCTTGGGCGGCGCAGGGACAGGCGCGCGTGCATGGGCCGCCGCGGCGACGCTGACGGTGATCTTGCCGGCGCTCGTGTACGCGTACGAGCTGATCGGCTCGATCAAGGAGATCGTGGCGCTGGCGCTGATCTTGGGCATGGGGGCGCTCGTGGTAGAGCACCGGCGCTGGCTGTGGGGCGGCGCTCGCGCGGCGATTCCCTTTGCGCTGCTCGTCGCCGCGGGCGTGGGCGCGCTGGGGGTCGCATTCGGGGCCTGGGCGCTCGCCGCAGCGGTGGCCCTCGTCGCGGTGGCTGCGCGCGAGCTATTCAGCGACCGCCGGAGGGTCGACTTGCCGCGGCGTGGGGGCGCCCTGCTGGTGGGCGGCGCGCTCGTGGTTTTGGTTGGCGCTTGGCCAACCTGGACCAACGTGGGGGGCTCGGTCGAAGTGGCGCAGGGGATCGCCTCGACTTCCAACCCGGGCAACCTGCGCTCCCCGCTTCACCCGACGCAGCTGTTCGGGGTGTGGCTGGGGGGCAGCTACAAGATCTTGCCAACGGGTCTTGGGCTGACGCTGACCTCGGTGCTCGTGGCGCTCATCCTGTTGTTGGCGCTGGTGGGGGTGGGGAATGTTGTTCGTGCCGGTCGCTACGAGTTGGCTCTGTGGTCTGTTCTGATGCTGATCGTGTGGCTGCTCGTGCGTGCATCCGCGACCACCTGGGCTGACGCGAAGGCCCTGATGCTCACCTCCCCGGTCCTCGTGCTGATGGCCTGGGCGGGGATCGCCGCGCTGTTTGCGGCCGGAGCCGGCAGCTTGCGTGTGCTCGGGTCAGTGCTTGCGCTTGCGCTGCTCGGTGGCGTGGTCGCTTCCGACGCGCTCCAGTACAACGCCTCCAATCTGGCCCCCACAGCACGTTTTGACGAGCTGGCCTCGATCGACTCTCGCTTTGCCGGGCGCGGCCCGACCCTGTTCACCGATTTCGATGAATACTCGCTTTACCTGTTGCGCGACATGGACGTGGGGGGTCCCAACTTTGTCTATCCGCCACCCTCGCTGGTGGGCGCGGCCGGTGGGCATGGTCACCCCGTGCAACTGGATCGGATCGCCCCGGCCAAGCTCCAGGCCTACCCATTGATCGTGACGCGTCGCGATCCCACGGCGGTGCGTCCGCCGGCTGCTTACCGTCTGTTGTGGCAAGGCACCTACTACCAAGTGTGGGGCCGCCGTCCGGGAGTGCGCCCGGCGCTCGAGCACATCGCCGTGGCGACGCCATCCGCTCCACTGCTGACCGCTCGGCCGGGCTTGCGCGGGTCGGTCGCCACGCGCGGTCTCGGCCGGACTGCTTTCGCGCGTACTCATTGCGTGCGCACACTCGAAGGGGCGCTGCGCTCGCCTACGGTCAGGCGCCGCGGGAACAGGGTGCACCTTGTGGCGGCCCTGGCGCGGCGGCTCATCACGGTGCCAATTCCGCGCTCTCACCTGCACCGTCCGGCCGGATGGACGCGGGCGGGCCAGCGTATTCTGATGACCCGCCCGGGCAGCTTGCGACTTGCGTTCAGAGTGCCGCGAGCTGGGCTGTGGCAGGTTTGGCTGCAGGGCGATGCGATGCGCCCCCTCCAGGTCGCCGTCGATGGGCGCCAGCTTGGCTCGTTGGGAGGGCAGCTCGGGGGAAACACGCTGGTAGCCAACACATTTTCGCCGCTGACGGTGAAGCTCGCCGCCGGAGCGCATACGCTCGCCATCGCTCGCTCCGGCGCGAATGTGGCCCCTGGCGATGGCGGCGCGGCGGTGCTGGCCGGGGTCTTTCTCACGCCCGCTTCTCCAGCTGGACAACCCGCGCTCGTGACGGCGCCGGTGGTTCGCTGGCGCTCGCTGTGTCGTCGTCCCGCGCAGTGGGTCGAGCTTCTCGTCGGCTCCCGGCCCTAGCCTTCGCTTGAGCGTGACCGAGCCGCAAAGCCCATCGAGCGACGAGATCCTGCTCGGCGATTGCCTGGAGCTTCTGCCGCGCTTCGCCGACGGCTCCTTCCAGCTGATCTACATCGACCCACCCTTCAACACGGGTCGCGAACAGACGCGCAAGCTGATGCGCACCGTCGTCGACGAGGATGGCGACAGGACCGGATTTCAAGGACGCCGCTACGCCACTCGGCTGCTCGGCGAAAGCTCATACGGCGACGCCTTCGAGGACTATCTGGCCTTTCTTGCACCGCGCTTGGAGCAGGCGCATCGGCTGCTGGCGCGCGAAGGCACGTTGTACTTCCACATCGACTATCGCGAGGCCCACTACTGCAAGCTTTTGCTGGATGAGATCTTCGGGCGGGAGTGCTTTCTCAACGAGCTGATCTGGGCCTATGACTATGGCGCGCGCACGCGCCGGCGCTGGCCTGCCAAGCACGACACGATCCTTGTCTATGTGCGCGATCCTGGCGCCTATCATTTCGACGCGAGCGAGGTGGATCGCGAGCCTTACATGTCGCCCGGCCTGGTCGGCCCCGAGAAGGCTGCGCGTGGCAAGTTGCCCACCGACGTGTGGTGGCACACGATCGTGCCTACCTCAGGCGCCGAGAAGACCGGCTATCCGACCCAGAAGCCAGAGGGGATCGTCAGGCGCATGGTCTGCGCTTCATCGCGTCCCGGCGACTGGTGCCTTGACTTCTTCGCCGGCTCGGGCACCTTGGGCACGGTCGCGGCGGACCTGGATCGCCGTTTCGTGCTGATTGACTCAAATCCTGAAGCGGTCGAGGTCATGCGCGCGCGCCTCTCGTTCGACGGCGAGGTAGGGTCTAGGCGGTGCCCGGCCGCGTCCTGATCCTCACTTGGGAGTATCCCCCTGTGATCGAGGGGGGCCTAGCTCGTCACGTGCGCAAGCTCGCCGAGGAGCTTGTCGTCCAGGGCATCGTTGTGGACGTGCTCACGCGCGGGCGGGAGGAGTCACCCTCCAGCGAACTGCAGAACGGCGTCAACGTTCATCGTGTGTGCGAGCCGCGCTTCCCGCAGGACTTGGACCGCTTCCTGGGGTGGGTCGAGCAGATGAACCAGGACATGCTCGCCGCCGGCCTCGCGCTCGCCGAGGAGCACGTCTATGAGCTGGTGCACGGCCACGACTGGCTCGTGGCCAACGCCTCGGCGGCCCTGTCAGACGCGCTGGGGATTGCATACGTGACCACGATCCACGCGACCGAGCACGGCCGCCACCAGGGTTGGGTGGACAAATCGCCGCAGTCAGATATCCACGCGATCGAGCGCTGGATGGCCAACCGGGCCGACTCGGTGATCACCTGCTCGCACTACATGCGCGGTCACGCTGCCGACATCTATGACATCGACGAGCGACGCATCACCGTGATCCCCAACGGCATCGACCCGGCCGACCTGCGCCCGGTCGACGACCTGAACTCGCTGCGCCTGCAGTTCGCGGGGCCCCATGAGAAGCTGGTCCTATTGGTCGGGCGCCTGGTCTATGAGAAGGGCTTTCAGCTGGCCTTCGACGCGCTGCCCAAGGTGATCGAGCAGGTTCCGGGCGTGCGTTTCCTGGTGGCTGGATCGGGAACGCACGAGGTCGAGTTGAAGGCCCAGGCCGAGCGCTTGGGGCTGAACGAGCGTGGTGTCTTCTTGGGTTGGATCGGTGACGATGCGCTGCACTCGCTGTATCGCATTGCCGACCTTTGCGTGGTGCCTTCCCTTTATGAGCCGTTCGGCCTGGTCGCTTTGGAGGCTATGGCCTCAGGCTGTCCTTGCATCGTGGCCGACACGGGTGGCCTGCGCGAGGTGGTGCCCGCGGGCGAGCGTGTCGGGTTGCGCTTCAACGGCGGCGACGCCGAGCACCTGGGCGTGATGATCGAACGGTTGTTGGTGGACGAGGAGTTGCGCGACCGGCTCGTGACCGAGGCCTCCGAGCATGTGCTGTCCTTTGACTGGACCGATGTCGCCCAGCGCACTACTACCGTCTATGAAGAGTTGATGCCGCGGGTACAGGCGACCAGGAGGCAGTGAGATGCTCGAAGGGTTGATGCAGGACGATTTCCCGCTCACGCTCCAGCATCCTCTGCATCGGATGCGCTCGGTCCACCCGGGTGCCGAGGTCGTCACGCTCACCGATTCGGGCGTGGTGCGCGCCAGCTACGGCGAGGTCGCCGAGCGCGTCGACCGTCTCGCGCGGGTGCTCGAGCGCTTGGGCGTCAAACAGGGAGACCGGGTAGGCACCTTCGCCTGGAACAACCAGCGCCACCTCGAGCTCTACATGGCCGTGCCCTGCATCGGGGCCGTCTTGCACACGCTCAACATCCGCCTGTTCGCCGAGCAGATCACCTACATCGTGAACCACGCCGAGGATGGCGTCATCTTTGTCGACGATTCGCTCGTGCCGATCCTCCAGGAGTTGGCGCCAACGTTTACCAGCGTGCGCCACTACGTTGTCATGGGAGATGGGAACAGCGGTTCCCTGCCAGACGCTCTGCGCTACGAGGAGCTGCTCGAGGAAGCTGGTCCCGGCGCTTACGAGTACCCCGCCCTGGAGGAGCGCCAGGCAGCGGCGCTCTGCTACACGAGCGGAACGACCGGCAACCCCAAGGGCGTGCTCTACTCGCACCGCTCGATCTCCCTACATTCGACGGCTTCCTTGATGAAGGATGCACTCGGGCTGTCCCAGCGCGATCGCGCGCTCCTGGTCGTGCCGATGTTCCATGTCAACGCCTGGGGCATTCCCCATGCCGCCGCGTTGGCCGGCGCCGACCTGGTGATGCCCGACCGTTTTCTCCAAGCCGAGCCTTTGGCCAAGCTGATCGAGGCAGAGCGGCCGACGGTCATGGGCTGCGTGCCCACGATATTCGCGGATTTGCTGCGCTACGCCGACACGCACGACGTCGATATCTCCTCCCTGAAGAACGCGGCCTGTGGCGGCTCGGCGGTTCCACGCCAGCTGATGCGCGACTTCGAGGAGCGCCACTCAGTCAATGTGTTCCAGGCGTGGGGGATGACCGAGACCAGCCCGGTCGCCTCCTACTCGCGCCCCGACGAGTCAGCCGGCCACGGCGAGTCCTATTGGGACATGCGCGCCAAGCAGGGCAAGCCCCTGCCTTGGGTGCAGGCGAGGCTGGTAGGCGAGGACGGCCAGGAGGTCGCCTGGGACGGTCAGTCCACAGGAGAGCTTGAGGTGCGCGGACCGTGGATCGCCGCCTCTTACTTCGAGGATGAGGCGGGCGCCGAGCGTTTCCACGACGGCTGGCTGCGTACTGGGGACATCGCCTCGATCGACGAGCAGGCCTTCATCCAGATCACCGACCGCTCCAAGGACGTGATCAAGTCCGGTGGCGAGTGGATCTCCTCGGTGGAGCTCGAGAACGAGGTGATGGCACACCCCGACGTGATCGAGGCGGCTGTGATCGCCAAGCCCGACGAGCGCTGGGCTGAGCGGCCCTTGTGCTGCGTGGTGGTGCGTGAGGGCGCTTCGCTTTCGGCCGAGCAGCTCACCGAGCACCTGCGGGGTCGTGTGGCCAAGTGGTGGCTGCCCGACGAGTTCGCCTTCGTCTCGGAGGTGCCCAAGACGAGTGTCGGCAAGTTCGACAAGAAGGTGTTGCGCGCCCACCTGCAGGAGGGCACCCTGGAGGGGCGCGTCAAGGTAGGGCCTTGAAGACGTTGGCGGCCCTGGTTGCGCTTGCCGCGCTCGGCGTGCTCTGCGCCAGCGGTCCGGCCAAGTCTGCGCTTTCGCCCACTGGCGGCCGTCCTTCCGGACCGGCTCTCTCGCCCTCTGGCGGCGGTCCTTCCAGACCGGCTCTCTCGCCCTCTGGCGGTCCTGGCAGGCAGCCGCCCGTGCGCTACCGGCCGGTCGGCTGTGTGGCTTCGGGCCCGCTCGCGGCACGTACCAACGGTCCGCGCCGGCGCGAGGTGGCGCTCACCTTCGACGACGGTCCCTCGATCTATACGCGCAACTTCGTGCAGATGCTGCGGGCCAACGGTGCGGTGGCCACCTTCTTCATGATCGGCGAGCAGCTCGGTGGCTATTCGAGCACGCTACGCGAAGAGTTGCGCGACGGCGATGCGCTCGGCGACCACACCTGGAGTCATCCTGACCTGGTGAGCGCCGGCGGCGTTGAAAGTCAGCTCGGGCGTACCAAGGATGCGATCGCTGCCATGAGCGGCTACACGCCGTGCGTGTTCCGCCCGCCCTATGGCTCCTATGACACCTCGGTGCTGAGCATTGCACGGGCCCTCGGCTTGGCCACGATTACCTGGGATGTCGACCCCTCCGACTACACGCTCCCGGGGATTGGTGCGATCGAGGGGCGTGTGCTGGCCCAGGTCCAGCCTGGGTCGATCGTCATCTCCCACGACGGAGGCGGGCCGCGTACGCAGACATTGGCGGCATATCCACACATCATCGCGGCACTGCGCGCCCGTGGCTACCGCTTCGTGACCGTGCCCCAGTTGCTCGGTATGCGCACGATCTACGAGCGCTGCCGGCGCGCGTGTGGGGAAGCCCAGATCGAAGGTCGGCCACCGCCCGGTTCGATCGTCCGGGCCGGCTGAAGCGCTGTCCGCGATCGCAGTCGAGGCACTTTGGTGTTTGCGACCACGGTATTTGCGGAACACAAGCAGGAGAATCCACCACCGAGCAAAAAGGGGTTCTCGGATAGACTGAGGCGATCGCAGCAGCGCCAGGCGATTGGCAAGGCTCTCAAAGGAAATGAGGGGCTCTTCGCGGAGGAGCCCAAGCGAACCACCGGATGCGGGAGATGGCAACTATGCGAAACGACTTGACGGCCTGTGATGGGCCAAGCACGGCAGAGGCAGCGGCGACCGCAAGCGGCGGCTCGCGCCGGCGCCGGACGATGCGCCGCGGGCTGCTCGCACTCCCGCTAGCGCTTGTCCTGATGGTTGGCGGTACCACGACGGCCCTTGCCGCCGAACCGACGAGCGGCTATAGCCAGACTACGCCCGCTCCGACGACCAAACCTTCGCCCAAAGGCGAAGCCGCACCGACGAACACGTCGAGCACTCCGAGCAAAGAAACCACCTCGGGGACACCCACCTCGAGCACCGAACCGACGGCGACCACGGCCACCAAAGCCTCGACCCTGCCGTTCACCGGTCTTGACCTGCGCTGGGTGATCCTTGCCGGCGTGCTCCTGGTCGGGATGGGAATGTCGATCGTGCTGGTCCAGCGCGGTCGTGGCGGCAGCGCCAGCCGTTAGCTGACAATCACGAGGTCGCCGATCGCGAGCAGCGGGTAGACCTGACCCGCCGTTCCGATCGGTAGCTCGACGCAGCCGTTTGACTGCGGCGTGCCGTAGGAGCCACGGGGAAAGCCATGGACGGCGTCGCCACCGTTGAAGTAGTTGACCCAGGGCACGCCCGGATCGCTGTATTTACTGCCGTCGGGGTTTGTGCCGGTCATCGTGGTCGAGGTGTAGCGCGCGTAGATCGGGAAGGTGCCTTGTTCGGTCGTGGCGCCCGAGACACCTGTGTTGGCAGGAGTGGTTATGACCACCCGACTACCTCGGTGGACCTCGAGTGTCTCGGGGATCGACTCGCTTACGGTCACGAACGTGTAAGGCTGCGGGTTGCCGTGGCCGAGCGTCTCGGCGGCCAAGAGCGACGCCCACGTCGCGGGTTCGGGCGAGCCGCTGGGGGACATGCCGTGGTTCTCCTGGAAGACCATCAAGGCGCCGCGCGTGGTGGGATCGAGGGAGCCGTAGCGCAGGCCCGGAGCGTGGGGCACGTTCGGCGAGAGCCTGGCCGCGGGCGGGTTAAAGGCGTAGCGAGCCGCCAGAGCCCTGGCCTCGGCTTTGTTGCCGCTGTTGCGCCCGTGCGAGGCGTCGATCGTGTAGGGCAGGTAGTTCAGGCGGGCCAAGGCCTGCTGCAGGGCCTGTAGACCCGGGCAGGCTACGTTGAGCCGGTATTGGCGGCGACGGCCGCCCAGGGGCAGCTCTCCGGTGGCGGTCGTCCCGGCCCATACCGTCAGGGTGTAGCTTGAGCACGGCTCGAGCGTGGACTTCGGCTGGAAGGACACGTAATCGCCGGCGGTGCTCCACTTGCCGGCGACGCCCGGTGTCAGCATCGGCACCGGCGAGTCCGGCGTGGGTACTCCTGAGAGCTTGACCCGTAGAGGAGCGGTGCCGTCGGCGATCACCGGGTGCGGCACGGCCGTGAGGCGGGTGTGCACGGTTGGCTTGGGGGAGGCGGGGGCGGTCGGTGTGGTTGGGGGGGTCGTTGCGGTTGGAGGCGTCGTCTGGCCCGTAGGCGTGGGCTGGGTGCTCGGGGGGTTCGGCGCGGTCGGGGCGGTTGTCTGGGGCCTCGCGCCGCCACCCTGCGCGAGGCCGCTCGCCGCGGCCGCGCAGGGACATGCGAACGTTGCCAGCACGCCCGTCAGGGCGATGAGGTTCTTCGTCGTCACGGTTGTGAAGCCTAGCCAGCCAAGCGGCGATCTTCGCCGCTTGAGCCTTCTCTTGCAGTCGATCCGGTCAGGCTCAGGGTCGGGCGTCGATGCACAGAGTCCCATTGGCCAGTACTATTCCGACATGGCCTCGTCGCCGGGTGGCGCCCCAGAGCATTTCGACGCGATCGTCGTCGGCTCGGGCTTCGGCGGCTCGGTGACCGCCGCGCGCCTGGCGCAGGCCGACTGGAAAGTGTGTGTGCTGGAGCGAGGCAAGGACTATCCGCCGCAGAGCTTTCCCCGTAGTCCCTTGGAGGTCAAGCGGAACTTCTGGAAGCCGAGCGAGGGCTTGCACGGCATGTTCGACGTGTGGTCTTTCGACGGGATCGACGCCGTCTGCGCCAGCGGTCTTGGTGGCGGGTCTCTGATCTATGCCAACGTTTTCATCCGCAAGGACGAGCACTGGTTCGTAAAAGAAGACCTCGCCCACGGTGGTTATGAGGACTGGCCGGTGACCCGCGCTGAGCTCGACCCCCACTACGAACGTGTGGAGTTACGCATCGGAGTCCAAGAGTTCCCGCTCGCTCAGGAACCTTATGACAAAACACCTAAGGTGCTTGCCTACCGCGACGCGGCCGAACGTCTCAAACAGCGCGGCTTAGAGGTTGAGTGGTTACTGGCGCCGCTGGCTGTCACGTTCGCCAACGAGGGTTCACCGGCGGTGCCCGGCGAGCCGATCCGCGAACCCGGCAACCTGCACGAACGCACCCGCACAACCTGCCAGCTATGCGGAGAGTGCGACATTGGCTGCAACTACGGCGCCAAGAACACGCTCGACTACAACTACCTGACGGACGCCTGGAACGCAAAGGCCGACCTGCGCACGCGCTGTGAGGTGCACAGCTTCGAGCCGGCTGAAGGTGGGGGCTACCTTGTTCACTACGTCCGGCGAGAGCCGCACGACGAAGGGCGTCCAGTCAAGACTTCCGAGCTGCCTTTGCACACGCTCAGCTGTAAGCACTTGGTCCTCGCGGCCGGCACTCTCGGCACGACCCGGTTGATGCTGCGCAACAGCGACTCCTTGCCCGGACTCTCAAAGAGCCAGCTCGGTCTCGGCTTCTCTGGCAACGGCGACCTGCTCACCTTCGCGTTTCACTGCTCTCAGGGGGCGGCCGACGGAAAAAAGGAGCCGCTGGTGATGGATGCGGCGCGCGGGCCGGCGATCACGAGTGCGATCCGGGTACCGGACGGGCACGACAGCGGCAGGGGAGGACCGCCCGAGCAGAACCGGGGCTTCTACCTGGAGGACGCCGGCTACCCGCAGGTGGCCAGTTGGGCGCTCGAGGCATTGGAAGAGCCCAAGAACCTGGTCGAGGAGATCCCTCGGTTCGTACGCTCGCTCTTTCACCATCCGCGCCATCGCCACAGTGAGATCGGCGCGGTCATCTCAAGCCTGTTCGGCGACTGCGAGCTGTCCTCGACCGTGCTGCCGCTGCTGGGAATGGGGCGCGACGTGCCGAGTGGCAAGATGACTTTGGGAGGCAAACGCCTGGAGCTCAAGTTCGACAGGAAGGGGCCGTCGCGCGACTTTTTCGACCGGTTGCGCGCTTTCTCGCGCGAGATGGCGCACGAGCTTGGCGGCGAGTTTCGCGACGATCCGCTGTGGTACGAGGATCGCCTGATCACCGTCCATTCGCTTGGCGGTTGCCGCATGGGTCACTCGGCACACGAGGGTGTCGTCGACTCTCACGGCCGCGTGTTCGGAGCGCCCGGGCTTCACATCGCCGACGGCTCTGTCATGCCGGGGCCGGTTGGGCCCAATCCCTCGCTGACGATTGCCGCACTGGCCGACCGTTTCGCCGACGCGATCTTGGAAGACCGGCGGGAGCCCGATTGAGATGGTCTCGCTTGCCTTCACCGAGGAGATGAAGGGCTATGTGACGCTTGGCGAGCCCGACTTCGATCGTGGCTACCGCGCCGGCAAGGATGCGGGCACCGCGTTCATGTTCCACCTCACGATTACGACCCAGGACATCGACCGCTTCATCGCAGACTCACAACACACCGCGAGCGCCGAAGGTTGGATCGAAGCGGAGCTGTTCGGTGGTAGGCGGTCGGTAGAAGAGGGGATCTTCAACCTGTTTGTCGAGGAGGGCCCTGGATCCAAGCGGATGCTCTACCGGCTCCAGTTCGTCGACGGGGGTGGGCAGCCGCGCACGATGACCGGCTTCAAGGAAGTGCTCCACGAGCATGGCCTCGACGTATGGTCGGAGACCACCACGCTGTTCACTCGTGTGCTCGAGGGACATGTGGCGCCCGAGCAGGACGCGGAAGCCTCGGTTCTGGCAAGCGGCATCCTACACATCCATCCGCTCGACTTCGCGCGCCAACTCACCACGTTTCGCACCGATCCGGCGCGCCGGATCGACGCGATCGGGCGCTTCGGCGCGCTGTTCGCCGGCGAGCTGTGGAGCGTGTATGGGCCGGAGGGCAACGGATGAGCGAGCGCTTCGAGCGCGTCGTGGAGTTCACAACAGGCGACGGCCTGCATTGCAATGTGATCAACGTTCGCGGCCAGAGCGAACCCACCAAGGGGCCCGTCCTGCTCGTGCACGGGGCCGGGGTGCGCGCCAAAATCTTCAGGGCGCCCAGCGGGCGCAATCTCGTGGACGTGCTCGTCGAGGAGGGTTGGGACGTTTGGTTGGAGAACTGGCGCGCCTCGATCGACATTCCACACAACCACTGGACGCTCGACCAGGCAGCCGTATATGACCATCCGCGCGCGGTGGAGACAGTGTGCTCGCACACGGGCGCCGCGTCGATCAAGGCGGTGATCCACTGTCAGGGATCGACCAGTTTCATGATGAGCGCACTTGCCGGGCTCGTGCCACAGGTGAAGACGATCGTCTCCAACGCCGTCTCGGTTCATCCGATCGTGCCCCGCCTAGCGGGTCTGAAGCTACGCAGCATGATCCCGGCCACCGCCAGGGTCCTCGGCTATCTGGATCCCCAATGGGGACGGGCCGGCGCGCCTTGGATCGTGCCCAAGCTGGTGGACGCTTGGATCAAGCTGGATCATCACGAGTGCGAAAACAGCGTGTGCAAGTGGTCGAGCTATACCTATGGCACCGGCAAGCCGACCCTGTGGCGCCACGAGAACCTCAACGAACCAACCCACGAATGGCTCAAGGGCGAGTTCGCGGCGGTGCCGCTCACCTTCTTCTCACAGATTCTGAAGTGCGTGCGCGCCGGTCGTCTGGTCTCTGTCGAACATCATCCGCGGCTGCCGGCCGACTTCACCGCCCAAGCGCCGCTCACCGACGCTCGTGTCGTGTTCCTGGCGGGCGCTCTCAACAAGTGCTTCACCGCGGACAGTCAACGAGCCTCACACGCTTGGTTTGCAAGCTACGCTGCGGATCGCACGGCGCTGCACGTGTTCGAGGATTACGGTCACCTCGACGTGTTCATGGGCAAGCACGCGGCTCGCGACATCTTTCCCACGATCCTCGCCGAGCTGGAGGGTGGCGAGGGGCGCGCGTGAGGGGTGTCGATCGCGCAAGCGGACCAGCAACACGCTCTCAGCCCGGAGTGCCGAGACTCGGCTCCAGGCCTTCCGGTTGGGCCTCCGCTCAGACGATCGTCTCTGTGCGCGACGTTGTTCCTTCTTCATCGCGATAGCGCACCGTGATCTCAGCGCCGGCGAAATCCAGGATGGCGAAGCCCATCCGTCCCCAGTGTTCTCCCCGGTAGGGGGAGAACGCCGTTTCCTGCCAGGCGCCCGGCGCGGGGATGGGTTCTTCAGGCGTGTGGGTCATCAGCACGGGCACGCCTCCGTGGCCGATACAGCGCGGAGTCTTCACGCCGCCGGTCGCATCGAAGGCCATCAAGCGATGCTCGTGGCCCCATAGCCAAGCGGTGACACGCCCGTCCTTCAGCACGGGCGCAAGCTTCGCGGGCAGGGTGGGGCCGAGGTCCTCGGTGTCGTACACCGAGACGAGTTGATGGTGGCTGAGCAACATCAGCTTGCGCCCCGATTCGGATGCCACGCGCTCGACATAGGCGGCCTGAGGGTCCTCCAAAACGCCGACCATGCCGAGTGACAGCACGTCGGGGTCCCAGGCCGTGTCGAGCCCGACTATGTCCCAGGATGGCGAGCGCAGCCGGAAGTAGCTGGTGGGCTTGCCATCGGCCGAGCTTTGCTTGGCGAACCGCTCGTCGCCGAGCAAGGTCTTGAAGTAGCCGTAGCCGCCACCGTACATGTCGTGATTGCCGTTCAATGACCATGACGTGACGCCTTCGCCGGCCTGTGCCGAGGTCACAGGCCACATGTCAGGCGCAAGCACGTGATGGCGCACCTCTCGCTCCACGCCCGAGTAGTAGACGTCGCCGAGATGGATCACGTGCGCCTCGCGGCCTTCTATGAGCGCTTTGGATACCTCTTCAGCCATGTGCTTGGCGACCCTGCGTGCACGGGGGAGCCCGGTTCCCCAATCGCCGACGATTACCACGCAGGCGTCATCTGTGATCTCATACTCGGCCGGCGCGGAGTTGAAAGGGTGGTTGCCAAGCGCCAGGCGGTCGAGCACTGCTCCAGCCACGTCGATCACCCAGTTGGGGTCGTCCGGGCCGAAGCGCACCGGGTGCAGGATCGACTCGATCAGGTGGATCAGCCAGCCCAACGGGCCACGATGCTCGGGCGCTTCTCCGGGTACGCCGCGCTCGCGCAGCTTGCCCTCCAAGGTGCTCTGCATCAAGCTCTGGATCGGGTTGCGCGACATGAACGGGACTTGAGCGGTCTTCCTGCCGCCCGAAGAGGCCAGTCCGGGCGCCACTGGGGGCAGCGCGGCACGCAGCTGGGCCACTGGATCGCCCGTACCGTCGAACGTGGCGGCTGCGCGCGCGGCTGCGTCTTTGAGTTCCGGGGCGCTGAGCTGCTCGCGCATCGCCTCGACGTATCTGTGCATTTCGTGCCGGTCGACTACTTGCCTGATCATTGGCTCACTTCCAGCTATTGGACATAATGGTAGGCCAATATATAGCCACGACGAGCGATACGGGGTCGTTATCTCAGGCAGTCACGTCCGAGGCCGGGGACGGCCAGGAGGGTGAGGGGATGCTCGAGGTGCCGCCGCCCATGTGCTCGGCGTGGGGACCGCTGTTGGACCGGAGCCAGAACCGACCCCGATCCAACGCCTGCTGAGAGTGCGGATGAGAGGACTCGAACCTCCACGTCCTTACGGACACGGCGACCTGAACGCCGCGCGTCTACCAATTCCGCCACATCCGCGTGCGACGCCGCGACGATATCGCACCGAGTCGGGGGTCGGCGATCCCGGGTTCCGCATGCGAGCTTGCGCAGCCGAGGCATGACCGCTCTCGTGTTCTACGCCTCGCTTTGCTAGCCTCGACGGCGACTAGACAGGCCGCCATCGTCTAGGGGACTAGGACGCCGCCCTCTCACGGCGGTAACACGGGTTCGAATCCCGTTGGCGGTATAGCCCGTGCGCGTATGCGTGATGATCGAGCCTTCTTCTGCGCTCGGTTCAGCTCCGGCGTGATCGGCAGCTCGTTCTGAGCAGACTGCGTTTTTAGCGTGCCGCCTGGTACTCGTCGTGGCGCCGGATCCACAACGGGTCGGTGGTGCTCTCGTCTCGTCCCTTGGGTGTCCGGTCCAGCAGGCCGTAGTAGGCCATTGCGGGCTCGAGGCCGCGGGCGGTTGTTACGTAGGTCCGGTAGACGGTCCCGTCCGATAGTGCGTACACGCTCAGGCCTGGTCTCTCCGAGACGTACCCCGCCACATCTGTCCCGCACATGCGCGCGTTCTGCTCGACGGTGGCTGGGATGTCGCGCTCCAGGAACGGTTTCAGCTCCTGCACTGTCTGCACGAAGCCGAGGTCGCGGTTGAAGTCGCTGCCGCTGCTCGAGACCCAGTTGATTGCCCAGCCCATCCGCTCCCTGAAGGCCAGAAGCTTCTCGAGCGGTGCCCGAGAGGCAAGCAGCAGCGTAGTGTCTCTGGCCTTCAAGTGAGCTACCTGGGGATCGAGCGTGTCCGCGATCGAGCAGCAGACCGGGCAGCCCGTCTCGTAGGGAGGCCCGAACATGAAGTGGTAGACGAGCAGCTGGGAGCGGCCGTCGAAGAGATCGGCGAGGGTCTTCGTGCCCTCGCCGGTGTCGAAGGTGTACTCCTTCTCAACCTGCACCCAGGGCAGCTCGCGACGCTTCCTGGCCAGCTCGTCGCTGCGGCGGG
>Ga0208586_1000064_pt1 | contig 40717 bp, 35 predicted proteins | sample NGESurshal072012_6_FD_184471 | JGI IMG/M metagenome (GOLD analysis project Ga0208586, IMG submission 184471) | Arctic peat soil microbial communities from Barrow, Alaska - NGEE Surface sample 53-3 shallow-072012 (SPAdes) | ecosystem: Environmental > Terrestrial > Soil > Wetlands > Peat ... | reverse complement strand
GCGAAGCCATCGACGTCAATCCCGTGCAGAACCCCTACGTCTTTCACGGCGTTGCCCAACCCGTCAACGGAAGGGTGTACGCCAACCGCGGCGACGTGCGACCGGGCATGGCCGAACCGCGCGGCGTGCTCACGAACGCCTTCGCTTCCGTAGGCTGGTTGTGGGGAGGACGATGGACCGCGTCACCGGACTATCAACACTTCTCCGCCACCGGCGGCTAGCGCTCGCCGCGGGCTGGTCGCTCGCGTTGCTCGTCTCCTTTGTTGGTCTTGCCGGTACGTCGAACGTCGACGCCGCAACCACACCGCAGCTCGCCTCATCGTGCAACGCCATCGCCGATTCCATAGCGACCCCGTCGACGACCGACCAACTGATCACGGTCATCGCTCCTACACCGCGTTCGACCGTCGCGTCACTCGCTGTCTTTGAGCGAGTCGGGACATGCTTTCACCTGGTCGACGGCCCCTACGGCGCGAACGTCGGTAGCAATGGCCTCTCCACCCACCATCACGAGGGGGACGACACTACGCCGATTGGGCTCTTCGCAATCCAGTCAACGATGTACGGCAACGATGCCAATCCCGGCGTTGCCTACCGCTACCACCAGTTGGTGTGCGGTGACTGGTGGGACGAACAGTCCTCATCTGGTCTGTACAACCACTTCGTCCACGTCGGTTGTGGCACGTCACCGACCTTCGGCGGCGACTCCGAACCACTCTGGGAAGTCAAGCCTCAGTATGACTACTTCGCGGTGATTGAGTACAACCATCGTCCGGTCGTGCCGGGCGCAGGCTCGGCGATCTTTCTTCACGTCTCCATTGGCGCCCCGACCACGGGCTGTGTCGCAATTCCCAGAGTCGACCTACTGCGGGTTCTACGATTTCTTCGACCGTCACAACATCCGATGATTGACATCTCCACTCGCTAACCGTTGTCGGACTAATCAGTGCGTTCGCGTCATCTCGACAATGACACCGAGACTCGACGACGCGGCACCCTGATAGACGCCCTTCAACGGTGCGACGTCGTCGTAGTCGCGCCCACTGCCCACGTAGATGTGGCGCTCCGTCTCGGGAATCCCATTGGTGGGATCCATGCCCGTCCACGCGCCGCTGAAGTACTCGATCCACGCGTGACTCTGGCCCGCGGCGCCGACTCCGACCTCACCATGGTCCGACGGGTACAGGTAGCCCGAGACGTAGCGCGACGGGATGCCGACTTGGCGCAACAGTCCAATCGTGATGTGCGTGATGTCTTGACACACGCCTTCGCCGATGTCCCACGCCTCCTGCGCCGTCGACGATACCGATGTCGCGCCGGGTAGGTACGTCACATGACCCCGGACATACTCGCCCACCGCGTCCACGCAGCCGTGCAAGTCAGGGATGCGTCGCCACTCGTCGAGGGGGGCCAGCACAGCGCCCGCCAACTTCGTGCGCTCCGTCTCAAGGAGGTACTCGGAGAAGAAGTCAACGAGGGTGGGTGCTCGCAGTTCACTCCACGAGATCGCGGGATCGATCATCTGTGCTCGACTCTCGACCATCGAGCGCGCTTCGACTTCCAGCTTCGGGTGCGGCTCTTGAATGTCGAAGACCGTCACGATCGTGCCGAAGTAGTCGGTGTGCGTTGCTATTGGCACCACCGGCTGGACCGCGACGTGGGCTTGACGGACTTCCTGGCTGGCCGAAGTGATGGGCGTCATGCGCGCCTCGTTATAGGAGGACTTCGCTATTCCGTCGTACGTAAAGCCGGTGTGGTGGCGAATCGAGAGGCTCAGCGAGTTCGTCACAGCCCACCCTCTCTCGACCACAGCACGAAGTCCTCATGGCGAAAGAATCGGTCCGTGACGGCGTTATTGATCGACACGCAGGTCTCCTCGAGCATCTCAAGTAGCTCGGGCAATTGGGCCAGCAGCTCGGTCGAGTCAATGAACTCAAGGCGCCCTCTCGCCCCCGCGAGACTCTGGCGCGCGACGTCGGCTGTTGCAATGCGCTGGCTACTCGGTTGAATCTCGTAGAGGCATCGATCGGTGAGGTTGAGTGAGAACAGCACTGAACGAGGGAACAGCCGGTCGAGGAGAAGGAACGCGGCCACACCGTTGGCGTCGTGGATCTCGCTCGTACTTCGCATGAACGCCTCCATGGCGCCACAGGCGCGCAGGAAGGCGAGCCAGTCGGGGGCGTTGTCTTCGGAGAGCACCCGCCCGCGAAGCAGACGCGCCGTCATGTCGATGCGTTCAATACTTCGCCCGAGCACGAGGAAGTGCCAACCGTCGTCGTGGCTGAGCGTCGCGTCAGTGAGGCCGGCGAGCAGCGCGGCCCGTTCGCGCACGTAGAGCAGGTACTGCGACGGGCCGAGGCGACGGGCCGTGTTCTCCATCTGCGGGAGACGATTGCGCGTCGAGTTGAGGGCCACCCACATCTCGGACGAGATGAAGTCGCGGCTGCGCCGGGCGTTCTCGAAGGCGCCGCTCAGCGACCCGGCGATTGAGTTCGGATTCTCTGCGTCGTAGACGATCTGCTGCAGGGTGTTCGGCGTCGTGAGCGTCTCATCCTCCTCGAACTCGATGCCGAGGATCGAATACAGCGACCGGCACGTCGCGTCCTCGTCGTTGAACGGGTCCTCGACCATCCGGTGCACGTACGAGTCAACGATTCGCGCAGTGTCGTCCGCACGCTCGATGTAGCGACCGATCCAGTAGAGCGACTCCGCGAGGCGTGAGAGCATTCCGCGCTCGCTCACTGGTCCCCCCGCCCGACGATGCCGTCACTTTGACGAACCGCGATGCTGCGATGTCGCTGCGCAGTAACGACGCGTGATTCGCGAAAGGGCACCGACTCATCGTTGAGGACCCAGGTGTCCTTGGACCCACCACCCTTGGACGAGTTGACGACGAGCTCGCCCTCGCCGAGAGCGACTCTCGTGAGACCACCGGGCAGCACCCAGACTTCGTGACCGTCGTTGATGGCGAATGGTCGTAGGTCGATGTGACGCGGACTCACCTGTTCTTCGACCAGCGTCGGGTGCGTTGAGAGCGCGACGGGTCGCTGCGCGATCCAGTTTCTCGGCGAGGCGATGACGGCGTCGCGCGTCTTGGTCAGTGTCGCCTCGTCGGCCTGTGGCCCGATAACGATGCCCTTGCCGCCCGATCCGTCAACCGGCTTCACGACATAGGAACCAATCGAGCGAAGCACCTCTTCTCGAACGTCGGGATCTTCCAATCGGAAGGTCTCAACGTTGTCGAGGAGCGGCTCTTCGCCAAGGTAGAAGCGAATGAAGATTGGGACGTATGTATAGACGAGTTTGTCGTCCGCGACACCGTTACCAATGCCGTTGGAGATCACGACGTTGCCGGCCCGGGCGCAGTTCACGAGTCCCGCCACGCCGATAATCGAATCGGGAAGGAACTGCAAGGGATCGAGAAACTCGTCGTCGACTCGACGGTAAATCACGTGGACGGAGCGCTCGCCGTTCGTCGTTCGCATGTAGACGTGATTTGAACGACAAAGAAGGTCGCGACCTTCGACGAGTTCGATGCCCATCATTCGAGCCAGGAGCACGTGCTCGAAGTACGCCGCGTTGTGCACCCCCGGGCTGAGTACGACCACCACCGGGTCGAGCACCGAGGGCGGGGCCGCCGCGCGGAGTGCGGCGTAGAGGTGGGCCGGATACGAGTCGACGGGGTGCACGCGGTGATCGGCGAAGAACGACGCGAACGTCTGGGTCATCGCACGACGATTTTCAATCACGTAGCTCACGCCAGAGGGAATACGGACGTTGTCTTCGAGCACGCGAAAGTTTCCGACTTCGTCACGCACGAGGTCGATGCCGGCCACGCAGATTCGAACGCCATTAGGCGGATCAACCGCGAAGGCCGGGCGACAGAAATGTGGACTCGATGTGACGACGGAGCGCGGCATCAGACCTTCGGCGAAGATTCGACCCTCGCCGTAGATATCGGCGAGGAACGCCTCGAGGGCGTGCACTCGTTGGGCGATACCGCGAGAGAGTCCGTCCCATTCGAGCGCCCCAATCAGGCGCGGCAGTACGTCCAAGGGAAACGGTCGCTCCTCACCACTGTGGGCGAACGTGACACCTCGTTCGGAGAACGTGTGTGAGAGTTGCTCGGATCGCTGGCGCAGCTCGGCCGGTTGGTAACGCCCAAGTTCGGCGAAAAGCCGTTCGTAGATTGGACGAGGCTTCCCTGGCGCGCTAAACATCTCGTTCCACGCCCCTGAAGAGTCGTCACCGAACACCATGCCCATCAGCGTCACGCTAGCCATCGAATGCGCAACGGATATTGCCGGAAGGTGAATTGACGGCGTCGCGACGTCGGCGACCATGCCGCCCCGATTGAGGATTTTTCACGCGACGCGGTGCTGCGACGAATTCGCCGTTCCCGTTACGATGTCGCCATGACGCCCTACCTACCTTCACCAACTCGTTACGACGACATGATCTACCGCCGATGCGGCAAAAGCGGCATCAGGTTGCCCGCCGTCTCGCTCGGACTCTGGCAGAACTTTGGCGACGACCGAGCATTCGACTCGCAGCGGAAGATTCTGCGACGTGCCTTTGACCGCGGCGTGACGCATTTCGACCTCGCCAATAACTACGGTCCGCCGTACGGCGGCGCCGAAGCGAACTTTGGTCGCCACCTCCGCGAGGACTTCAAAGGCTTGCGCGACGAACTCATCATTTCCACGAAGGCCGGCTGGGACATGTGGCCCGGGCCTTACGGCGACTTAGGTTCGCGCAAGTACTTGCTCGCCAGTCTCGACCAGAGCCTCACGCGCCTCGGTCTTGACTACGTGGACATCTTCTACCACCATCACTACGACTCGACGACGCCGATGGAGGAGTCGCTTGGCGCACTCGACACCGCTGTGCGCCAGGGCAAGGCCATCTACGTTGGCATCTCGTCGTACTCCGACGAACGCACCAAAGAAGCGATCGCCATTCTGCGTCGACTCGGGACGCCACTGCTCATCCACCAGCCGTCATACTCAATGTTGAACCGCTGGATCGAAAACGGTCTCCTCGACGTCCTCGATGCCGAAGGTGTCGGCTGCATCGCCTTCTCGCCGCTCGCCCAAGGCCTTCTCACCGATCGCTACCTCGACGGTGTGCCCGAGGGCTCACGCGCGACCGAGCACGGCTCGTCACTGTCGCGGGACATGTTGAACGACGCGAATCTCAACACCGTTCGCTCCCTACGTGATATTGCGGGCGAACGTGGTCAGCGAATGTCACAACTCGCCATTTCGTGGGCGCTCCGAAATCCAGCGGTCACCACGGTCTTATTGGGTGCGAGCAGCGTTGAGCAGCTCGACGAGAATCTCGGCGCGCTCAACAACTTGGACTTCACGGCTGATGAATTGGCACGAATTGACCAATTCGCCGTCGAGAGTGGTGTCGACCTTTGGCGCGGCCCCGCGACGCAGTAGTCAGTCCTCCCTCGATTCGCCCAGAGTAAATTCGTAGCGTCGCAGATTCCATCGTTTCACCTCCGCCGAGCGAAAGCACGACTTTGCCAGCCTTCCAACGATTAGATCTCGATGGCGAATCGACCCAACGCATCATCAGCGACAAGGAAATGAAGCGACGCTGGGCCGCATTCCACGGTCAGATGCGCCAACTCTCGGGCAAGCGATGGCAACGCATTCTCGGTCGCATCCTCGGTGAAAACACCCTGCGCTACAAAGTTGCGCGCTTCATCGGTCGTCCACCACTTCGAGCGCTGCGAAAGATGCGCGCGCGACCACACCGCGCGCAAGCCGTCTTCATGGATGTTCCACTCGTCCACAAGGGGACCGAAGTTTTTCCGAAGTACTACTCACCCAAGAGCGCGCTGCGCTTCGTCAACCTGTCGCTCCTCGAAGTCGCGTTGGACGACGTTGAAGTCGTGATCATTGACGAAGAGAGGTCGTCGGCCGCTGCGGTCGTTGCACAACTCAACGAGGCGTACCTCGCAACGACCAAGACCTGGCTCATGATCTGTGACGAGACGACGCGCGCCGACGAGCGCATCACGACGTTGCGTGCGCTGAAGAGCGCAGTTGCTGAAAGCGACGACGTGGTCTTCGCCGACGAGAACGGGCCCAATATATTCCAGCCGATCTTTCGCTCGGCGTGCGTGTCACCACACACCCTGCTCAGCTACAACATGGTCGGACGACCGGCACTCCTTCGCATCTCGGCCCTTCGTCGCGCCGGAGGATTTCTGAGCGCCGCCGGTTGGGCCTTCGAGCACGATGCCTACCTGCGACTCCAGGAAGGGGACGCCCAGTTCCATCACGTCGCGCTCGTACTCCCGGCAGGGCGCCCACTGATTGCCTTCGAGCGTTCGCACATCGACGGCGATTCTTGTCGTGTCGTGAAGGCCGCGCTCGAGCGACGGGGACTCGTGGGCGTCGTCGAGCCCGGTGCGTTCGAAGGTCTCGTGCACTGGACGGTCGAGCCGCCTACGCCACGTCCTTCCATCGACATCATCATCCCGACGCGTGATCGAATCGACCTCGTGCGCCGCTGCATCGAGGCGATTGAAGAGAAGACGACGTACGAGAACTACGACATCATCCTCTTGGACAACGACTCCGTGGAGGCTCCGTCGCTCGAGTATTTTGCTGCCACGAAGTACCGAGTCGTCGCCTGCCCGGGACCGTTCAACTACGCGAAGATCGTCAACCGGGGCGTCGCACATTCGAGCGCTGACTTCATCGTGACCCTCAACAACGACACCATCCTGATGACGCCTGACTGGCTCGAACGCATGGTTTCGTTGGCCGCGATGCCCGACGTTGGCATCGTGGGCGCCTGTCTCCTAGATCAAGACGGGCACAAGGAGCACGAAAGCATCATCATCTCCCCTTACCCCCAGCACCTACGCACCGATTCGAACTACCCCCACGTCGATCAATTCGCGCTGGCCGTCCGCGACGTCGCCGCGGTGACCGGCGCCGTCCAGATGGCGAGCCGTGAATTCTGGAACTCACTCGATGGTATGGATGAGCGACTCGCGGTGACTATGAACGACGTTGATCTCTGTTTGCGCAGCCAATCGGACACTCATTTCGTTGTCTACACGCCCGACGTTTCCTTCATCCACTACGTGAGTTCATCGCGAGGCACGCTCGACCCGCTCGCCGATCGCAACCGTTTCATCCGCCGTTGGGACATCTTTGGAACATTCAAGGACCCTTTCTTCCCCGAGCCACTCCTGCTGCTTGGCGAGACGATGTATTACCTCCCGCGCTAACGCAGTCGTCCAACTACGCGTATCGACTCTTGTAGCCTGAGTACGTGACATCACGGTGGAAGCGGTTTGTGGCGTTCTATCGACGCCTGCCTCCGTCAACCACTCCCCTTCTGCTTATCCTCCTCGCGGTCCTGGCCGGCAACGGTCTGTACTTAATCGGCGAGTCGAGCACCAACACCATCTCGTGGACCGCGAACATCTCCCAGGTCGTCTGTCACGTCACGTGTGGGCGCCCCATGATCGACCCGAACGTGGGTTTCATCACCCAGCCCTTGGGTCACCTTTCGGCAATGGACCTGCTGCACGGCCACCTGCCGTGGTGGAACTACTTCGAGGGACTTGGCCAACCACTGGCCGGCGAAATGCAGTCGGCCGCGCTCTTCCCACTGACGCTCTTGTTCGCCTTCCCCGCCGGACTGCTCTTCTTCCACATTGGCCTTGAACTCATCGCGGGGATCTGCACCTACTTCCTCGCCAAGCGCGTCGGACTCCCGATCCTTGCGGCCACCACCGTTGGCGCCCTATTTGCCCTCAACGGCACCTACGCCTGGCTGGGCAATGCCGTGCTCAATCCCGTAGCGTTCCTTCCGATGCTCCTGCTCGGCATCGAGATGATTTACGACTCAACAATGACCAAGGACAATAAGGGTTGGTACCTCTGCGCCATTGCCATTGCGCTCGCCTTCTACGCCGGCTTCCCCGAAGTCGCCTACTTTGACGGGTTGTTCGCGCTCGGGTGGGCCGCCGTGCGTCTCTTCTCACTTCCGCGCGAATCGCGACGCAAGGCCCTCGGGCGACTCGGCATCGGCGGTGGCGTCGGCCTGTTGTTGTCGCTGCCGATCCTCATCCCCTTCGCCGATTTCTCCAAGGTCGCCAACCTGGGACATCACACCGCCGCGGTGGATGGCACGGCGCACATCTCGATCCACGCACTCGAGATGTTCTTTGACCCCTACGTGCACGGAACGCTGTTTGCCGACCCCGCGGTCGCGAGCGTGTGGGGTGGCATTGGCGGTTACTTCACGGCCAGCGTCGGTGCGCTGGCGCTGCTCGGGCTCTTCGGCGAACGGCTGCGCCCGCTACGTATCTACCTCGGACTCTGGGTCTTCATTGGACTAAGCGGCGCCTTCAACTTCGCGCATCTGCGCAAGGTCTGGAACCTCATCCCCCTGATTCAAAACGTCTCGTTCGGCCGCTACATCATGGCCAGTTGCGAACTCTCGATGATCGTGCTCGTCGGACTGGGTTTGATGGACTTCGCGCACAGTGCCAAGGCCAAGCGTCTCTTCAGCGTGACGGCGTCGGCCATGTTGCTCGGCCTCATCTCGATTGTGCTCACCGCAGGTTCGCTCAACACGGGCGTTATCTACGGGCACCGCGCGCGCATCATCTACGCGTTCCTCGACGCCATTCCCTTCCTCGCGATCATCGCGCTGCTCGTCCTCGGGCGCTTCGCCAGGTGGAGGCGGACACCCCTGCTGGTTTCGGCCGTGCTGGTGGTGGAATCGCTGCTGATCTTCGGCGTGCCATCGGGTGAGGCGGCGAAGTACGTCAACGTGGACATGGCGCCCATCCACTTCCTCCAGTCGAACGAGGGTCAGTACCGGTTCTTCGACTTCGCCGTCCTCACGCCAAACTGGGGTTCGCAGTACGGACTGAATGAACTCAACGCCATCGACCTGCCCTTCCCGAAAAAGTTCTCCAATCTCATTGAGAACCAGCTCGCGCCCGGGCTCACCCCGTCCAACCAATTCGTCATTCACAACGGTGTGACGGGCATGGACATTCAGATGCAGGACATCGTCGCGCACTTCGCCGCGTACGAGGACGCATCGGTCAAATACCTCTTGATGCCCAAGGCGCTGGTGATCCTGCCGGCCCTCACGAACCTCGGCGTGACGCAGGTCTTCACCGACGCCATGGCGACGATTTACGAGATGCCGAGCCCCCGTCCCTTCATCTCCACGAGGTCGTCCTCGTGCTCGGTGACCACGACGAACGACGACGCCGCGAGCGTGAGTTGTCCGAACGGCGGATCGACCGTGATTCGCACGGAACTTTCAATGACGGGCTGGAAGGCCTACGTCAACGGCAAGTCGGTGACCATAAAGACGGTCGATGGCGTGTATCAAAGTGTGAAGGTACCCGAAGGGACGTCGACCGTGACCTATTCTTTCCTGCCACCGCACGAAAAGTACGCCATCTTGCTCGGCCTGCTCGGCGCCCTGTTCCTTCTCGCCACGTGGGTTTTCGAGCGCCGTAACCGCCTGCGCAAAGCGCCTCCGGCACACTTAGTCGAGTAGAGCGCGTGCACGACATCGTCACCATCTACGGCGTCGTGGTCGTCACCTTCATGATGCTGATGTACGCGCTGGAGTCACGTGCGCGTTTCTATATCATCCTCTTCTCCCTAGGTTGCGTCCTGTCGAGTGTCTACGGATTCGCGAGTGGCGCGTGGCCCTTCGGCGTCGTCGAAATTATCTGGTCGTTCGTCGCCATCCGGCGCTGGCAGACCAACACGTGAAGGTCGCCCGTCGCCTCGCCGGCGTGCTGTGCGTCCTCGTGGCTGTCGGCCTCGCCGCGCCAGCTGGTGCAGGTGGACCGGGTTCACTTCCCCAGACGCGCACGGAGCCGACCTTTGGTGCACCATTCCACGCCCAGATGAACCAACTCTTCCGCGCAATCAAAAACGATTCGGCGGGGATCGGCGCGACGGTCTTCTTTCCCGAAGCGGCCTACGTGTCGATGAAGACCGGCGAGATACCTGATCCCACGAGTGACTACGTCGAACGACTCGTCGGGCTCTACGACCTCGACCTCAAGGCGTATCACGAGAAGCTCTTTGGCGGCGCCACGACGACCCTGATGAAAGTCGATGCGGACGCGCACTTCGCCCAGTGGATCGCGCCGGGCGTCTGCGAAAACAAGATCGGCTATTGGCATGTTCCAGGTGTGCGCCTGGAGCTTCGACGCGGCGCTCGTCTCGTCTCGGTCGCGGTGTTCTCTCTCATCTCGTGGCGCGGCCTCTGGTACGTGGTGCATCTCGGACCCAATCCACGCCCGGTGAACATTGGTACCGTCGACGACTTCCAAAATGGCGCGGGGATCCCCGGCCCAGCGGGCGGCTGCTGAGTTACTTCGGCGGCGCCAGCGAGCCGTTGCGATCGATTACGACGGCATTCGAACCGAAATCCTCTCGCGAGAGTTGATTGACGAACGCGGCGGCGCCGTGCGTGGGATCGACGAATCCCTGACCGGACGCGCTCAACTTCACTGAAGTAAACGTCCCCGACACGAACGCCCCCGTGGCGCTCAGGGTGACGTGGAGAATCGCGCTCAATGTCAGGTCCCCGAACGCCGAGAAGTCGTCGAAGTTCACCGAGTCGCCGAGGCTGTAGTCAATCAGGTGACCGCGATAAAACTCGATGCCGCGTAGCACGTGTGGGCCACTCGCGATGACGAGACTCGCCCCTTCGTCAATTGCGACGTGGGCGAACAGATACGGATTTCCGCGATTCTCGCCGACGTAGAACTCACTCGTCTTCGTCACGTGATCGGCGTCGGCACCCTCGGCACCCGCGTGCATGTACACCACGACGACGGACGCCAGTCGACGGGCCTTCTCGATTAATTGCTTCGCCGCCGGGAAGTTCAAGAGGTCGTTCGTGTTTGCATACGGCGCGAAGTCGACAAAGGCGACTTTGACCTTTCCGTCACGCACGACTGCGATCTGGCCCGGCAAACCGGCCTGGGCTATACCCGATTCTCGCAACGCGTTCGACGTGTCGATCACGCCGTCGATTCCATAGTCGTTCGAGTGATTGTTCGCGGAGTTGAGTACCGTGAATCCCATCTCGCGGTACACGCGAGCAAACGACGGTGGGACGTGAAAGGCGAAACACTCGATGTCCCCTGGCGTGCACTTTGAGGAGCCGCGACTGGTCATCGTTCCTTCGAGATTCGCGAACTCAATCGGTGCGGCGAGCGCCGCCTTCAACGGCTCGAAGTAGGCCAAGGGATTCGCCGGCACGTTGGGCGTGTTGCCCAGTTCCGAGTCACCCACCGCGGAGATGGTCACCGTCGGGGGGGCCGTGGTCGTCGTCGTTCCTCCGACAATCATCGTGGTCGTGGACGTCGGTAACGTTGACGTCGTGGCGGCCGTTCCGCCGGGCGACGTGCTCGTTGTGGTCGACGTCAAACCAGAGAACGTCGGTACCGTCGACGTCGGCGATCCCGGTGCAATCACGTTCGCCGCGCCTAATGCCGCCACAGCACCCACGAGCACGACAGCGCCCCCCCACGCGATGAATCGACGCACCGTCGAGCCTGTTTGGCGCTGTGCACTCCTCGAGTGGCGAGCTACCAAGGTTGCGCCTCACCAACGCGCTGTCTGATGTAGACCGCGAAGAAGTCCTTCGTGCTCGGGTAGAGGAATCGATCGGCAATCTGATTCGGGTTGGCCACGTACAGCGACGCACCGACCGCGCCCCGGCCGGCGTAGGTGACGAAGACCGGCCACTCGGGGTTGATGTCCAACTGCATTGCTCGAACCACGTGCAACTGGACCATGATCTGCGCGAGTGACGTCGACGTCTGGTCGGGTGCCGCAACATAGATGAGGTTGCCCTGGTTGTCGATGCCGAGCGCCGAGCGCCATACTGCGGGCACCCCGCCCAACGTCGACCCCCACAGTTGGTTGTCGAGCGACTGAGGGGTCTGACGGTAGTTGTTCACGAGCAACGAAAGGTTCTGTCGCGCCATCAAAATGGAAGGGCCGGGCCGGGCGCCACCGGTCCACTTGGTGATGTTGACCGTTCCGTTGGTGTAGCGCACGACGGTAGCGAGCCCGTTCACCATCGGGTAGTAGAGGGTCTTGTTGGCGTAGAAGCCAGCGGCCGCGTCAGCCTCGTAAAAGCCTGAATTGAATGTGGCGAGCAGTCGACCGCGACCGACAGGCGGCACCTCTTCGGGACCGCGGTTGAGTACCGATGGTCCGGGACCCTTGTAGCCGGGATAGAGCGCCAAGTCGGTCGCAGACGTGCGAATCCACGCCGCGTAAGCAAGGACGGTGGGCACCTGCGCATTCGGGGCGAAAGTGTTGACGAGGATCGTGGTCTTAGCGAACCACGTGTCGAGCTGGCGCCAAGGATGGCAGATCATCGACGTCGCAGTCGCGTGGATGCACACCGCCGTCGGCAACGTCGTGGTGGTGGTCGGCGGGGACTTTGACTTCGATGTGAAGGCGTCGCTGCGCGGTGAGGTTGCAAATGCGAGACCGGCGCTCAGCACTAGACCCACGGCAAGTAGCGCGACTCCCGACTTTCGCATGACCTTCTCTCGTGTTTCGCGTTCGACCAATCCTAGAGACCAACGACAACGCCGACCGGCCACCGCACACGGTGGCCTTTGCTACTTTGCAGTGAGAAGAAAGGGGCGCCGTGTCCGGACGCGTGATTAGTTGGGTTTCGCGGTGAGTAGCCGGATCGACGAGATTGACCTCTCCAAGAAAATGGGAAAAGAGGAGTCGGAGAAGCGCGTCCTTGCCGCCCAGCATCGATTGACGCAACTTCGCCTCTTCTCGGCCGGCCTCCTCGAACCAGACAGCGTGGGACCCGGACTGCTCGTCCTCTTCGAGGGTTTCGACGCCGCCGGAAAAGGGGGCGCCATCCGTCGCCTCACCTCGAGCCTCGACCCGCGTCACGTGCGCGTCGTTCCCATCAGCGCACCCACGGCCAACGAGTTGGCGCACGTCTTCCTCTGGCGCTTCCAGCCATCCCTGCCGGCCAAGGGTGGCATGACGGTCTATGACCGCTCGTGGTACGGACGACTCCTGGTGGAACGGGTCGAGGGACTCATTGACAAGGAGACCGCCAAGCGCTCGGGCGAAGAGATTGTCCAGTTCGAGCGACTCCTCACCGACAACGACATCACCCTCGTGAAGTTCTGGCTGCATATCTCGGATAAGGAACAGCTCGCACGCTTCAACGATCGGGCAAGCAATCCGCTCAAACAGTGGAAGCTGACCCCCGACGACTGGCGCAACCGCGAGAAACGTAAGCAGTACGTAAAGGCACTCGCCGACATGGTGGAGATGACCGATCAGCCCAACGCTCATTGGGACCTGATTCCGGCTGAAGACAAGCGCTACGCGAGGGTCGCAGTTCTTGAGACGCTGATCCACCGCTGGGAGCATGACCTCGAGCGTCGGGGCTTCCCCGTGCCCGCGCCCCGTGAAGGCGACTACCTGAAGTAGCGCGTAGTGGTCGCTGCATCTGAAACACTGTCGTGATGAACTCTCGCTACGGCATAACCATCCCCTTCGACGGCGTCTCGCTTCACGACCACAAGGAGTGGTTCCACCGGATCGCCGACCTCGGCTACACCGACCTGTGGTCGGCCGAAGTCGATGGCACCGATGGTTTCACACCACTCACGTTGGCGGCACTCTGGGAGCCACGTCTCAACCTGGGCGTCGCGGTCACGCCCGTCTTCACTCGTGGCGCGGGGCTCCTCGCGATGAGCATTGCGGCGATGGCCGAAGTCGCGCAAGGTCGCTTCACGATGGGTCTGGGCGCGTCGAGCGAGCCGGTCGTCCAGCGCTGGAACGGCGTGACCTACGAGAAGCCGTACGCGCGCACGCGTGACGTGCTCGACTTCGTCAAGCGGGCCCTCGACGGCGAGAAGATCGACCACGAGTACGAGACCTTTGCGGTGCACGGCTTCAAGATCTCTCGACCCGTCGCCGTTCGCCCACCCATCCTGCTCGGCGCGCTGCGCCCGGGAATGTTACGCCTCGCCGGTCGCGAAGCCGATGGAGCGATCCTCAACTGGCTCGGTGCCGACGACGTCGCGAAATGCCGCGGCGAAGTCGGCGCCGACAAGATGATTGCGGCGCGTCTCTTCGTTATTCCAACGGCCGACGCCGAAGTCGCGCGGATGATCGGGCGTCGAATGATTTCGTCGTACTTGACCGTCGACGCCTACGCCGAATTCCACCGCTGGCTCGGTCGCGGGGACGCGCTCCAACCAATGTGGGACGCGTGGGCCGCCGGTGACCGAAAGCTCGCGAACGCCGTGATCCCCGACGCGGTCGTGGACGAACTGATCATCCACGGTTCCTACGAGGCGTGCCGAGAGCACGTCCAGCGCTACATCGAGGCCGGCGTGCAAGTCCCGACGCTCGCCATCGTCCCCTACGGCATCGACCTCAAAGAGGCCGTCGAGGGACTCGCTCCGCGCTAGACCGTTTCGGCTTCGAGAAACTCGAGCATGTCGGCAAACTTCTCGCGGGCCGCCTTCGTGCGATCGGGAATGAACTCGCTGGGCACTTCACTCGGCGTGTAATTCTTCAGCGCGTGCCGGGCGACGGTCTGACGGTGCACCTCGTCGGGCCCGTCGTAGATGCGCGCGGCGCGAGCCCAGCGGTACATGGCCTCTAGTGGCATGTCCGTTGAGTAGCCCAGTGCGCCGTGGGTTTGAATCGCGCGGTCGATCACGTTGTGCAGTACCGTCGCGCCGTAGTACTTGATCATCGCGATCTCGTCGCGCGATGCCGATGCCCCCACCTGGTCCATCTTCCACGCGGCGTGCAACGTCATCAAGCGCGCCGCGTGCATCTCGGCTCGTGAGTCGGCGATCCAGTTCTGGACGGTCTGCTTTTCTGAGAGCAAGGAGCCGTGCGTGAAGCGGCTGACGGCGCGCTCGCACATCATGTCGAAGGCGCGCTGGGACTGACCGAGCCATCGCATGCAGTGATGAATGCGCCCCGGTCCGAGACGGGCCTGGGCGAGCAAGAAGCCCGAACCCTCGGGGCCTATGAGATTTTCCGCGGGAATGCGTACGTCCTGGTAGAGGATCTCGGCGTGGTTACCGAAGCGGCCGTAGTGGTTCTCCGGGTCGTCCATCGATCCAACGTCGCGCACGATGGTGACGCCGGGCGTGCCCGCGGGCACGACGAACATCGACGATCCCTGATACGGGTGGATGTCGGGATTGGTAACCGCCATCACGACGAGAATGTCGGCCACCGAGCCGTTCGTGGTGTACCACTTGTGTCCGTTGAGCACCCACTCGTCGCCATCTTTCGTGGCGCGCGTCTTGAGGAGTCGCGGGTCAGATCCCGCCGTCTCGGGCTCGGTCATCGAGAAGCCCGAGCGCATCGTGCCGTTCAGTAGTGGTGTGAGCCAGCGTTCGCGGATGTACTCCTGCCCGGTCATCTCCATGCCGGCGGCCAACAGTTCGGCGTTGCCACTGTCGGGTGCGTTGTTGCCAAAGACGACTGGACCGTAGGGTGTCTGACCGAGAATCTCGTGCATCAGACCGAGTCGGACCTGTCCAAAGCCCATACCGCCAAGGTCCGATGGCAAGTGGGCCGCCCAGAGCCCGCGCGCACGAACTTCGTCCTGCAGGGGCTTGATGAACGTGAGCGCCTGGTCGTGGCTGAGTTCGAGCGTCTCGATTGGCATGATTTCTTCGCGTACGAATTCACGCATCCACACCAATTGCTCTTCAAACTCCGGTTCTGTCTCAAAGTCCCACGCCATAGGCCACCTTCCTTCATCGCCACTCTACGTCGGACGAATTGCGAGCTCAGACTGGAGTCACGAACGTCTCCCTACAATGGTTGCGAAGCGATGGGAGCGACGTGGCGAAGAACAAGACAGCGAAGAAGGTCCGAATCGGCGTCGTCGACACCATGTTTGCGCGCTACGACATGGGATCGGCGGCCCGTGCCGAACTCGAAGCCTGCTCCGGTTACGGCGAGTGCTTCGCAGTGGTCTCGCGCACCGTCCCGGGGTTCAAGGACCTCGCCGTCGCCGCGATGAACCTCATTCAAGAAGAGGGCTGTTCGATTGTCGTGGCGCTCGGCATGCCCGGATCCGCACCAATCGACAAGCAGTGCGCCCACGAAGCGTCCATGGGCATCATGCAGGCACAACTCATGACCGCCACGCCCATCCTCGAGGTATTCGTCCACGAAGATGAATCGGACGACCCCGAAGTACTCGCCAAGGTCTTCGACGACCGCTCGCGCAAGCACGCGCGCAACGCCTACTGGATGCTGTTCGACCCCGATCAGCTGAGTCGTCGGGCCGGACAAGGCGTTCGCCAGGGCTTCGGTGACGCCGGTCCGCTGCCCGCCAGCTGAGGTCGTCGCGGCACCGAGGCGTTCTGTATGCTCATCGATTACCTTGCAGTAACCAGTAGGAGGACCCCATGCCTGAAGCCGTCATAGTCGCCACCGGACGTACGCCCATTGGACGCGCTTTCAAGGGAACACTCGTCGACATGCGACCCGACGACCTCACCGCGCTGGTCGTGCGAGCGGTCCTCGACAAGTTGCCCAACCTTGACCCCCACAGCGTCGAGGACTTCATCGTGGGGTGCGGACAACCGGCCGGAGAGTCGGGCTTCAACGTCGCGCGCGTCGCGGCACTCCTCGCAGGGCTGCCCGACGTCCCGGGTGTGACCGTCAATCGTTACTGCTCTTCGTCGCTCCAGACGATTCGCATGGCCGCGCACGCCATCCGCGCCGGAGAGGGCGACGTCTTCATCGCCGCCGGCGTCGAGACCGTGTCGCGCTTCGCGAGCGGCGCGTCGGACAGTGGCAAGGCAGTGAACCCACTCTTCGCCGACGCCATGGCACGCACCGCACAACGTTCCGAGCGCGCCGGCGATCCGTGGACGCCCCAGCCCGGCCTGCCCGACATCTACATCGCCATGGGTCAAACGGCAGAGAATGTCGCCGAGTACGAAAAGGTGTCGCGGCTCGAAATGGACGAGTTCGCGGTCCGCAGCCAGGAACTCGCCGTCGCCCATCAGGAGAACGGCTTCTTCGAGCGCGAGATCATTCCGGTCACGCTTCCCGACGGCACCGTCATTTCCAAGGACGACGGTCCGCGCGCGGGCACGACACTCGAGCGCCTCTCGACGCTCCAACCCGTCTTTCGCGAAGGCGGCATGATTACTGCCGGCAACGCGTGCCCCTTGAATGACGGCGCGGCCGCGGTCGTCGTGATGAGCGACACGAAAGCGAAGGAACTTGGCATCAAGCCGCTGGCTCGCATCGTGGCCAGTGGCGTCAGCGGTCTCAATCCCGAGATCATGGGACTCGGTCCGATCGAGGCCTGTCGCCAGACGATGAAGCGCGCGGGCATGACGATCGATGACATCGACCTCGTTGAGATCAATGAGGCGTTCGCGGCGCAGGTGATCCCGAGCGCGAAGCACCTCGGCATCACGCTCGACAAACTCAACATTCGCGGCGGCGCGATTGCTCTCGGACACCCCTTTGGCATGACCGGTGCGCGCATCATGACCACACTGATTAATTCACTTGAGGACTCCGGTACGCGTTTCGGCATGGAGTCAATGTGCGTCGGCGGCGGCCAAGGGATGGCCATGATCGTCGAACGCCTGGACTGATCGTCCAGGCGTTCCAACGTTCGATTCGCCACGAAGTGGCGAGCTACTAGTGAATCAATACCTTGAGGGCGTCGTACTTGGCGGCGTCTCCGAAGGTGTCGTAGGCCTCGATCATCTGATCGAAACTGAAGGTGTGGGTCACGAACTTGTCGGCTGGCAACTTGTGCTCCGCAACCAACTTGAGCAACATCGCCAGCGTGTTGGTGTTGACGAGACCCATGGAAATGTCGATGTTCTTGATCCACAGTTCGTTGAGCTTGAGGTCCACCGACTTGCCGTGCACGCCAATGTTGGCAACGTGTCCACCGGGGCGAACAATCTCCGTTGCCATCGTGAACGTGCTCGGGATGCCCACGGCCTCAATCGCCACGTCAACGCCAGCGCCATCGGTCAGTGCGAGTACTTGCTCTTTCCAGTCAGCTTCGCCGGAGTTGACCGTGTCGGTTGCGCCAAACTCGCTGGCGCGCTTCAGACGGGCACTGTCGAGGTCGATCGCGATGACCTTTGACGGACCGTAGAGACGCGAGGTCATGACAGCCGAGAGGCCCACTGGACCTGAGCCAATGACCGCGACGACGTCGCCGGGCTGCACCTTGCCGTACTGCACCCCGATTTCGAAACCGGTGGGCAGGATGTCTGACAAGAGGATGCCCTCGGCGTCAGTCATCTCGGCAGGAATCTTGTAGACCGAGTTCTCCGCGAAGGGAACACGAACCAGTTCGGCCTGCGTACCGTCGATCATGTAACCGAAGATCCAACCGATGCCCGCAATACCCTCGGGGTCGAGACAGTGGCTGTAGAGGCCCTTACGGCAGTTCGAACATCGACCGCACGAACTCACGCACGAGAGGATGACCTTGTCGCCGACGGCCAATTGGGTTACACCATCGCCGATCTCAGTGATGACGCCAATGCCCTCGTGACCAAGAATTCGTCCGAGTTCGACTTCGGGTACGTCGCCCTTCAAGATGTGCAGGTCAGTGCCGCAGATAGTCGTCGCGACCATCTTCACGATTACGTCGGTCGCTTGGAGAATCTTTGGGTCGGGAACGTCTTCCCAGCTCTTTTGTCCTGGTCCTTTATATACGAGAGCCTTCATGAAGATCCTCTTTCCTAGTTCTTCGAGCGACGCTGTGTCGCTCGTGGATCAAGATGTGGCTCAAATACGAGGCATCCAGGTCCTTTAGCGAACATAGAGCCACTTCATAAGGCACCGGCAGTGCCAAAAGTCCCGATTCACGTGCCGACGCCCATTCGCGTGGCGACCTTCGACGCCGCGCTATGTCAGACTCCTGATCACACGGCGAGTGCCGCAGCAGCGAACCCTGCGGATTCAATTCCTTGTAGGGTTCGCGTGAGTCATGAAAAAGGGGAATTTGATGGTTTTCGTCTACATAATCCTCTTCTTCATCGTCGCAGCCGTCATTGGCAAACTCGTGAATCGACGAAGTGATGCTGCCTACAAACGAACCGCGAGATGGGGATCAATGAAGTCCTTTCGCTTTAGTCGCTTCAATGTGGACTCAGAGGAGAACCCTCGCCCGGTCGACGACGGCACCCAATATGGCTACAACGAGTTCGACTGACACTGAGTGCTGGCTTCGAGGTAGTCAGTCATCACCCCATCGACGAAGTCGCCTCGTGTCGTGTCCCGAGTTGGGCGGACTCGACGCAACAGAACGAGCGTCAGATCAGCACCTTCGTCTGTTTGATCACGATGGTGTGACCGAACTTGTCGTGGAGTGTCTGGTTCTTCTTGTCCCAGATTGGCCACGCCAGGTCGATGAGCCTGGGAAGACTGTAGAAGAACAGAACACTCAACTGGTGATTCTCTATCGCCTTCTCCGCGACCGTCGGATTCTTGTAGATGACGACGTGCACAAAGTTGGTGAGCAGCATCAGCACGCAGAACAGTCCAGTTCGAGCTCCGGCCTGCGCAATCAACACGGGACCGCGATCGGATGCGTTCACCGTGCGCACTTGGGTCGCTCGCATGCCGAGCGTCTGCCCGTTGGCGTAGGTCAGCATGAGGGACCAGTAGAAGAAACTCGCGATGGTCACCGCGATACCCGAAAGTCGATAGTTGTGAAAGGCGTTGAACGGCAGTTGAATGACCACGATCAGTATCAAGGTGTCGATGAGCCAGCTGGCGACCCGTCGCCAAAAGCCAGCCAACGACTGCGAGTCGCCCAAGATGGTGTTCTCCGGTGGAAAGTACGGCAGCATGCCCGGCATGGCGTCGGTCGGCGACGTCGCCGCGCCGCAGGTGCCACAAAACCTCTGACCAACCTCCTCCTCTGCGCCACATTTCGCGCATTGACTCATATTCACTCCCTTGGTAGGTCAATCATTTATTTCAGCACACGCAACGCTCGGTTGGTTCGACCGAGGTTCAACGATGCAGTATCGAAATCGTTATAAGTATTGCGTCGAAGAGAAAGTGGGCCACGATTGGACGATTCAACTTGTGGTGCTTCTGAAACGACCGGATATTGAAATAGCCAAAGGGCACCGTGAGCAGCTCCTCGTCGCCAAATATTCGGCCTGGACCTTCACGCTCGACCGTTGCTCACGCCGAGGCGGCGAGGGTGGCGTGACGACGTCGCTCGCGCGCCGCGGAATCGAGTGACAGAATTAATCGATGAAAGTGCAGTTGATCGAGTCAATCGCGGCGTTCCTCGAGATGACCGCGGAACGCCGCTCCGCCGATCCATTGCGCACGAATGTGATTGGAAGTGTCGCCGGGTCGGTGAGTTTCGGTCGAAGTCACTACGACGAGTGTCGATGGTGGGTGGTCACCGATGATGACGTGGTCGTCGCCATGGCCATGCGCACGAGTCCCTTCGCCATGGTGCTCGCACCGATGTCGCACGACGCCGCCACATTGTTGGGCGAGGCAGTGGGCCGACTCGATGATGATGTGCCGGGACTCTCGGGGTCGCGTGAAGTCGTTGATTACCTCTTGGAGGGCTATCGCGCGTCGGGCAGTCCGGGATCACAACGAGCAGCGCACGTGCGGCGACACGATCTCATGTACGAATTGGACAAGTTGACAACGCCGATTGTCGAAGGTCACGGCCGACGGGCGCACCATCACGAAGTGGAGTCGCTCGCCGCAATGTTCACGCAGTTTGTGGACGAAGTCGAACTGAGCCCCCTTTCGCTCGCCGACGCCCGAGAAGGCGTCGTCAAGGCCGTCAACGAGGGTTCGCTCTTCTGCTGGGAGCGCGACGGCGAGATGGTCTCCTTCGCGGGCCACGCACCCGTGGTGCACGCCGGTTCATCGCAGGTGGGCCGGGTCGGTCCGGTCTACACCCCTCCGAACTTTCGACGTCACGGCTACGCGAGTGCGATCACGGCGATGGCCACGCAACATCTCGTCAACCAGGGCGCGCGCGTGATGTTGTTCACTGACGCGTCCAATCCAACGAGCAACGCGATCTACCAGGTACTCGGTTACCGGCCGATTGACGAACTCGTCGACGTGCGCTTCGAAGAGCGCTGACGCGACGCGGCTACTTTCCCGTTCGTATCACGCTCGGGTCATTCGTCCACGCGTCGTGTTCGGCGTCAGTGACCGACTTACTCTCGTCGGGCAGCATCACCGCAATCGAGTCGCGAACTTCGTAGACCTTGCGAAGTCGTGGGTTGTAGAGCACGTTCTCACTCGGGACGTAGAGCAGTTCGCCGTGATCGACCGGATCTTCGAGCAACGCTAAGAGGAAACTGTCAAGCGCCATTGCACTGCATCCCTTCGATAATGGCGACGTCCGCACATGTGCGTCGCATACTGGTGGCGTGTGGCCACTATGAACCGTACTCCGCGCGATCATCGAGGGTCCAACTAACGACGGGCCAGTCGACGTCGTCGCAGGTACAACGCGAACACAATCAAACCCAATACAGTTGTCGCGTCGCTGATGAGATTGCCCAACGTGAGCATGGGCGTACTTCCGTAGACCATAGAGACGTTGTTCGAGGTCGGCACGACGACCATCATGTTCGGACTCACTCGATACGGCCCAGTGGCCCCGGTCGCGTGCCAGCGAGGGAAGTACGAGATCTTCACGAGTACCGGCACGCCGATCTTGTTCACGTGAAACGAGATCGACTGCAGGCCGACCACCGTCCTCGTAATTTTGACCTTCGGCAGCTTGTGACTGTCGTCCATCGTGTTGACCGACAGTGCGCTTGGCCAGTTCGAAGGGCCGGTCGTCGCAGCGACCGATCCCCAGAGCTTCGTGTTGAGCCACCAGGTCGTGTTGGCGTCGAGCCAACCAATCCGGCTCGCGGTATTGGCAACGATGTTGGGGAGTGCCTTTAGTCCCACCACCATGGGACTGTGCTGAATGAGATAGATCCGCCACGTGTCCCCCGGGGCCGGCCACTTCTTCGTCGAGGCGATGTAGGTCAGTTGGGGGTCCAAGTTCGCCTGGGCGACGACCGCCGGTGAGAACGCCAGGTAGTACTTCACGCCGAGCATCTGGAGGTGTTGCACGCCGAGCGTGACGTCGAGGGGGCCGTAGGGCAGACCGACCATTGGATTGCTCGGAGACTGGCTCAGTTCGGCCTGATCTAGGAAGTGGTACGGCGTGGTGGCGGAACTCTCGAAGAGGAGGCCCTCCATTGAATCGACACAGTTGTTCGTCCAGTACGGCATCAGCATCAACGCCTCCGGTGTTCCGAAACGGTCCTGGTCAGCGTTGTACTCCCACATCGCGCGGCCGCAACCGTACTTCTTCGAGACCTTGTTCATTGTCGCCATGATGTCCTGGTACTCGGGCCAGCCGGGCTGCGCCTGATACCCGGAGTAGTTGAACTGCGCCCAGCTCGTCACCTGATTCCCGGTCGTATTGAGGCTGAGTGCCGAAGCGACGTGCGGTATCACTCCTGGCACCACCGTCAAAAGTCCGAGGACCAGCACGGCGACGGTCGCGCGAGTCGTTCGCTTCGCCATGCGCGTCGGTGCGTCCTCTCCCTCGAGCACCGCCATGTCGTCAACGAGCTCGGGCGCGACAACCGGATTACCGGCGTCAAAGACCTCGGCGTGCTCGTGCTCGTGCTCGTGACCCGCGTGCGCGCTCGCACCGACCGGCTCCTGTTTGAAACTGAAGCGTCGGTCGCCGAGTTGTACTTCCCAACCCCCGGTACGGGCCCGCTGACGCGCCACCCAGCGAGCCAACACGTAGCCGAGGAGCCAACCGGCCGCGAGGTGGATCGTGATGAACCAGAACGGGACCAACCGCTCGTTCCAAATCACGTTCTGCGGATCGTAGGTGTAGGCCACGATCGAAAGCGCCACCAGCGTCGAAAGGATCATGCCGAGGCGGTCGCGGACCGAGAAGGCGACGATCATCGCCAGAGCGGCGAGCACGATCACCCAACGGTCACCGCCCGCTCCCCCGGTCGCGTTGAACCAACCGAGTTGCGCGAAGATCTCGTGCAGCGTGTCGACCGGGTCGTTCGTATACCCCATTGAGTTCGTGTACTTCTGGGTGGTGACGAAGGAGAGCAGCCACCACGCCGAGAGCCCGCCCGACAGCAGTCCCGCCCCGAGAGCGAAGCGCAGTGGTCGCGAGTAGTCGCCCCGTACCGGCTCGTCGCGCGGGTCACCAATGCCGCGACGGTGCAGCAGTTCGAAGATGACGATCACCGCGACCGCTTCGATGGTGAAGAACCACGGCAAAATGTGCGAGGCCAACGTCACACTGAGACTCACCGCGGCCAGCCAGTAGCCCCGTCCGGTGCGAACACCGCGAGCGAAGAGTCCGATCGTCAAGAGCGCGAGCGCGAGTGAGAGCGAGAAGGCGTACTCCCCCGCCATTGTCGAGAAGAGGTTCCCGCCGTCGATCGTGAAGGACGCGTCGAAGAGGAAGGGCAACGTCGCAATCGATAGCGCGACCGGGATTGGACGCGGCGCTTTGAACAGTCGTCCCATCATGTACGCCGTGATCGGCATCAGCACCGAGCCGAGAATGGTGGCGAGCTTCATCGCCACCGCAAACGTGATGACGTAACTTCCAAGCGTGGCGAGGATGTCGGGCAGCACAAAGTAGTAGGTGTAGGCCGGCATCCCCGCGAACCACCCGGGATACCACGGCGTCAAGTTGAAGAGGTTGCCCGTGGAACGCAGATACGCCGGCAACGCGATGTGCGAACCGGTGTCGCCGCCCGTGACGAGACTTTGGCTGAAGAGCAGAGTCGGATGCAGTTGCCATACGGTGACGAAGATGACGGAGAGAATGACCGCGAGGTCGAGACGACCTGCGGCGGTGTTGTGCTCTTTCAGCCAATCGCGAATCAGTGGCCCGACCTTTGACTCACGAGTGCCGCGATCGCGACGCCATTAAATGACATGTGCGTGATGACACTGGGGATAATGCGTTTGGTGCGCCACAACAGAAGCGCGAGCACGATGCCGAGAAAGAATAGTCCGAGGAACTGGACCGGCTCACCGTGCGCCGCGGCGAAGAGAGCGGCGCTGACGAGGACGGCCATGACCGTCCTTCGCGAACCCCATCGTGTGGTGCCCTCGCTCATCGCACGAAAGAGAACACCGCGAAAGAGCCACTCCTCCATTATTGGCGCTACGACCATCGTCATAACAATCAACAGCACGAAGGTCGCACCGTGCGCCGCGCCAAAGAGGTGCGTGACCGGCCGATTCAGATGCTTGACGTCGAAGGGGGAATAGGCGACGTCGACGAGCAGTTGGCAGATAATGCCGAGGGCGACGTAGGCGACGTCGCTCGGACGGGGCCGCCATTGTTGGGGCAGCGACCTAAGATTTCCATAAAAGTAGGCATAATAGATGGCTGCGCCAAAGCCGATCCACAGTCCAACGAGACCCAGCGCGTTCGACCACCAGGGTGGCGACGAAGAGTTCGAAAGGGCGGCGACTCCTCCGGGATAGTTCGTAATCGTGACGCCAAGCGTGTCTAGCGCTGCTCCAATGAGTTGTCCGGCGAGGAATCCAAGAAAGCCGGCGAGCACAATCGCCAACGCTCGTGGCCGCTCGACTGATTCGGCGTCGATCATTGCACCCACAAACAATTACCCTAACCGGCGTCGAGTTTTCCACAGGTGCAAGACGAAGTGTCGCTGTTCACCTCTAGTCTGGTCAGGTGAGTGACGCACCTGAACAGCCAAATGGCTACAAGAAGTACCTGCCCGGTGGCGATAAGCCAATGGAGCCGGACGCTCGGCGTCGCGTGTGGATGGTCGGACTGCTGTGTTTCTTGATCGGCATCCTCATCATTCCCGCCCTCTTCTCGCACAAGAACGTAAAGACGCTTTCGTACTCCGCGTTGACCCATGACGCGAGCAAGAACATCATCTTCTCCTCGAGCATCAATAGTTCGACCGGTGTCATCACCGGAAAGTTGAAGGACGGGACCAGTTACACCGCCAACGGACCGAACCCGGTGCTGCCCAAGGAAATCGACACGCTCGAGACGGGTAAGAACAATGTCACCTTCGAAAATCCGAGCAACCTCCTCGCCGCGCTTCTTCCCTACATCATCTGGGTCGGACTCTTCGTTGGCTTGATGGTCTTCATCAGTCGTCAAGCGAAGGGACAGATGCAGGGCATGTTGTCCGTCGGTCGCTCGAAGGCGAAGCAGTTCAACCAAGATCGTCCGAAGACCACGTTCGCCGACGTCGCCGGTTACTTCGGCGTCAAGCAGGAGATCAGCGAGGTCGTTGAATTTCTTAAGACGCCGGGACGCTACAAAGAGATCGGCGCACTCATTCCCAAGGGCATCTTGCTCGTCGGACCTCCCGGTACCGGCAAAACCATGTTGGCGCGCGCGGTGGCCGGTGAAGCCGGCGTGCCCTTCTTCTCCGTCTCGGGATCTGACTTCATGGAGATGTTCGTCGGCGTCGGCGCCAGTCGCGTCCGCGACCTCTTTTCCACGGCCCGCAAGCAGGCCCCAGCAATTGTCTTCATTGACGAGATTGACTCAATTGGCCGCAAGCGCGGTGCGGGCGTCGGTGGCGGACACGACGAGCGCGAGCAGACCCTCAACCAGATGCTCAATGAGATGGACGGCTTCGACCCTTCTGAAGGTGTCGTCGTCATAGCCGCGACGAACCGTCCCGATGTCCTCGACCCGGCGCTCCTGCGTCCGGGCCGCTTCGACCGACAGATCGTGGTGCCGCTGCCAGACCTCGACGAACGCTTGCCGATCCTCGAGGTCCACGCGAAGAATAAACCCCTGGACCCCTCGGTCAGCCTCGAGATGGTCGCTCGAGGCACACCCGGGATGAGTGGCGCCGACTTGGCCAACCTCGTCAATGAGTCCGCCCTGCACGCCGTGCGCCGACACTCGTCGACGATTGGTATGGAGGACTTCGAGTCAGCGAGAGATCGCGTCATGATGGGTCAGCTGCGCGACACGATGGTCCTGATGGACGATGAGCGCGAGCGCGTCGCGTTCCACGAAAGCGGACACGCGTTACTCGCCTACGTCCTCGAGAAGACAGACCCACTGCACAAGATCACGATTATCCCGCGCGGTATGGCGCTGGGCGTGACGATGACGCTTCCCGAAGAGGACCGTCACATCGTGGCGCGCCAGTACCTCGAAGACTCCTTGTGCATGCGCATGGGCGGACGCGTCGCCGAGCTCCTCGTCTACGGCGACCTCTCGACCGGCGCCGCTGATGACCTTCAGCGCAACACCGAACTGGCGATCCGCATGGTCCGAGAGTGGGGCATGTCCAAGGAGATTGGTCCTATGGCCTGGGGATCGAATAACCAGGTGTTCCTGGGCGAAGACCTCATGCACACCCGCGATTACTCCGATCACACCTCGCAGGTCATCGACGACGAGGTCGAGCGCATCCTTCGCGAACAGGAGTCACGCGCCATTGAAGTGCTGACACTGCACCGTCGAGGGCTCGAAGCGCTCGCGCGCTCGTTGCTCGAACACGAGACGCTCGACGGTGCAACTGCCGCGCGGCTCATTGACGAGGCGCACGGCGAGCAGGTGCACCCCGAGGGCACGAAGACCGTGAGTTCGTTGACGGGCGTGGGGGCAGCGTCCGCGAAGAAGACGCCGGTCACACCCGCGGTGCCAGTACCAGGCTGGCAGCCGCCGACCCTACCGGCCGTCTAACACAGCCAAGAGTGTCGTCCCCGCCGGCCTGGTGGGACTCGTAAGTGTCACCAGCAACGTTGGTCGCGACGCGCTCACCACAAAAAACGCGTGTCGAAATGACGGCAGCCCGGGAAAGTCAGTGCGCAATTCGCTGGTGGAGTTACCGCTCAGCCGGGCTGCACCATAGGTGACGGACGCGGAACCTCTCGCGCCCTTCGTTGCACTCACACCGAACGTCACAAACGAAACAGTGATGGACCGCGACGACGTATTGGTCAGTGCGGCTGCGTCAAAGCCCAGTCCAGTGAAGTCCCCCACGAGGTACTCGGATTCGGGAAGTTCGGGCGCGCTGAGCGCAATGTCACTACCGCTGCCCGTCGCCAACGACGCGACCACCGGTTCACTCGAACGCAACTGAACCGTCGCGTAGCCCGCGGCGGGGATCGCGGGATTCGGCGTGATTGTTGTGAGCTCGGTGCCGTACGCGGGCACGGTCACGCTCTGGTTCGCGATGTGGAAGGTCGTGAGTTTGACCCCTAGCGTCACCTGGGCCGGGCGCGGACCGGGATTCGAGAAACGGATCTGCGCCGTGGCGCCCTGTTCGGTGGTGACCTGAGGAAAAACTGCGGACGTTGTGGGCGAACTGCTCCCCGAGTTGAGCGACACCGTCGATCCGGACTGTTGCACGCCAACAATGACCAACGATCCGCGCAGCACGTGCACGTGTACTCCGACGTTGGTCGTGTTCACGATCTGAGTGCCCAAGTTGAGTTCCACTTGGCCGTGTGCGCCAAGGGATAATCCTTGGAACTTGGCCGGCGTCGCGAGTCCAGCGGCCGAGTAGGCCACGACGTTGAATACCGCCGGCGTCGCCGTCGGGTTATAGACACTCAACTCGGCACTCGAGCCAACCGTCGTATTGAACCCCGAGCCGTACCAGTTGGCGACACCCGTCGAAATACACGGCGCCTCGCCCGTGTCGTTCTTGGTGACCTCAATGCCCACTACGCCGCCCCCGCTGATCAGAGCTCCCACACCGAACGAGTTACCCTGCAGTCGCGCGCTCGGGTCGATCGAGATGGACTGATGTGCTCCGAGCAAGGCCTGACGTGAGTAGCGAGCACCGGCGTCCGAGACGGCGTTGATTATGACGAGGTGCGCGCTTTGCGTCGTGTTGACAAACGTGACGTGACCTGACGCCCCGTCCTTGGCGCTCGTGAGCCCCGTGCAGTACAGCGCGGTGGACTCGGCAGTGCTCGTGAGAGCGAGGCCGCCGGGCAGTTGGGATTGATTAGTGCTCTTGGCCATCGACGCGAAGACGCCGGTCGCAATCAGCACGAGGGCGAGCGCCACGAACAGCGGAACGCGGCGAAGACTACTCATGGTCCGCTCCATGACGAGCGTGGCTCGGGCGTCGTCGCGCGGTGAAGAGCCACTCCAGTCGGTGCACCCACCCAAAGCCGAGCCACATCAACAGCCAGAGCAAAAGCGTGATGAGCGCCAGAAGACCGTTCAGCGGCAGTCGGTGCAGCACGAGCGTCGCGGTCGGCGCTGAAGAGTACGTGCCCAATTGAAAGCTGGGCGTCCATGATGGATCGTCGGCTCGAGGCACACCAATGCCATTGACGTCCAGGGAGAACGCGCTCGCGGGCGCAAACCCGGCCGTGACCGTGGCGTTGGTCGCCAACGGGCCCGTGTTGGCACTGCTCGAAAAGACCGGAGTGGGCGACTTCGCACCGGGCACCATCATCGAAACAGTCCCGTGAAAAAGTGAATTCGAGAAGACTTCGACCGATGTGGTCTGTAACACGAGTGAGAGGTCACTTTGGTGCCCGAGTGCGGTCATCAGCACCTTGGGCACTGTATGCAGGGGCACCGCCTGCACACCGGGGAGTTCGGGGGCTGACGAGTTCATGACCACGATCGTCGAGATCCCCGCGGGGGCGAGAAGTTGACCGAGGCGAACCGTTTGACCTTGCAACGCCGATTCGACCGCACTCAGGACCACGTTGCTCGTACCGGCGTCGGGCGTAGTGAAGAGGGTGTCACCGCTTGGAAGTCCGTCCGTCGACGTTGCCGCGTCGAGTCCCGGCGCGACTGACCATCCAGCGAGTGGGAGGACTGACGGGTCCGCGAGCCACAGCACGCGATAGCCACCGACCTTGGATGGAGCAACGGTGCTCAACGACTCCGCGACGCTCGTCGTGGGCAAATCGAATCGTCCACTACCGAAGATTGCGACGAAGGGGACGGCCGCGACGATCAAAGCGGCGACGGTGACGCCGGCGAATAGTTGGCGCCATCCGAACCCGGCCTGGCGCAGATCGTTCTCGATCGCGCTCACGCCCAGTCCGACGAGCAACGCCAACATCACGACGTAGAGTGCGAGAAGTACGTCGAGGTCGGGGGCGAACGAACCCATCCAGTGACGCGCGTCGAACACTGCAACTACCAACGTCAACGTTGCGATGGCCGCCGCTTTGGACGCGATCCGGCGGCGCTCTCCCTTACACAAAATGAGACCGAGCACCGCCGCGGCGGGCAGCAGCCATCCGACCCAGGCGAGGCCGAAGGTGCCGTCGGTTCCGCGGAGGAGTTGGGCGAAGGAGGGTGTCGACCACGGGCCTCGGGCGAGTCCGAAGACCCCGAGTGCTCGCCCACCCGCGAGACCGACGTCGATCGTGAGCGGTATCAAGAGGACGGCGACGTTCAACCAAATGGAGCCCAGGAGTCGCCACGGACCCGACCGGTCGTCGCGGTCGTCAGGTTCAAAGAGTCGCGAGACGAACACGCCGACGATGACGAGCGCGACCAGAATCAGCGTGGCCGGCGCCAACGCCGTGAGAAGGGCCGTGAGCATTACGAGGACCATTCGCTGTCCGGCGTATGTCGTGCGCCACCCTCGGTGGCCGAACTGCACGGGCTCTGCGTACGGCACGGTGCGAAACCCCGGCACGTCCATCAGCTCGAAGACTCTTCGCACGATGAAGGGAAGTCCCGCGACGACCATCAAGACGTCGATTCGCCCCTGGCTCACCATGTCGAGACCAAGCGGTAGAGCCATGTAGGCAAGGGACGCAATGACCCGAGCGCGGTTCGACACCCGTCCGCGCAACAAACGACTCATGCCAATCGCGCCGATGGGGATGGCCAAGATGAGCGTGAGGCGCGGCAAGATGCCCATCCGTCCAACGACGAAAGTTCCCGCGAAGGCAATCACCGCATATCCCGGTGCGCCGGGAGACCCCGTCCCAACGCCATTGGTTGACCACGACGCGAAGAAGTGTCGCCACGTTGTCCACCACGAGTCGAGCGGGGTCAGGCGACCGATCAGCGGCAGATGTGTAGCGACGAGGTTACGCGAGCCGATAAGCCAGAGCACCACGACCAGCATGACCAGCGCCGCCTGAGAACGAAACGACGTGAGCACACGCGATGGGCGACGACGAAGTTCGAGCATGGGGCTCTCAGGGATCTCGTCAAATTCCTCTTCCTCGGAAAACGCCGACGCAAATCCGACGCTGTCGACAACCTCGTCGTGGTCAATGAGAACCGCGTCGTCGGGCAGAATGCCTCGGGCGCGATCGAGACCGTCGCGGAGCAGGATCAAGATGAATCGCTTGAGTCGGCTCGCTCCCCCAACTTGAAGTCGACGAAGATCATCGTCGGAGAGCACCTGGATTTCGTGCCGCTGACGTCGGCGCTCGCGAATGCGCCGACGGTTTCGAATGAGCCATCGCCATGAACCAAGGATTGCGCCGGCACGGTCGCGGTCGCGACCGACAATGGACAGGGCGAACTCCATGGTGTCCATCACGAGGAGCCAGAGCAACGTCGAGAAGGTGATTCGACGACTCCATCCCGTGGCGACGACGAGCAGTTGGTGTCGACGTTGCAAGTCCTGTCGACTGGCGCCTCGCGTGCCGACGGCGGTCACCGGGCGTTGACCGGCCGCGATCATCTCTCGGTGGGCAACCTTCGCCAATGGGGCAACCACGATTCGCGCGCCGGCGATTTGGGCGCGCCAGGAAAGGTCCAGGTCCTCCCCCAGAACGGGAATGATGGGGTCGAAACCCCGGAGGGTTGCGAAGAGGTCGGAGCGAACGAGTGTCACACCGCCCGGGGCCACGAAGACATCGCGTTCTAGGTCTTGTTGACCGTGGTCGATCTCACCCAGTTCGATGCGTTCGTGCACAACACCGAAGCGGTCGCACGTCTGGCCAACGTGCAGCAACACCATTGGGTCGTCGTAGTAGACAAACTTGGGGGTGACGATGCCGGCGTTCGCTCGAAAGGCCGCCTCGACCATCAGTTGGAGTGCGTCAGGTTCGAGTCGGACGTCGTCATGGCAGAACAGGAAGAAGGCCGAGCCCTCAACCATCAGAGCCGCCTCATTGCAAGCCGCGGCGAACCCACGATTCTCCTCAAGGACTCGGACGTACGCGCTCGGTGCGACCGCGGCGACTCGCGTCGAGACGTGATCCGTCTCCCCGTTCGCCACGACGAGCAGGCTCAGTTCCTCGTAGTTCTGGGCAGCCAAAGAAGCAACAGCGACTTCCAGACCCGGCCCAGGACCGGTGGTAACGACGACGGCGACAACGGCCGGTGCACGAGATTCCATCAGTCCTTCAAGGCTAGTTGGCTACCTCATCGGCACTGGACCCGTTGCGCACGAGGAAACAGTGACTCGGTAGCGTTTCTACCGCGCGGACCTTCGAAGACGCATATCGGCCACGACGTCGCGCAGCGACTGACGAAGGGGAATCGTTGGTTCCCAACCGGTCTGCGCACGCAATTTTTCGTAACTGCCGCACAGCACTTGAATCTCGGCCGGTCGTAACAGTTCCTTATCTTTCACCAATCGCACGTGCGGCGCGATATCGGCGACCAACTGATTGGCGATGTCTTGAAGTGACACGTCGTGACCCGACGCAATGTTGTACACGTCGCCGCTCACACCGCGCTCGGCAAGGAGTCGATACGCTCGCACCACGTCGCGGACATCACAGAAGTCGCGCCGAGTCGTGAGGTCGCCCACGACAATCTCGTCGGCACCATTCTCGAGACTTTCCAGAAGTCGATTTACGATCGCCGGCACCACGAACGTGTCGGACTGCCCCGGTCCAATGTGATTGAACGGTCGCGCGATCACGACGCGCGAACCGCGGTCACGCACCGCGTCCAGTGCGACGAGTTCGGCGCCGACTTTGCTCGACGCGTACGGATCGGACGGCGCCACGCGAAATGTCTCGACGAGCGGGAGGTCTTCGGGCCGCACGACGCCGTAGACATTGGCCGAACTGATGACTACGACGACGGCGTCGGGTACGACCTCGCGCGCGCACTGGAGTACGTTGCGCGTGCCGAGCACGTTGACGCGAGTGAACTCAACCTGCTGTGACCACGAGGTGCCCACGTGCGTCAGCGCCGCGAGGTGGTAAATAGCGTTCGGCAGCGTGCGTCGAAGGACCTCGTACATGCTCGCGTCATCGGTGACGTCACACTCGTGGTCGACGCCGACGACGTCGTCACCGCACTCGCCAAGGTGGGCGAGGAGGTGTCGACCGACGAATCCGTTCGCCCCGGTGACGAGCGCCTTCACGACAGACCTGCAGCCATGTCGTAGGCGACGACGTGTTGGGCGATCGACGACGCCCACGAGAACTGCTCGGCCCGTGCTCGCCCGAGCGACGCGCGTTCGCTGCGATCCGCGTCCGGCATCGATAGTGCAATGTCCAGCTGCTCTGCCAGCGACGCACTGTTGCCCGCGCCGGCGAGGAGAGCGGTGCCCGCGGCGACTTCTGACATGACCGTGTCACTGGTGGTGACGACCGTCGCGCCACAGGCCATCGCCTCGAGGACTGGCAGTCCGAATCCCTCGCCCCTCGATGGGTACGCGACGGTCTTCGCGTGGCGAAGAAGCGACGGAAGCATGGAGTCATCGACGAAGTCGAGGCGGCGGATTCGATCCTTGGCCCCGTGCTCAGCGATCTGCGATTCAATGGCCTTGACCCCCCAGCCCGCTTGACCGGCCAACCAGAGTTCGACCTCTGGACTGCGTCTCGCGATCTCTTCGAACGCGCTCAGCAAGACATCGAGACCCTTCCTCGGCTCGAAGGTGCCCAAAAAGAAAATGTAGGGCCGGTCAACCGGGAGGTGATGGGCTCGCAGCACATCGTCGTCGTGACGCGCGTCAAGCGTGAAGCGATCAAGGTCGACGCCGAGCGGCGCCGTCACGAGTGGCGCGTGATGAGGCACGACCTCCTCAAGCTGGCGCGACGTGAAGTCACTCACGCTGATCAAGACGTCGGCGTGGGACGCGGCGTAGGTGATTGCTCGTCGAAAGAATGGAACCTTGGAGCGTTCATGCCACTCGGGGTTGGTGAAAAACGTGAGATCGTGGATTGTCACAACCGTGGGCTTCGAACGGCGGTGCGGCATCGTATAGTGCGGCGCGTGCCAGACGTCCGCCGTTCGCGCAGTCGCACTCGTGCCCAGCACCCACGCTTCGTACAGCAGTCGTGACGCTCGGGCGTTCGGCACGACCGACGCAACGTACGAAGACGGTGACCAGTCATGCCACCGGAGTGTGTCGTCACGTCTCGTCACGAGCGTCGTGTCGACGCCGTTGGCCGGCAGCCTCCGGGCCAGTTCGGCAATATAGCGGCCGGCACCCGCGAGTTGTGGTGGCACTGCCGACACGTCGAGTGCGACTCTCACTGCCAGGCCGCCAAGTGGTCGAGTGCAACGTTGCGCCACGTCAGATCGGCGACCGACGCCTGTCGCCGCGATCGACTCGCGTCGTCGTCGCCAAGGGTGAGGGCCGTGACCAAACCTTGCGTAATCGCATTCACGTCGAGGGGGTCGACGCGGACCACTTCGGTGTTGTCTTCGACGCTGGGTGTCGTGATGCTCGCCACCACGCGCGATCCCGCGTGCAGGGCCTCGACGGGCGGGAGCCCCCACCCTTCTGCGCGCGGCACGTACGCGACCACCGCGGCGTCGCGGTACAGGCCGTTCAGTACCGCGCGCGGGACCGTGCCAAGTACGGTGGCGTCACCCGTGGCTACGCCACCCCACCCACTCGGACCGACCAGTACCAAGTTGCCGAGTTCGCCGTTGATCGACCTGGCCTGACGGTGGGCTTCGAGGAGGCGTTCGAGATTCTTCCTCGGTTCCCTCGTGCCGACATAGAGCGTGAACGGACCTCGTACACCGTGCCCAGCGAGAACTTCACCGACCGACGCACGGCTCGCAACCTCGCCCGGATCGTTGACACCGAGTCGCACGGCGTGCACTCTGCCCGATTCAATGCCAACGTCGGCGAGACGCCCTACGAGGCTCGGCGCAGTGACGATGACGCGCAGATCATCGTGCGACGCAATCAACTTGAGTCGCCGTTCGTGAAACTGGATGCCCGCCTTGGTGGAGGTCGCTGCCTCGTCGCGCCAGAGCAAATCGTGCATCGAGACGGAGTGCACGGCGGTGCTCTTCCCGCCCGCGAAGGGACCGGCCATCGACGTCGCGTGTACGACGTCGGCGTTGCCCGGCACGCCGAGTGGCCAGGTCGGCCAGAGACGCGTGAGGAGGTTCACGCCAACGTGTGCGTGCACGGCTCGCAGCGGAAGCCCGTCGCGGGGCACACCACGCGCTGCGACGCCGATGACATCGAGCGATTCGTCATCGAGTGCCGCGAGCCCCGTGGCCAAGCCACGAACGTAGGTCGCGATGCCACCGGGTTGCGGCCGGTAGAGCTGTTCCACGGAGATCGCAATCGTTCTCGTCACGACGACCAGCCTCGCACGACCTCGTGATAGAGCGAGAGGTAGGCGCGGGCGGCGGTGTCGGGCGCGAAGTCGATCGCTCTAGACCGTCCCGCCGCGATCATGATTGCTCGGCGCGACTCGTTCGTCCACGCCTCATCCAATCGGTCCAACAGGTCCTGATCGTTACCGGCGAGGGCGGCGGCCCCTTCCAACAGTTCGCCGTTGATCTTCGTCGCGCGCGCGATTGTCGGGACGCCCGCCGACATCGCCGCGATCGCAAATGAGGGGAAACGCGCACCATCCGACAGGTGCATGACGACGTGCGCATTCGATAGTGCAACGCGCGCCTCTCCCCTCGGTCGCACCTCCACCGTGAGGCCACTCGAATGAATTCGCTGACCCACTTCGTGGCTCGCCAGCGCTACAACCCTCGAAACGTGCGCCTCACAGTATCGAATCAACTCGGGCGCAATCGCCAGAAAGAGATCGTCGGCGCCGGTGATGTTGACCACGAGATCGTCACCGCCCGTCGTCGCATCGACCACGGGCACTGCCGGGGGCACCACGACGACACGGTTTCGTTGGACACCGAGAACGGCGATCACCTCGTGACTCGCACTTCGACTCGACGCAACGAGAATGGCGCCACGTTCGACGGCTCGCCTGAGTTGGGTCATGCGCAAGTGCGTGCGCGCTTCTCCGCGAAGGGGACGCAGATCATCGACGGAGATGACGAGCGGTATCGCACCGGTCGGCGGCGTGGCGAGCCCAGCAACATGAATCACGTCGACGGCGGCCAAGAGACCGTCAATCGAGCGACCGCGACTTCGACGCCACAGCGGCGACCACAGTCCACGCATTGAGAGATGCGTTTCACTCGATGACGACGATGACGTGCGCGAGCGGAAGCGGACCAGGTCGACGTCGCCCGTGCGCACGAGTGCATCGGCGAGGTCAGTCATGGAGTTACCCAGTGACTCCAACGACCCGTCGAGGTCGAGTCCGACTCGAATCGTCGTGGGACTCAAGCAAGGGCCAACTGACGCATCGCGCTCGTCCACTCGGGCCACAACGTCACCGCCCAGCCGCCAAAGGGCTCGGTGCTCGTCGCGACCACGGCAATCTGTTCATCCGCGTTGAGCAAGAACAACGATCCACTTTGTCCGAAGTGCCCGAAGCTCGCCGACGGCCAGTCCCCCATCCAGTGATGCTTCTCACCTTGGACTTCGGGTCCGAGTCCCCACGGGCAGGGTGAGAATCGTCCAAAACCGGGCACGATGCCACTGAGTTGTGGCGCATAGGGGGCAATGAGGTAGTTGCGAGTCTCCTTGGAGATTCCGTCCGGTCGAAGCCACGCAACCGCCAATCGAACGAGGTCGTTGGTTGACCCGACGACGCCCGACGATGGCCGTCCCTCGAGCCTCGTGGTGTTCATCCCAAACGGTGTGAACAGCCGATGCGCCAACCAACTCTCCGCGCTGTGCTCTCCGAGGATCGCCTGCGTCGCGAGATCGACGCCATAGTTCGAATAGATGCGCTTGGTTCCGACGTCGACTACGGCGTCGCCCTCTTCCAATCCGAGGCCGCTGCTGTGACTGAGGAGGTTCGCGATGGTAGCGCCGCGAGGTCCGGCCGGTTCATCGTACGTATGAAGATCCCAGTCGCTCTCGATGCCGAAGGCCAGCGAGACCGCCACTTTCGACACCGAGGCCCAGGGTCGTACCTCGTCGAGGTCACCGACCTCCGCCACGCGATGGACCACGCCACCGTCGAGTTTCAGTACCACTACGGCGGGCGCGCCGGGCCACCCGTCGACGAGGGAGTTCGTGCTCACAGCACCCGATGTTACCGAAGCCCCCCTAGAGTCTCGAAGGTGATAACGGTTCTCAGCGGCGGTGTAGGCGCGGCCCGACTGCTGCGAGCACTGAGCGACGTCGTCGATCCCCATGAGATCACCGCGGTGGTGAACGTCGGCGATGACCTCGTATTGAACGGTCTGACCATCTGTCCGGACCTGGACACGATTACCTACACGCTGGCGGGTCTCAACAACGACGAGCTCGGCTGGGGGCTTGCCGGCGAATCGTGGCGCGTCATGGACGAGTTGGAGCAGTTGGGCGGCGCATCGTGGTTTCGCCTGGGCGACCGCGACTTGGCCACGCACCTCTATCGCTCGCAACGACTCAGCGAAGGCGCGACCAAGACGCAGGTCACGGCAGAACTCTGTGCCCACCACGGACTGGCAATTCGCGTGCTGCCAGTCACTGACGACGTGGTGGCGACACAGTTTGATACCGAGGTCGGTCACCTCAACTTTCAGGAATACTTCGTTCGCCACCACCACGACGTGAAAGTCACGGCCATCGACATCGTGGGGGCTGACGAGGCGCGCGCGACCAATGAGGTCATCGAATCGTTGGCGAAGGCGTCTCGTATCGTGATTGCACCGTCAAATCCACTCATCTCCATCGACCCAATCCTTCGAGTCGGCGGCGTTCGTGAGGTGCTCGAGCGACGACGAGACGATGTCGTCGCGGTGTCACCGATCATCGACGGACGAGCGTTGAAGGGACCGGCCGACCGATTACTCGCCGACATGGGACATGACGTTTCGTGCGTCGGCGTCGTCGACTTCTACAAGGGACTGGTGGGCACCTGGATCATCGACGAGGCGGACGCGTCCCAAGCAGACCTGATTCGGTCGCGCGGTGTCAAGGTCATCGTGACCACGACCATCATGGCTGACCCGCAGAACGCGCAGCGTCTCGCGCACGCGGTCATCTCGTGAACGAACTACGCATCATTCCACTGCCATCCGTCGCAATGGTGCACGAGGGAGACGACCTCGTGTCCATGCTGCTCGACGCAGTGGTCGCGTACGACGCATCGCTCGAACACCACGACCTTCTCGTCGTCACGAGCAAGGTCGTCTCAAAGTCGGAGGGCCGCGTCGTCTCCTTTGATGGCACCGAAGAGCACAAGGTGATGCTCGTCGAACATGAGTCTCGGCGAATCCTTCGCCGGCGCGGTCCCATGGCCATCACCGAGACTCATCACGGCTTTATCAACGCCAATGCTGGCATTGATCTCTCCAACACCGACGACGGGACTGCGGTTTTGCTTCCTAAGGACCCCGATCGTTCGGCGCGTCGTATTCGTGCCGAGGTGCAACGACGCAGTGGCGTCGACGTCGCGGTCATCGTGACCGATACGTTCGGGCGCGTATGGCGTCAAGGTGTCACCGACGTCGCGATTGGTCTGGCTGGACTGAAACCAATTCTCGATCTACGTGGAACCTCGGACGCCATGGGTCGCGTGCTCGAAGTAACCGAGGTCTGCGTCGCTGATGAGATCGCCGGTGCGGCCAACCTCGTACTGGGCAAAGCTGAAGGCACACCGTTCGCGATCGTGCGCGGCCTCGACGAATCGTACTTTGGCGAGGGTTCAGTGAAGGAAGGAATCATTCGCAGCGCGAATGAGGACCTGTTTCGCTAACTAGACGCCGCCAAGTCGGACTTCGCCCGAAAGTTCTGACGCCGGTGCCACGTGCTCATTGGCTCCCACCACGCAGGTCGCTCCAAGTTCGGAGAATCGGCCAATGACTGCGCCCGGACCAATAATTGATGAGCGAATCACGCAGTTGCTCTGCACGATCGCGCCCGAGAGCAGCACCGTCTCTTCAAGAATCACGTGCGCGCCGACAACGCAGTTGGCGCCGACGACGGAGTTCGTCAGTGTCGCGGTCACGTCGACGGTAGCCGTCGGATGGCGCCACGAGCAATCGACAATCTCAGTGAACTCGTGCATCCCCTGACGACCGTTCAAGATGTCCACGTTCGCTTGCAGATAGGCCTGCGGGGTGCCGGTGTCCAACCAGTACGCCTGATCGGTCATTGCGTACAGCGCGCCGTCTCGGGCCAAGGCCGGGAATGTATCGCGCTCTACGCTCGCGCGGCCCTCCGCGGGGATTCGTACCAGCACGCTGGGCTCGAAGATGTAGGAACCGGCGTTGATGTTGTTAGTTGGCGCCTCATCACGCGGCGGTTTCTCAACGAAGGCAATGACCTTGCCGTCGTCGTCCGTGGGGACAACGCCGAAGCGTGAGGGGTCGTCGACGGGGTGCAGCGCGATCGTCGCCTCTCCCCCATGGCCGCGGTGAAACGCCAACAACGTCGTGAGGTTGAGATCGGTCAGCACGTCGCCGTTGACGACGAGGAAGGTCTCATCGAACCCGAACTTCGTGGCCGCGAATCGAATGGCGCCGGCCGTGTCAAGGGGCTCGGGCTCGACGGCGTAGCTGACGCGGACGCCGGCAATTTCATTGCTCGGATAGGCCTCGATAAAGCGGTCCGGCAGGTAGCCGAGCGACAGCACCGAGTCGGTAACGCCATGTCGCCCCAGCCACTCAAAGACGCATTCGATCATTGGAACACCCACGAGGGGCAGCATCTGCTTGGGCGTCTCGTAGGTGAGGGGCCGCAGCCGAGTGCCTTTCCCGCCGACCAGAATGATCGACTTCAAGCTCAGCCCTTCGACGTAGTCGTCGTCGTGGGCGTCGTGGTCGTCGCTGTAGGCGTCGTCGTCGTGGTGGTGCCGGGCTTCAGCGTGGTCGTCGTCGCGACGGGCGTCGCGATCGTCGTGGTCGTCGCCGCCGTGGAGTAGGCGAGCATCAGTTGAGCCGTCTTCGCCGTCGGCGCGAGGGGCGTGATGTTGACTGGTTCAAAGGCCATCGTCACGCGCATCTGATTCGTAAACTTGATTGTGGTGGGGTTCGTCGTCACTTTCGGCTTCACTCCGAATGCCGTCCAGTAGGCGTAGGTGACCTTGCCGACTTGACCGGCGTACTTCGAGCCCGTTGGACAGGCCTGACCGTTCGTGTACGTCGTCTTGGGATTCGCGACGCCGGTGGGCTTGGGAACCGACAACTGGGTAGTGCTCGCAATCAGGCCGGGGAACTCTGCGGCGAACTGCGACAACGTGGCGTTTTTGCCCGAATCAGATGCGGAGGTAGGACTAATGCGGATGACGTTGCCCGTTAGGACCGTGAGACCCGCCGTCTTGTTCGTGGCGTCGGTCGTCAGGTACCCGAGACGAGCACCGCAGGCCTGGATTGAAAGGCCGGCGTACCAGGTTTGACCAATTCTTGGCGAAACCCCGGCGGCGTGCTTGCTCGGGTGCTGGTAGTCGTAGCGAGCCAAAACCACGGCCAAGAGCCCAAAGATCACGATCAGGGCAATCGCGCCGTAGAAGTTGGCGGGACGGGTCTTCTTATAGGCCTTGCCGCCTCCCGACGCCCCGACCCTACTTACCCATCTACCTGTTGCGCTCTTAGCCACGGGGGCAACGCTACTAGACGAGAAGGTCAGCAATTTCGCAGAGTAGGGGCGGAGGTCTGAGGTTCCATAGTTTCTGGGACAGCATCTATCACTATTTCTGGGACACTTCCAACCGGAGGTGCCCATGGATCTGGCCAAATACGCCGTCACCGCAGTGCTCGTCGAAAAGAGGTCGGTGCGCTCAGTCGCCGCCTCGACGGGACGATCGAAGTCGTGGGTGCACCGACACGTCCAGCTCTACCGCGAAGGTGGCGAGGCGGCCTTAGAGCCCAAGAAGACCGGACCCAAGTCCCATCCAATGCAGACCGCGCCCGAGGTGGAAGACGCCATCGTCGCGCTACGAAAGCAACTGAGCGAGCGCGGATGGGACGCCGGCGCCAAGACCATTGCGTGGCACCTGCGCCAGGACGGCATCGAAGCTCCTGCCCTCATCACCATCCACCGGGTGCTGCGCCGTCGCGGCTTCGTCACCCCCCAGCCCCAGAAGCGACCGCGTTCGAGTTGGATCCGCTTCGAGTCGGCGCTGCCCAACGACACCTGGCAGAGCGACATGACGCACTGGCAGTTGGCGAACGACGAACACGTCGAGATCATCAACTTCATCGACGACTACTCGAGAGCGGTGCTCTGCTCGAGCGTCGTCAAGGTCGCGTTGGCCGCCGACGTCGTGCGTCTTTTCTATGCCACCGTTGACCTTTACGGACTGCCGGCCTCGGTGTTGAGCGACAACGGCGCCATCTACACGACGGCCTTTCGCGGTGGACACTCCGGTCTCGAGATTGAACTCGCCCGGCTCGGCATCCGTTTCAAACACGGCAAGCCCTACCATCC
>Ga0208586_1000063_pt1 | contig 41354 bp, 36 predicted proteins | sample NGESurshal072012_6_FD_184471 | JGI IMG/M metagenome (GOLD analysis project Ga0208586, IMG submission 184471) | Arctic peat soil microbial communities from Barrow, Alaska - NGEE Surface sample 53-3 shallow-072012 (SPAdes) | ecosystem: Environmental > Terrestrial > Soil > Wetlands > Peat ... | reverse complement strand
ACTGAGATAAACGTTCACGAAGCGCCGCAGCGAGCCGCTCTCGTCCGCCAGGCGCTCGCTGAGGCCGTCGTAGCGCTCGTACAGGCTGTCCAGCACCTCGCGGACCGTGGCGCCTTCAAGCTCGGCTTCACTCTCTCCTCCGGCGGCGGCCCTCAGCTGTGTCGGGATCTTGACCGTAACAGCCATCCCGATCAGCTCCGGGCGGCGAGACCCGCCAATGCGGTGGGCGCGCCGGTCGTGTCTGCTGGAGCTTGCTCGACAAGCGTTTCGAACTGCTCGACCGAAGGCTCAATTTCGTGGGCATGGAAGGACCCCCTCACCGCGTCGAGCGTCTTCAGGCCATCGCCGGTGATCACGAGCACGACCCGCTCGTCAGGGTCGATGTCACCGCGCGCAGCCAGCTTGGCAAGCACGGCTGTCGTGACGCCGCCGGCCGTCTCGGTAAAGATGCCCGTGGTCTGGGCCAAGAGGGCGATCCCGTCGCGGATCTCCTGGTCTGAGACGGCGTCCACCCCTCCGCCGCTGCGCCTTGCCTCCTCGATCGCATAGGGACCGTCGGCCGGGTTGCCGATCGCCAGGGACTTGGCGATCGTGTCGGGCTTGACCGGCTTGCACACGTCGTGACCGGCCGCGAAAGCGCTCGCAACCGGCGAGCAACCGCTGGCTTGGGCACCGTTCATGACCGGCAACTCACCATCGATCAGGCCCAACTCGCGCCACTCGGAGAAGCCCTTGGCCACCTTCGTGAACAGGGAGCCTGAGGCGATCGGCACGACGCAACGGTCGGGCAGCTCGAAGCCGAGCTGCTCGGCGATCTCATACGCCAAGGTCTTCGACCCCTCCGCGTAGTAGGGCCGTAGGTTGACGTTCACGAAAGCCCAATCGCGCTCGGCCGACAGCTCGGTGCAGAGCCGGTTGACATCGTCGTAAGTGCCCTTCACGGCGACCAGGTTCGTCCCATAGATACCGGTCGCGAGAACCTTCTGCTCCTCCAGGTCAGCGGGGATGAAGACATAAGAGTCAAGACCCAGCGCCGCTCCATGGGCCGCCACCGAGTTGGCCAGGTTGCCGGTGGAGGCGCAAGCGATCGTCTTGAAGCCGAGCTCGCGTGCCCGGGCGGTGGCGACCGAGACGACCCGGTCCTTGAAGGAATGGGTCGGGTTGGCGGCGTCGTTCTTGACCCACACCTCGCGCAAGCCCAAGCGCTCCGCCAAGCGATCGGCCTTGATCAGGGGCGTGCAGCCGGCGGGCAGGCCGGTGCGCGAGGCGAGACGGCCCGAAGGCCCTGGAGGCCCGTCCACGACCGGCAGGAAGTCTGCGTAGCGCCAGATGTTCTGCGGCCCGCCTTGGATACGTCGGCGCAAGCCGTCGACATCCCCGCCGAGGCGGCTGTGGTCGTAGGCGACCTCGAGCGGCCCGAAGCAGCGATCGCATACGTACAAGGCCTCAAGCGGATACTCGGTACGGCACTCTCTGCATCTAAGGTGTGTGACAGCCACGGAGGGCTCCTTCCATATCGTCTTCGCCGGTGAACCGTGTGGCAAAGACTGGAAGCCCGCCACACATCTCTCTGGAATTGGCACCTGCCGCTTTTACACGGTGGTTGTCGGGGGTTCACTGGGCCAGGTCCCTCCACCCCTCTGGATGTGTTCAGCTATGTGCCAACGAAGTATACGAAGCTTGCCAGCGGAACGCAAGACCCCCGTCGGGAGGTGCTCGGAGAAGGTCGGTAACGCTTGCTCTCCGACGGTGTACGGGCTTGCGTGAGTATCCGCGTCAGTCCCGAAGGACGAGCCCCCAGCGAAGCAGCGGACGTCTTCGAGCCGCTCGATCCGGCAACCAAGAAGCGGATGCTGATCATCGTCAATCCTTACGCCACGACCGTCTCCGACCGTCTGCGCCACCTGGTCGTCTATGCCCTGCAAGGCCGCTACGAGGTCGACGCTGTGGACACCGAGGCGCGCGGCCACGCGATCGAGCTGTGTCGCGAGGCCGCCCACGAGGGCTACGACGTGGTCGTCGCCTTCGGCGGGGATGGCACCGTCAACGAAGCGGCCAACGGTCTGAAGGGCTCCCCCACCCCGCTCACCTGCCTACCCGGTGGCTCGGCCAACGTGTACGGAAAGATTCTCGGCATCCCGGGCGAGCTGGTAGACGCCACCGAGCATCTGCTCGGCATGGCCGACGATTGGCGCCCGCGCAAGGTCGACCTCGGAGTGGTCAACGATCGCTGCTTCACGTTCGCCTCAGGGCTCGGTTTGGACGCGAGCGTCGTCAAGCGAGTGGACTCCAACCCACACCTGAAGGCCCGTTTCGGCGCCTACTACTTCACCTGGGCCGCGGTCAGCACGTTCACCCGCCGCTACATCCTCAAAGCTCCTCGTCTCACGGTCGAGCTGGACGGTGAGCAGCACGACGGCGTCACCGCTATCGTGCAGAACGGCTCCCCGTTCACTTATTTCAAGGATCGCCCGATCAACGTCGCCGAGGCGTCCGAGCTCGATTCGGGCACGCTGCAGACCAGCGTGCTGCGCCGCGCACGTCCTTTCGACATGCCTTCGATCGCCTTCCGCGCCTTCTCAAAGCGCGCGCGGGTCACGCGCCACCGCCAGGTGCTTTCTCTGGCCGAGGCGAGCGAATTGACGGTTTCCTCCAGCGATGGCGAGCCGTTGCCGCTGCAGGTCGACGGCGACTACCTGGGCGACGTCACGCAGGCGACCTATTCGGTCCTGCCCCAGGCCCTCAGCGTCATCTCCTAGAACCTGTTTCAAAGAGGCGAGACGTCCAGGACGGGCTCTTAGCCGGCGCCTCCGGGCGTAACGCGGTAGGCGTCGAACACGGCCTCGGTGTTGCGCAGACGCGAGATCGCGCCCTTCAAGCTCTGAGTGTCGGCCAGCTCGACCACAAAGCGGTTCTTGACCATTGGAGGGCTCGACAGGCAACGCGCTTCAAGGATGTTCGCTCCCGACTCCGAGAAGGCGCGCGAGAGATCCTCCAGCAGACGGTGGCGGTCCCAAGCATCGATATGGATTTCCACGACGAATGAGGTGGCCTGATCGCCCTCCCAGCTCACGTCGGTGAAGCGTTCGGGGTTGCGCTGCAAAAGCTTGGCGTTGGGGCAATCCTTGCGGTGGATCGTGATCCCGCGACCGAGCGAGATATAGCCGATGATCGGGTCGCCGGGCACCGGACGACAGCACTTGGCCAAACGCAACATCACGTCCTCGACGCCATCGACCCTGATCCCGTACTGGCCCGAGGAGCTGGTAGGACGCTGGCGTGGGCGTCCCACCTTGAGCAGGTCGGTCGCGCTCGTATCGCCGTCGGCCGCCTCGCCTTGCTTGAGACGCTGCAGCACTTTGTTGACGACCACCTTCGGTGAGATCTTGGCTGCGCCGAGCGCAATATAGAAGTCGTCGGCCTTGCGATAGCCCATCTCCCTGATCACATCGGCCAGCAATGCGGAGCCTGTGATCTTCTGGGCTGGGAGCCCCTGCTTCTTGAGGTGTTCCTGCAAGAGCTCCCTGCCGGTGTGCTCGGTGCCCTCGCGCGACTCGGCCTTGAACCACTGCTTGATCTTGTTGCGGGCCCGGGTCGTCTTGACCATCGCCAGCCAATCGCGCGAGGGTCCGCGCTCGCGCTTGGCCGTCAGGATCTCCACGATGTCGCCCGAGCGCAGCTCGGAATGCAAGGGCACGATCTTGCCGTTCACTCGCGCACCCACGCAACGGTGGCCGATCTCGGTATGCACCTCATAAGCGAAGTCCAGTGGCGTGGCGCCCGCCGCAAGCGACTTGACCTCACCCTTGGGCGTGAACACGTACACCTCGTCCTCGAACAGATCGATCTTCAGGCTCTCCATGAACTCCTGGGGGTCTGACATCTCCTTCTGCCAGTCGAGCATCGAGCGCAGCCACTTCATCTTGGCGTCCTCGCCTTCAGAGCTGCTCGAGCCGTCCTTGGATTGCGGACGCTGCTTGTACATCCAGTGTGCGGCCACCCCGAACTCGGCCATCTCGTGCATGTCCTGGGTGCGGATCTGGATCTCCAAGGGACGACCCTCGGGTCCGATCACGGTCGTGTGCAGGGACTGATACATGTTGAACTTGGGCATCGCCACGAAGTCCTTGAAGCGCCCGGGTAGCGGCTTCCACAGTGAATGGATCACGCCTATGGCCCCGTAGCAGTCCTTGACCGACTCCACGATCACGCGCATCGCGGTGAGGTCGTAGATCTCGTTGAACTCCCTGCCCTTCTTGGTCATCTTCGAGTAGATCGAGTAGAAGTGCTTGGCCCGCCCGGCGATCTGGGCGCAGATCCCCACCGTCTCCAGTTCTCTTGCCAGATAGTCGCCGGCCTCGGCCACGTAGCGCTCGCGATCCTCGCGCTGCTGGGAGACGAGCTCCTTGATCTCCTTGTACTTGCGTGGATGCAGGGTCGCGAACGCGAGATCCTCAAGCTCCCACTTGATCGCGTGGATACCCAGTCGATGGGCGATCGGCGCGTAGATCTCAAGCGTCTCGCGCGACTTCTCAAGCTGCTTCTGCTTGGGCATCGCGTCGATCGTGCGCATGTTGTGAAGGCGGTCGGCAAGCTTGATCAAGATGACCCGCACGTCGCTTGCCATCGCCACCATCATCTTGCGATAGTTCTCGGCCTGAGCCTCGTCGCGTGACTGGAAAGTGATCCCGGTCAGCTTCGTAACACCGTCGACGATTTGGGCGATCTCCTCGCCGAAGCGCTCGCTCACCTCCTCCAGGGAGGCCGAGGTGTCCTCGACCGTGTCGTGCAACAAGGCCGCGCACAAAGTCTCTGTGTCCAAACGCATCCCCGCGCAGATGCGCGCCACCCCGACGGGATGCACGATGAAATCCTCGCCCGACTTGCGTCGCTGCGCGGCATGGTGCTCGCAGGCAAATACGAACGCCTCTTCAACGCGCTCGCGGTCGATCTCGACAACCGCGTCCGCAGCATGCTCTGAGACGATCGCAAACAGATCGTCGAGCAGCCGGCGCTCGAGCTCGCTCAGCTCTGCGCGGCGACCACGGCGATGGGTGTCGGCAGGGGAAACAGTGTGGACTGAGCTGGGCCTGCTTTCGGACATGGCTTAAGGGTAGCCTCCTTGGGCGCTGGTTGGGCACGGCGGAGCACCAAACGGGGCTCGACGGCACCCCTCCACTCGTTTACCTCCAGTGCGAACGTGGCCTCTACGCGCTCGCCTTCGGCTACACCCAGCCGGCCTTCGTTGCCGAACGCGACCGCGCGCGCGTGAACACCGCCGGACTTGACCGTGAAACGGGCGTGCTTGCCTTCCCCCATCGGGCGCACATCGCTGAGCACAGCGTCGGCCACCATCAGCGAGACCTGCGGGTTGCCACGCCCGAACGGAGCCATGCGGGCCAGCTCTTCGGCCAACTCCATACCGAGCTGGGGACCGGTGAGGACAGCATCGACCCGCTCGCGTGGGATGAGATCCTCGGCGGAGAGCGTGCGTGCGGCATGCGCGTCGAGCGCTTGGGCAAACCCGGTCACTGAGCATCGCTCAAGCTCGACTCCGGCGGCGGCGCTGTGACCTCCATAGCGCGACAGATGATCAGAGCAGGCGGTCAGTCCCGCAAGCAGATCGTAGCCCTCGATACTCCGTCCCGAACCGCGGGCGTGCTCGCCGTCCAGTGCGATCAGCACGACCGGCCGGCGATGGCGCTCGGCCAGACGCGAGGCGACGATCCCGATCACGCCCGGATGCCAGCCCTCGCCGGCGAGAACATACGCCGAGCGTTCTTCGTCCTTGCCGAGCTGCGCCATCTGCGCTTCGGCTCCGATCCGGATCGTCTGCTCAGTGTGGCGGCGCTCGCTGTTCGCGCGGTCCAGCTCATCGGCGATCTGGGCCGCCCGCGCGGGATCCTCGGTGAGGATCAACTCCAGCGCTGCATCGGCTCGATAGAGGCGCCCCGCGGCATTGATCCGAGGGGCCAGCCCGAATCCGACCGCCCGCTCGTCCACCTTGGCGGGTTGCACGCGCGCCACCGCCATCAAGGCGCGCAGGCCGGGCTTGGCGCTGGCCGCGAGCACGCGCAGTCCGCGTCTCACCAAATTGCGATTCTCGCCGATCAGCGGTACCACATCGGCGATCGTCGCCAAGGCGACGAGATCGAGGTCCTCCTCGGCCATGCTGCGTTCGTGGCCGGCTGCCTCCAGAATCGCTTCGGCGAGCTTGTGGGCCACGGCTGCTGCGCACAGCTCCCCACAGGGGTAGCCACACAGGGCGGGGTGCACGATGGGGGCGTCCGGCACGGCCCCATCGGCGCGAAGCGAATGATGGTCGGTGACGATCGTCTCGATCCCCAGCGAGCGTGCCAGGGCGACCTCCTCGACCGCCGTGATCCCACAGTCGACAGTGATGAGCAGCTCTGTTCCGCGCTGGGCGAGACACCTCACCGTGTCAGAGCTCAATCCGTAGCCGTCGGCTCGGTCTGGCAGAAACCAGTCGACGCGTGCGCCGAGCAAGCGCAGCGTCCGCACCAGGATCGCGGTCGAGCAAACGCCGTCGACGTCGTAATCGCCGTGGATCGTGATCCTGCGTCCCTGCTGTGCGTTTGTGAGGACCAAGCCGGCGGCCTGACGCAACCCCGCGAAGGCGTCGAGCTCGTGGCGCTCGTCGGCGGCAAGGAACGAACGCGCTCGCAAAGGATCGCTGAGACCGCGCCGTACGAGCGTCTGTGCGAGCGCGTCGCTTACGCCCAACAGCTCGCACAGCACGGCCACATCGCTGCGCTCACAAGTGGGAATGTCGAAGCGAACCATCGCATGGACACTACGGTGCGGACTAGACGGATAAGCATGTCGAGCCCGTCCAAGTCCCGCGCCCTCGGCGATACGCTCGGCGAAGCGGCCACTCGGAGCCCTCGCGCGCAGGGTCAGGCGCGAAGTTCCTCGATCGGAGCCGTTTCACGACGGGCTCCCTCGAAGTAGATCGCCGCAATCCCGAGCAGTGCGCCCGGTACGGCATACAGGACCACGGCTATGTCGGTCGCTTTGAGACCGGGAACGCCGAAGGAGCCGCTCTGGACTGCATAGATCAGGAGCCCCGAGAGGATCGCTCCCACGAGCGAGCCTACGAACGCTCCCACGATGCCGCCCCAGAAGCGGTCGGGCAAGAAGATCGTGAAGTGCCAGATCGACAGGCCCATCATCACCCAACCAAGCATTCCCATTAGTGCCTCCCGTGTCGGCGGTTTCGCGGCCGTCGCGTTTTGGCGCGCTGGGGGGAGTCCTGCTTGAGCACCAGATCCTCAGGGGTCAGATCCGCAGCGGGGTCCCGTGCCGGCGGCGTCTCGTCCTCGCCGTCGATCGCGTCCTTGTGCCCGTTGGTCTTGCCGGCGGTCGGGGTCTTGCCGGCGGTCGGGCTTGTGCCCACACCCGCCTGGGGCGCCGCCGCGGTGCGCCGCCCGCGCTTGGAGACTGCTCCGCCTCCAGCTCGTGCGGCCTGCTGTTGCTCTGCAAGCTCCGGCCCGATCTCGGCCACCAGCTCGTCGAATTCCTCCTTTGAGAGCTGCTCGCCGGGCTCCTCGACGGCTACCGCACCTCTGCGACCGCGCTTGCGGGCAGGCTTGGGAGCCGGGTCGACGTCGATCGGTCCGTCGCCGATGACCGTCGCGTAAGGCGGCACGTAGCCGAGATCGCGCACGATCCGAGCGCGGCGGTTGCGGTAAACACCCTCGCGCTCCTTCCAGTGCGTGAGCACCGGCGAGGCGATGAAGATCGAGGAATAGGCGCCCGAGGCGATGCCGACGAGCATCGCGAACGCGAAGTCCTTCAACGTAGTGCCCCCGAACAACAGGATTGCGGTGACCGGCAGCAGCGTGCAGAAGCTCGTAGCCAACGAACGCGTCAAGACCTCGGACATCGAGCGGTTGACAATTTGCGAGAACGCCGCTCGCGGCATGCGCGGCACGTTCTCGCGCACACGGTCGAACACGATGATCGTGTCATACATCGAATAGCCCAGAATCGTCAGCAGCGCCGCCACGGTCGCGGTCGTCACTTCACGACCGGTCAGCGCATAGACGCCGCTGGTGATGAGCAGGTCGTGCATCAAAGCGATCAGGACCGGAACCGCGTACTTCCACTCGAATCGCAGCGCGATATAAGCCGAAATCACCAGCAGTGAGGCGATGATCGCGATGATCGCGCTTTTGGCGACGGTCTGACCGAAGGTCGGTCCGATCGAGGTGTTCGAAAAGTTCTTTGTGCCCGGTGACTGCGGGCCGGACCCGAACTTTTTGTCGAGCGCTTCCTTGACTTTCACGACTTCTTCAGGCTTGAGTTTTTTCAGGGTGATCTGGTAGCCCTGGCCGCCCACGCTCTTGTTGGAGAAACCCTGAGTCACGGCATTCGGGTATCCCGCTTCGACCATCGCCGATTGCACCTGGCTCTGGCTGACGTGCTTGACGAAAGCAGTCTGTATGCGCGTGCCGCCAGTGAAGTCAAAGCCCAAGTTCAGGCCTCGGCCACCGATCGCGAGCGCGCCGATCATCAGGATGCAGCCAGACAGCGAGAAGAACCAGCGCGAGGCGCCCATGAAGTCGAAAGTCCATTTGCGGTTGCGCTTGCTTGCGCCCAGCAGCGCCGGATGGGAGACCGCACGCGAGCGACCCATCGCACCAAGCGCGGCCTGGGTGGCAAGCACCGCCGTGAACAGGGTCAAGAGCGTGCCGATTCCGAGCGTGAAGGCGAAGCCTTGTACTTCGGAGGTGGCCAAGGCGAACAGGATGAACGCGGTCATGAACGTCACCACGTTGGCGTCCACGATCGCTGCAAAACCGCGCTTGTAGCCGGTAGCGATGCCTGCCGCTATCGAGCGCCCGCCTCGGATCTCCTCCTTGACGCGCTCGAAGATCACGATATTGGCGTCTGCGGCAATGCCGATCGTGAGGATCAGACCCGCGATGCCGGGCAAGGTCAGGGTGATCGGGATCAGCTTGATCAGCGCGAAGAAGTAGATCCCATAGATGACCAGGCCACCCACCGCGATGGCTCCGAGCACGCGATAGAAGAGGAGCAGGAACAGACACACGATCAAGAGGCCGACCAAGCCCGCGATCAGGCCTTGTTTGAGCGCCGTCTTGCCGAGCGTGGCCGATACCTGCGACTGGGAGATAAGTTCAAGCTTGATCGGCAGCGCGCCGGACTGAAGCTCCTCGGCAAGGTTCTGGGCGGAAGTCAGCGTGAAGCCGCCCGATATCTGCGAGCCAGTTGTCGGGTCGATCCCTTCGGGGTTTTCGGTGTAGTTGATGAAGGGTGAGGTGATGATCTGGTTGTCGAGCACGACCGCGAAGTGCTGCTGGGCCTCTTCTTTGGAGATTCCCGGCAGTTGTTCGCGCTGGCCGCGTTCGGCGATTTCGCGCGTCACACGCTTGAAGGTCGAGATTCCTTTCGAGTCGAATTCGAAAGTGACGTTCGGCGCGCCCGAGCCGCCGTTGTCGGAGCCCTGGCGCGGGTTCTTGATTTCCTGACCGTTGAGGACAGGGTTGTCGTTGAGCACGTAATAGCTTTCCGGCGAGGGCTGGGTGACTTTGCCTTCCTTGCCGGTTATCGGCTGTGCCTGAGCCAGCACGGTGCCCGGATTGACGCGTACCGCCTTGGTCTTGACGCCCTTGGGGGCTTTGTAGCCGTCGGCGTAGAGGTCCTGTTCGGTGTCCTCGGGGCCTTTCAAGACCTTTTTGTGGGTTTCGTCGAGCAGATACCACTGGCCGTAGATGCACCCTTTGGCCTGAGCCGGGGTGCAACCCTGCTCGTAGGTCGTGTCGTTTTTGCGGATGATCGCCGGGCGCTTAATCGCGCGCTGCACCGCTTCGTACTCGGGGATACCAGTTTCGGCTTGAGCCGGCGATGGGCCGCCGGTCACCTTCGGTTCAAGGCCCTGCGGCGGCTTGCCGTCGGGGCCGATCACGTTGGGCTCCCAGTCATAGAAGAACAGTTGGGCGGTCTTTCCCACCTGCTGCTGGGCGCGTGCCGCGTTGCTCACATCCGGCAACGCCACATCGATTTCGCTGCCGCCGGTGCGCTGGATTTCCGGCTGGGCCACGCCCAGCTGATCGACGCGCTTGCGCATGATGTCGATCGCGCGGTTCAGCGATTCGGTGTCCACCTTGGCTTCGGCCGTGGCGCGCCCTTGGTAGATCAGCTGCACTCCACCCTTCAGGTCCAAGCCAAGGCGCGTGGGCTTGGTCGCAATAACGACCAGCGAGGCGGCCACGAGACCAGCGACGATCAAAAGCACGAGAGTGTTTCGGCGACGGCTACCCATCGTCTTCTGAGCCTACTTGTCCGGGGTGAGCACGAGCAAGAGCCCACCGTCGTCGTCGTATGCCGGGAACATGTCCGCCTTGGCGCCCGCGTCCACGTCGCGCTCGCCGCTCACCTGGACCGGCACGTCGAGCGCACGCACCCCCCACTCGAGCACCGTTTCGACCGGGTCATCGCCGTTCTGGAAGGTGAGGCCGAGCACCTGCTCGACGCGCTGGCCGATCACTTCCTCCTCCTCAAGGCCCGTGAACGCGAACGAGTTGCGCCCGCAGCCGATCACGCGTCCCGCGCCGTCGCACACAAAGAAAGCGGCGTCAGGGGCAGGGTAATAGTCGTCGAGCAGCTCGAACAGGAAGGCGAAGCCGCACTTCTCACAGCCCTTCGGCTGGCGTGTGAAGCCGATATTTCGGTCGATCTCTCGGGTGCGGTGACCGCAGTTGGGGCAGATGAAAGGATGGGCCATATGACTCCAAAGAGTAGGGAAGCCGACTGCTCGGCGCGCGACCGCCGCTCAGAAGAGCGCGCTGCCACTCGCCTCCGGCGCCGGCGAGTCGATGCCGAGGTGCGCGAATGCCGCGGCGGTGGCCGTCCTGCCGCGCGCGGTGCGCTTGATCAGCCCCTGCTGGAGCAGGTAGGGCTCGTAAACATCCTCGATCGTGTCCCGCTCCTCGCCGACCGCGATCGCCAGCGTCGAAAGCCCCACGGGGCCACCGTCGAACTTGAGGCAAATCGCCTTCAGGATCTCCCTGTCCAGACGGTCCAGGCCCTGCTCGTCAACCTCCAGCAATTCAAGGGCGCCATGGGCCGCCTCGGCGCTCACGATCCCGTCGCCTCGGACCTCGGCGTAGTCGCGTGCCCGCTTGAGCAGGCGGTTGGCCACGCGCGGCGTACCACGGCTGCGCGAGGCGATCGCGCGAGCGCCGTCCGGGTCGATCGAGATCTGGAGTATCTCCGCTGAGCGGCTCACGATCTGCGCGAGCTCCTGCACGGCGTAATGCTCCAGGCGCGCCTGGATGCCGAAGCGGTCGCGCAGCGGCGTCGTCAGGAGTCCGGCTCTGGTGGTCGCCCCGACCAAGGTGAACTGGGGCAGCTCGAGCGTGACCACACGTGCGCCCGCGCCCTGGCCGACGGTGATCGGTAGGCGCCGATCCTCCATCGCCGGGTAGAAGGTCTCCTCCAAGGTGCGGGGCAGCCTGTGGATCTCATCGACGAAGAACACGCTGCGTGGCTCCAGAGCAGTCAGAAACGCCGCGATGTCGCCCTTGCGCTCCAAGGCGGGTCCCGCCGTCTGCACGAACGGCACATCCAGCTCCGCAGCGACGATCTGCGCAAGCGAGGTCTTGCCCAGCCCGGGGGGTCCCGCGAGCAGCAGGTGATCGAGCGCCTCGCCGCGTGCCGTGGCGGCCTCGATCGCGACCGCCAGCTGCTCACGCAAGACCGCTTGGCCGACGAAGTCCGCAAGCGCGCGCGGGCGCAACGAGCGGTCCAGCTCGTCCTCGGAGGTGAGATAAGGCGTCTGAATGCGCTCTGGAGGGGTCTGTATACGTTCGGTCTGGGTCATTCGAAAGGTGGCTTCATGCGGCTCGGCGAGCGGTTCGCAGGGCCTCGGCGATCAGCTCCTCGGGACTATCGCCCTCGAGATCGCGCAAAAGCTCGTCGGCCTCGATCGCGCTGTAGCCGAGGGCCAGCAGCCCCTCGTGCGCGAGCGCTCGCGGACCAGATCCTGGTGTGGCCGGCCCAGCACGGTCCAGCTCGATATCGGGCGCCACCTTCTCGCGCAACTCGACGATGATGCGCTCGGCGGTGCGCTTGCCGATTCCCGGCACTGCTTGAAAACGAGCGCTGTCCGCTGCGGCGATCGAGGCGAGCAGCTCTCGCGGGGGACCGCTCGAGAGGACGGCCAAGGCGACCTTGGGACCGACCGCCTGTACGGAGATGAGCATCAGGAAAAGATCGCGCTCCTGTTCAGAGTGAAAGCCATGCAGGAGAAGGGCATCGTCGCGTACCACGAGATGCGTGTGCAAGGTGCTCTCGCCGCCCACCGGGGGGACATGGCGGAGCGTCTCGTTGGAGACGGCCATGCGATAGCCGACGCCACCGCAAAGCACAACCACATGGTCAGAGCGACGGATCGCCACCTCACCTCGAACGAGCGCGATCATGCAGGCGCTCCCGTCAGTTGGGTCGCCTTGGCGAGCGCGTCGGCCAAAGGCGCGCCGTTGAGGTGGCAAAGCGCCACCGCAAGCGCGTCGGAAGCGTGATCGCTTGCGGGCACCCGCTCCAGGGAGAGCAAAGTCTGGACCATCCGGGCGACCTGGTCCTTCTCCGCGCGTCCGTGCCCGCAGACCGAAGACTTGATCTTCTGGGGGGTGTATGAGAAGCAGGGGATGCCGTGTTCCCCGGCGACGAGCATCGTCACGCCCCGGGCGTGACCGACAGCGAACGCGGTCCGCACATTCTGGCCGAAGTAAAGCTCCTCGATCGCCACCGCCGCGCACTCGTGTTCGCCGAGGATCGCCCGCATTTGCTCGGCGATGCTCGCAAGACGATGCTCGATGGGCAGTCCGGTGGAGGTCTCGATCACACCGCCGTCAAGTGCCGCGAACTGGCCTCCCACACGCGCCACCACGCCATAGCCGGTGTTGGCGAGGCCAGGATCTATGCCTAGAACGATCATTGCTTGAAGGATTCTGCGTGCAAGCCCGGACGCCTGCCCTACGCGCGCGCGGGGCACCGCTCGGCGCACAACCCCCAACACACCGCCGGGCGCTCGCGAGCCCCCCATCTTGGGCTCCGCCTCAGCTGTGCGGGACGGGCGCCGGCTCAAGCTCCCAAATACGCCATGGCGCCCGTCCAGACTCCCATAGGTCGTTGAGGGCGACCGCATCCTTATAGGTGTCCATGCACTCCCAGAAGTCCTCATGTCGACGAGCCCGCAACTGGCCGTCGTGAGCCAATCGCTCCAAAGGCTCGCGCTCGAGCACGCTGTGGGGCTCCAAATACCCTAGGACATCCGGCTCAAAGCAGAAGAAGCCTCCGTTGATCCAATGCTGGGAGCGAGGCTTCTCGTGAAAACCGAGCACTCGCCCACTGTCGGGGTCGAGCTCGGTGACGCCAAACTGCAAGCGCGGGCGCACCACCGTCATCGTCGCCAAGGCGCCGTGCCCAACATGAAAGTCGAGCAGGCCGGCCAGGTCCAGCCGCGCAACTCCGTCGGCGTAGGTCGCGCAGAAGCGCTCTCCCGCCAAACGCTCACCCAGAAGCTTGATGCGTCCTCCGGTTGGCGTGTCAAGGCCCGTGTCCACGCAGCACACCTGTACCCCCTCTGGCCATCGCGTCTGGAGTGCAAACTGTTCGATCAGCTGGCCCTTGTAGCCAGTGGCGAGCAGAAACCGTGTAAAGCCCTGCACGGCATAGAGCTGGATCACGTGCCATAGGATCGGCAGGCCTCCGATCTCGACAAGTGGCTTGGGGATCTCTTGGGTGTGCTCGCGCAAACGCGTGCCGCGCCCCCCGCAGAGGATCACGACCGGCGGCCGACCCACTGCGGCCATCACGTGCGTCCGTGCGGCGCGAGGGCGCGGCTCATCCGGCGACGCGCTCGAGCACCTCGGCGGGGGCGTCGAAGTTCGCGTACACCTCGTCCACGTCGTCGAGCTCGTCGAGCACGTCGATCAGCTTCATCAAGCGAACCGTCTGAGATTCGTCGATCGGCACGAGCGTCTTTGGCCTGTAGGCGAGCTCGGCGCTCTGGATCTCGATGCCGGCTGCTTCCAGCGCTCCGCGGACGGCCGTGAAGTCGGCGAGCTGGGTGATCACCTCGAAGACGTCCTCGTCGATCGAGATGTCCTGGGCGCCGGCCTCGACCGCCACCATGAGATCGTCCTCCGAGTAAGCAGTTGCGTCAACAGCAATCGAGCCCTGCTTCTCGAACAGGTAGGCCACGGAGCCGGGCTCGCCGAGATTGCCGCCGTTCTTTGAGAAGGCGTGGCGGACATCGGCGCCGGTGCGGTTTCGGTTGTCGGTGAGCGCCTCCACGAGCACCGCCACTCCGCCGGGCCCATAGCCCTCGTACAGGACGGTCTCGATCGCGTCTGCCTCGCCTCCCTCCCCTGTGCCTTTGGCGATCGCCCGCTCGATGTTGTCCTTGGGCATCGAGGCCGCCTTGGCCTTGGCGATCGCCAAGGCAAGCGGGGCGTTGCCGATCGGATCGCCGCCGCCGTCGCGCGCGGCCACCGTGACGGCACGCGCGAGCTTTGTGAATTGCTGGCCGCGACGTGAGTCCACGATCGCCTTCTTGTGCTTGATGGAAGCCCACTTGGAATGTCCAGACATGGCCATGAGGATACTTCGAGGCGCCCACGTCTAGGATTGGCGACCGCATGAGCATCGACCCGAGCATCTTCAAGGCGTATGACATCCGCGGCCTGTACGGCGAGCAGATCGACGGCGAGACCGCCCTTGCGATCGGTCGCGGGTTTGCCCGTGTACTCGCTGCGTTGTCGGGCAAGCCCACCACCGACCTGCATGTGGGCTTGGGTCGCGACATGCGCCTCACCGCTCCGGAGCTTGCCGCGCGCTACCGCGAGGGCATCCTGATGGAGGGCGCCTCCGTGCTGGACGCTGGGCAGGTTGGCACGGAGATGCTCTATTACTTGGTCGGCTCACGCGAGCTCGACGGCGGCCTGATGTGCACCGCTTCGCACAACCCGAAGGCCTACACCGGCGCCAAGCTCGTGCGCGAAGGGGCCATTGCACTCTCTGGGGACGAGGGCATCCAGGACATTCGCCTCGCGATCGAAGCAGGCTTTGACACCGCGAGGGGTGCCTCTCATGACGGGGGACAAGCAGGCGGCGGGGGCATATCGGCGCTTGGCACGCTGCAGGAAGTCGACGTCTATGAGGAGTTCCAGGCCGCCGCGCTTGCAATGATCGATTCCGAGGCGATCAAGCCTCTGAAGGTGGTCGTGGATGGCGGCAACGGCATGGCCGGACCGATGGTCGGGCCATTGCTGGACCGTCTCGGTCTTGACTTGATCGAGACCTATTGGACGCCCGACGGCAACTTTCCCGATCACGAGCCCAACCCGCTGCTACCGGAGAACAGGACGTTCATCATCGAGAAGGTGCGCGAGACCGGCGCCGATCTGGGAATCGCGTGGGATGGAGACGCCGACCGCTGCTTCTTCATCGACGACACCGGAGAGTTCGTGGACGGCGATTTCCTGACGGCGCTGCTCGCGGAGTCGCTGCTTGGCAAGAATTCAGACGACCCCACCCACCCCTCAGCCATCCTCTACGACGTGCGCGCCAGCTGGGCGGTGCCGGACACGGTCAAGCGCGCGGGTGGCACCCCGCACATCAACCGCGTGGGGCACGCCTTCTTCAAGACGAGGATGCGCAAGGAGGGCTCGCTGTTCGGCGGGGAGGTCTCAGGGCATTACTACTTCAGGGATTTCTATTGCGCCGACTCGGGCACGATCCCGGCGCTCTTGATTCTGGAGCAGCTCTCCAAGCAAGGCAAGCGCCTCTCGGAGCTGCTCAAGCCCTATCGCGAGCGGTACTTCATCTCGGGGGAGATCAACACCGAGGTCTCAGACCAAGAGGCGAAGATGAAGGAGATCTCAGAGCGCTACTCCGACGCGAAGCAGGACTGGTTGGACGGCGTGTCGATCGACTACGAGGACTGGCACTTCAACGTGCGTCCGTCCAACACCGAGCCCTTGTTGCGTCTGTGCCTGGAGTCGCTGCGCTCGCGCGAGCACATGGAACAGGCTCGCGACGAGGTGCTCGCGCTGATCCGCGCGTGAAGCAAGTCGTGCAAATCGTGGTCCCCCACGCGCGCGCGCGGGGCACCCGCTTTTTGAACACCGCACACCACGCCGTCGGGGTCTGCTCGTGAATCCCACCCCACCTGCTCGTCGCAGGATTCCACTACCCCCCGCGCGCGCGAAAAAGGTGCACTGCTTGGCCATACCAACGCCCTTCGCGGTGGGACGCGTCAACTGCTACCTGATCGAGGACGAGCCACTCACGCTGCTGGACACGGGGCCCAACTCGGCCACGTCGCTGACGGCGCTCGAAGCCGCTCTGGCCGAGCACGGCCGTCGCCCTGAGGACTTGGAGCGGATCGTGGTCACCCACCAGCACATCGACCACATCGGCCTCCTCGACATTCTCGCCAAGCGCTCGGGGGCGGAGGTGTGTGCCCTCGACCTGCTCGCACCGTGGCTTGCGAACTACAAGCAGGAGATGGAGGAGAACGACAGCTTCTCGGCTGAGATCATGCTGCGCAACGGCATCCCCCAGGACGTCGTATACGCGTTGAGGGCCGTGTCGGCGAGCTTTCGCGCGTGGGGCGCCTCCGCCCAGGTCACCCGTCCGCTGGCCGAGGGTGAGCTGCTCGAGTTTGCTTCGCGGAGCTGGCGCGTGCTGCAGCGCCCCGGGCACTCTCCGTCTGACACCGTCTTCTGGGATGAGGCCTCAGGCGAGCTGTTTGGCGGCGACCACCTGATCAAGCACATCTCCTCCAACCCGCTCATCTCCAGGCCGCTTGGGGAAGTGTCCCCGCGCCGAGACACTGCAACCGCGGTGAAGCTGGGACCCCGCGGCACCGATGAGCGTCCGCGCGCGCTGATGATCTACATGGACTCGCTGCGGACGACACAGGAGATGGAGCTCGAGGTCGTGTATGCCGGACACGGTGACCCGGTCGAGGATCACGTGGTCCTGATCGACGAGCGCATGAAGATGCACGAGCGGCGCGCCAACAAGCTGTGCGAGCTGATCGCCAAGCGCCCCAGCAATGCCTACGAGTTGGCGCAAGAGATGTGGGGCAACGTGGCCGTAACGCAGGCCTTCCTCACCCTGTCGGAGGTGTTGGGACACGTGGATCTGCTGATCGATGAAGGGCGCGTGAGCGAGCGCGTACAGGACGGTGTGACGAGCTTCCAAGCCGCTTGAAACAGTAGAGTACAATAAACTCCATGACTTCCAGTTGGGAGGAGGAGGGGTCGTGGAGGGCGCCACATCAAATCCGCACCTGAATGTGTTCGAGCCCTATCGCGAGCTCGGGCGTAGCCACGAGGACCAGCTCACCAGAGCCGCCATGATCGTGTTGCGCTTGGTGCCCCTGGCCAGAGAGACGTTGCTGCACGCGATCGGCGAGCCTTCCCAGGCCGGGTTGCCGGACTGTGTCGTAGACATGCAGGCCACCAACCTGGTCGATCCCTCCGAGGAAAACGTGGCCAATGGCGCCGTGCAGCGCGGACGCTTGGTGAGCGTCTTCCTGACACCGGACACCGAGCCGTTCGAGCTCGCCGAGGAGGTCAGCGAGACCGAGGACAACCAGCGCTTCGACGGGGTACTCCGCTTCGACCCGGAGCTGGTGGTGGTGCTCGAGAGCAAGGTGTGCAGGCGCTGGGCACGGCGCAACGGCCATCGAGTGGCCGAGCTGAACCTGAATGGGATGCGCTTCGCGCAGCAGCGCACCAGCGTGTTGCGCTGGCACGACCTACTCGAGTCGTGGTGGCGCCTGGTCGAGTTGGGAGTATTGGGGCCCGCCGAGCAGGCGATCGTCAAGGATGTGCTCTCCTACGCTCACCAGGACTTCGGACAGCTGTTGCCGTTCGGGACGCTGCGCCGCGTCGGCGCGGACCCGGTACGGCGCAAGTGGAGGCTGCGCTCATTGCTGCGCGAAGCCACAGGCATCGTGCCTGAGCGCGCCGGCCTTGTTCATGTACGCCTCGATGTGGCGCTCGGCGTCACATCGCTGCAACGCGCAGCGCTCGATATCGAGCAGGAGCGTCTGACCCTTCACCTGTGGCCCGGAGAGCTGAAGGCCCAGGCAGAGCAGCTATATGCAGGTGGACGCGCCGAGAATCTGTGCGAGCTCCAGGATCTGGACGGGCCGGGTGCCTGGCAGGTCAAGCCGCAACCGCTGCTCGGCTTTCGCAACGCTCCGGTGCGCACGCGCGTCTACTTGACGTGTCGCCTCGACCCTGGAGAGTACGCCAGGCGCTGGCAAGGTGAGGACTGGAAGAAGGTGGGCGCCCACCACCGCAACCACATCGTTCCAGACCTTTGGCCATGGCTGCTGGAGCGGGGCTATGCCTCAGAGCAAGACCGTGACCGGCTGGAGCCGTTCTTGCACGCGCTCGGACGGCGCTTTGCGCACCTGAGACCCACCATCCACGTGTCGCGCTCTTGGGACTGGAACGAAGCAGAGCGACTCGATGACGAGGGACTGCTGGCCGGCGAGCTCCACGACGCGTTGAACCGCGTACTGGGATTGCTTGGCGAGCCGCAGCTGCCGCTTACGCTTCAGCCGGTATCGGATGACTCATTGCCGCAGGTGACAGTCGATCCGTCGACGTCGGCTCTGCTGGCGGCGACGTCGGCCAAGAACAGCCGGTGAAGGCGATCGTCCGCTCCCAGCTCGGTATGAAATGCAACGGCCGTCACCCTGCCTTGACGAGCGGCGACCGCATGGCCGTCCAGAGCCGCCAAGATCTCCACCTCGGGACCGTGCTCGGCTATCCAAGGCGCGCGGATGAAGACGCCGCGCATCGGGCCACCCCCGATTCCCTGCACAACCACATCTGCCTCGAAGGAACGCAACTGGCGCCCGAAAGCGTTGCGCTCGGCCCTGATATCCATGATCGCGAGGTGGTTGCGGTCGAGCATGATCAAACCCGCGCACGAGCCGAGAACCGGTACACCGGCCAATCCGGTGGAGCCTCCCCCCTGCTCCTGAGCGCCTACCAGTCGGCGCAAGGGGCCGGCCAAGCACTCGCGCTCTATGCCCAAGGTCATCGTGGTGGACTCCCCTCCCGGGATCACGAGGCCGTCGAGGCCATCCAGGTCCGAGGGAACACGCACCTCGCGCACGCGCGCGCGTAGGCCCTCCAAAACGCGACGATGCGCCTCGAAGTCGCCTTGCAACGCGAGCACGCCGATCGTCGGCGTCGCTACCAACCGCGTTGTGCCAGGAGCTGCTCGTCGGCCAACTTGGAACTCTCCAAGCTCACCATCGCCGGCCCGAGGCCACGCGAGGCGGCGGCGACGCGCCCGGGGTCCTGCCAGTGGGTGGTGGCCTCGACGATGGCCCGCGCGCGCGCAGGGGGATCGTCGGACTTGAAGATGCCCGACCCCACAAACACGCCTTCGGCTCCCAAGGCCATCATCAGAGCGGCGTCTGCCGGCGTGGCGATGCCGCCGGCGCAGAACAGCACGACTGGCAGTTTGCCGGCGCTCGCCACTGAGCGCACCAGGTCAAGCGGGGCGGCGTGCTCCTTGGCGGCGCTCGCCAGCTCGCTCTCCTGCAAAGCGCCCAGGCGCCTGATCTCGCCGGTGATGCCACGCATGTGACGTACCGCCTCGACGATGTCCCCGGTGCCTGCCTCACCCTTGGAGCGGATCATCGCGGCGCCCTCCCCGATGCGCCTGAGCGCCTCGCCCAAGTTGGTGGCGCCACACACGAAAGGCACCTTGAAGGCCCACTTGTCGATGTGGTTGGACTCATCGGCCGGCGTGAGAACCTCGGACTCGTCGATGTAGTCGACCTCCAAAGCCTCCAAGACCTGGGCCTCGACGAAGTGACCGATGCGGGCCTTGGCCATGACCGGGATCGTGACGGCCTCCTGGATTCCGGAGATCATCTCCGGGTCAGACATGCGCGCCACTCCCCCATCCCGGCGGATGTCGGCGGGCACCCGCTCCAAGGCCATGACGGCCGCAGCGCCGGCGTCCTCGGCGACCTTGGCCTGCTCGGGCGTGACCACGTCCATGATAACCCCGCCCTTGAGCATCTCGGCCAGGCCGCTCTTGACCGTGAATGTCGCCTCGTCGCGCATGCTCATGATCTTATCCGGGCCGGCGCGGATGAGCCTGGCCCGCCGTGAATATGCATCGTTTCAGTCCTATATCCCGGTCGGTGCATGCACCGACCGGCCACCCCGCACATGTGCGGGGTGGGACACCGCCACATGTGGCGGTGTCTTCCCGAATAGGGAGAAGAAGACCAAGTCCGGCTACTTCAGGCGGAAAGCCTTGATGCGGTCGTCGTACTGGGCGGTGTCCTTCGCGTAGACACCGTAGGCGAGCGCTTGGATCAGGCTGAGCAAGGCTGTGTGCGAGCGCACATAGGCCGGGCTGTTGGACGAGTAGTAGAGCTTTATCTGGGCCAGCTTGGCAACCTCGGACAGGGTCGCGTCTGTGACAGCCGCAGTCCGCGCCTTGCGGTGGCGCGCCAGCTTCATCGCACGCACAACCAACGGATGGGGACGTCCGGCCGACAAACCGATCACGAGTGTCGTCGAGTCGATCCTGCCCAGCCGTGAGAGCGCCTCCTGGGAGGGGCTGGCCACGACGTCCACGCGCAAATCCAAGAGCATCAACAGGTGGCGCAGATAGCTGGCAAAGAAAGCCATCTGGTCGGTGCCCGCCACAAGCACCTTCTCGGCGCCCACGATCGCGTCGGTCAGTTCCTCGACCGCGGGACGCGAAACCTTGCGGGCGGTCTCCTCCACGTTCAGATGATCGGCCGCCAAGGCCGTCTCGAACTCGTTCTGGTCGAGCGAGAACAGAGGCGCTGAGGAGCCGTCCCCGCCTGGGCCCTTGGCGGTCGGTTGGGCATGCACACGCCGGTACTCTTCGCGTGCCGCCGCCTGCAGCTCAGGGAAGCCCTCAAAGCCGAGCGCCTGGGAGAAACGGACCACGGTTGAGCTGGAGGTGTTGGCCCGCCGCGCCAGCTCCTCGGCGGTCTGGAAGGCCGCCTCGTCGAGATGATCCACGATGTACTGGGCCACATCCTTCTGCGAGCGCGAGCACTCCTCGAAGCGGGACTGGATGTACAGGGAAAGGCTCTGGTGCTCGCCTGCGTGTGCCCGCAAGGGTGTGCCCTTCAGCGAACCGCCTGCACCCTTGTGGGCGCCTGCGCCGCTCACCGGAGGCTTCTCGGGGGGAGTCGCTAGTCGTCTCACGGCGCATTTGTTCGACGGCTGCGCCCCACACTCCTCTACGTCGCTTTCAACTGAGTCGCCAAATCCACGAAATAGTCGAGCGAGTGAGGGTTGGCCAACGACTCCACGCTGGCCGCCTCGCTCGGCACGGCCCCCATCAGTATGCGCTTGACCGGCACCTCCAGGACCTTGCCCGACAAGGTGCGCGGCACCTCATCGATCTGCAGGATCTGGTTTGGCACGTGTCGAGGCGAGCAGTCCTCGCGGATGCGCTGCTTGATCCTCACCTCGAGTTCGGGCTCCAGACGCAGGCCCTCGCGCAGCACCACGAACAGGATCATCCACAGCTCCTCCGCGCCCGCGCCGGCGGTCGCCGGGCTTGAGCCCGAACTGTCGGTGGCAGGTTGCGAGCCGGCGGTGTCTCCGTGCGGCCGCGAGTCGGGTCGGCGCGCGGTGGGGATGTCCACGACGAGCGCGTCTGTGACCTCGTCGATCGCGGAGGTGGCCCGGTAGATCTCGCTTGTGCCCATGCGCACGCCTTGGCGGTTGATCGTAGAGTCCGAGCGCCCATAGATGACGGCGCCGCCGCGAGGCGTGATGCGAATCCAGTCACCGTGTCGCCAGATGCCCGGATACATGTCGAAGTAGCTCTCGCGCATCCGCTCGCCGTCGCGGTCATCCCACAAGTACAGAGGCATCGAAGGCAGGGGCTCCGTCAAGACCAGCTCGCCAAGCTCGTCTGTGAGGGACTGTCCGTGCTCGTCCCATGCCTCCACCGCGCAGCCGAGTCCGCGCGCCTGGATCTCTCCCTCGTAGACGGGCAGCAGAGGACAGCCGCCCACGAAAGCCGTGCACACATCGGTGCCTCCGCTTGTCGAGAACAGCCAGATGTCGCTCCCCACGTGCTCGTACACCCAGCGGAAGCCCTCGGGCGCCAAAGGCGAGCCGGTCGAGCCGATACTGCGCAGAGCATCGAGGTCGAAGTCCTTGGCGGGCTCGATGCCCGCCTTCTCGCAGCTCATCAGAAAGCCGGCGCTCACTCCCATACAGGTGATCTCGGTCTGCTCGGCCAAGCGCCACAGCGCGCCCAGATCGGGGTAGCCGGGGCTGCCGTCGAACAGCACGATCGCGGCATCCGCGAACAGGCAGCCCACCAAGAAATTCCACATCATCCAGCCGGTCGTGGTGAACCAGAACATGCGCTCGCCGCGGCGCAAATCCAGGTGCAATTGGCTCTTCTTCATCTGCTCCACCAGCATCCCACCGTGACCGTGCACGATCGCCTTGGGCAAACCGGTGGTGCCGGAGGAGTAGAGCACCCACAAGGGGTGTTCGAAGGGCACCTGCTCGTAGCGAGGCACGGCCCCTGAGCCGCGATCGGAGAGCTCCTGCCAGGAGAGCCCACCGGGCAGGCCATCTGTGCCGGCGGCGCCATTCAGGTAGGGCAGCATCACGCCATGCTCAACCGTGGGCAGGCCTGCAAGGATCGTCTGCAGCGCCGCGGTGCGGTCGAAGTCCTTGCCCCCATGGCGGTAGCCGTCCACCACGAACAGGACCTTCGGCTCGATCTGGGCGAAGCGGTCGACGACGCTGCGGGCCCCGAACTCGGGTGCCGCACACGACCAGATCGCGCCAATGCTGGCGCAAGCCAGAAAAGCGACCAAGGTCTCCGGGATGTTCGGCATGTAAGCAGCCACGCAATCGCCACGTCCCACGCCCAGCGAGCGCAGGCCCTCGGCCAAAGCGGCGACCTGCTCTGAGAGCTGGCCCCACGTGAGCTCGCCCAAAGGACGCAGCTCCGAGGCATGCAAGACCGCCGTTTCCGAGGGGTCCCGGTCGCGCTCGAGCAGGTTCTCGGCATAGTTGAGCTGGGCACCCGCGAACCAGCGCGCCCCCGGCATCTGTCGTGGGCCCACTTGGGGTTGCTCCGATCCACGATCGGCCAGGACTCGCTCGTAGGGGACCGAGGCGCGCACGCCACAGTAGTCCCAGATGTCTGCCCAGAACTGCTCGATCTCCTGCACCGACCACCGCCACAGTTCGCCGTAGTCGGCGAACTCGCGCTGATGGCGATCGCCGGCCCACACCATGAACTCTGTGATCCGTGCGCCCTGGACCATCTCGACAGAAGGCGTCCACAGGGGCGTCTGCTGGTGCGCGTCCGCCATCTCAGCCCCTATCCTGCCATGCCAGTGGAGATCGATGCACTTCGCGACGCTTTTCCAGTCTTCGAAGAGGTCGCTTACCTGAATGCGGGCACCGATGGGCCGTTGCCGGCGGTCGCGGCGCAAGCAGGCGCCGCCGAGCTTCGGCGCGAGGCCGAGCGCGGACGCGCCGGCACCCACTTCGAGCGTAAAGGAGAGCTAGCCGAGCTACTGCGCGCAGCCTACGCGCGAGCGTTGGGGTGCGACCCCACTGAGGTGGCGCTCACCACGTGCACCAGCGAGGGGCTTGCCAATGTGATCGACGGCCTCGGGCTGCGTGCGGGCGAGGAGATCCTCACCAGTGACGAGGAGCATCCCGGCCTGCTGGGTGCGCTCACCGTCGCCAGAGACATTTATGGAGTCTCGATCAGGATGGCGCCTTTTCAAGAGCTCGCCGAAGCGGTCGGAGACAAGACACGCCTGGTTGCGTGCTCGCACGTCAGCTGGATGACCGGACGCGTCGCTCCCCTCGAGCTCGCCGAGGTCGATGTGCCGGTTCTACTCGACGGCGCCCAGGGCGTGGGAGCAGTACCGGTGGACGTGGCATCGCTCGGCTGCGACGCCTATGCTGGCGCCGGGCAAAAGTGGATGTGCGGCCCCGACGGTCTCGGAATGCTCTATGTAACGCCCGCCTTGCGCGAGCGCCTGACCGTGAGCAGGCGCGGCTACGGCACCATGCTCGACCCCGGAGCCGGTCTGCAGGCGCGCCTGCATGAGGACGGCCGGCGCTTCGATACGTTCGCCCTCAGCGCCGAGGCGCTCGCCACAGCCCTGGCGGCAGTGAAAACGCTCGAGCGAGCCGGATGGATCGCCGTGCACGAGCGCGCGATCGGCCTGGCCGCGCGATTCGCCGAGGAGCTTGCGGGTGCCGGTCGCAAGGTCTCCCCGCGTGGGGCAAGCACCCTCGTGTCCTTCGCCAGCGACGATCCCCCAGGCGAGCGTGCCCGGTTGGCCGAGCGAGGGGTCGTTCTGCGCGACATCCCCGGCCATCCCCGTCTGCGCGCCTCAATCGGCGCCTGGAACGACGAAGGCGATCTCGAACGCCTGCTGGCCGGCCTACGAGAGTGAGCCAGAGCGGTTCGGCCCAGCTGGCCCTGCCCCCCAGCACGACGAGGTGGTCGCCGGGCCTGCCCTCGCGCGCGGCGGTGGCGAGCGCCGCGCCGCGCTACGTGGCGCTGGGCGCGATTCTCGCGCTGTCGGCCATCCTGAACACGCACCGGCTCGCCCACAACGGCTATGCCAACACGTTCTACTCAGCCGGAGTGCAGTCGATGTTGAAGTCCTGGCACAACTTCTTCTTCGTATCTTTCGACCAGGCCGGGCTCGTCACAATCGACAAGCCGCCGCTGGGCGTGTGGGTTCAGGCCGCGAGCGCGCATGCATTCGGCTTTTCGCCGCTGAGCCTGCTCTTGCCCGAGGCGATCGTCTCGACGCTGGCGGTGGCCGTGCTCTACCGCGTGATCGCCCGGCGGCTCGGCCCGGGAGCCGGCCTGGTCTCGGCCCTCGCGCTTGCCGTGTTCCCCTCCTTCGTGGCGGTCGCCCGTGACAACGGGGTGGATCCCCTGCTGATCTTCCTGATGATCCTCGCCTGCGGCGCCGCATTGAACGCCATCAAAGACGGTCGTTGGCGCTGGCTGATCGTATCTGCGGTCCTGATCGGCTTGGCCTTCAACACAAAGACCTTGGCGGCCTATCTGGTGGTGCCGGGGGTCGCCTTGGCCTACGTCGTGTGTGCCCCGGGCTCGTGGCCAAGGCGAGTAGGGATGCTGGCGGCGGCGACGGTCGTCATGGTGGTCGTCTCGTTTGCTTGGATCGCGGCCGTCGAACTGACCCCCACCTCTCAGCGCCCCTATGTGGGCAGCTCCACCAATAACACCGAGCTGGGTCTCACCTTCAAATACAACGGCTTCGGTCGCGTCGAAGGCGAGCAGGGCGGTCCCGGCGACGTCCATGCCTTGCCCGGCGGGATGGTGCCCGCGGCGCCCGGCCATTCCTCGCCACTGCACCCCACCGCCGCCGCCGTACTTCACACGGCGAAACTCTCGCCGATGTTGCCCAACGGCAGGCTGCGCGACCCGATCTCTTTCGGCGGGGCCACGGGTCCCATGCGCCTGTTCGAAGATCGTTTGGCCGACCAGGGCTCCTGGTTCTTGCCGTTTGCGCTCGCCGGCCTGCTCGCGTTTGCCCTGCTGCTGGCGCGAAGCCCCGAGAAGGGTGGCGCTCGCGCGGAGGGCAAGGGTGGCGCTCGCGCGGAAAGCAAGGGTGGCGCTGGCGCGGAGGGCCTCGGCGGCACAGTCGGCGCACCGGACGGCGCAAGCGACGAGGACAGCCTCGAAGAGTCGAGTCGCTACGCGGGTAGGCGTCGCGACCCGCGACTGGCCACGCTGATCGTGTTCGGAGGCTGGTTTCTGGTCGAGGTCGCCATCCTCAGCTTCTCCAAAGGGATCGTCCATCCCTATTACATCTCGGCCTTGGGGCCCGGCGCCGCCGCGATGGTGGGCCTGGGCACGGTTGCTTTCGCCAGGTTCGCGCGCGACCGCGACTGGCGGCTGATCCTGTTGCCGTGCGCTGCGCTCGCCACGGTCGCGGCCCAGGTGGCGATCATCGACTACCAGGACTACATGCATTGGCTCGTGCCCTTCTTGATCGCGGGCGTCGCGATCGCGGTTTGCGCGACCGTCGTGCGCAGACTGGCAGGAGTGGCGATCGCGGTCCTGGTTTGTCTGCTGCTCGTGGCCCCGGCCGTGTATGCGAGAACGACATGGCTCGCGCGCGTGGAGGGCACCTTCCCGGCGGCGGGTCCCCATCAGGCGATTGGGAGCGGCGAGTACGGTTCGAGCGCAAGGTCGATGCAGATCTACCGCAACATGATGCGCTACGTGAGCAGGCACCGGCCTGGCACTCGCTGGGCGGTGCTAACAGTCGCCGCGCCGAGCGCAGCACCGATGATGCTGCTCGGCCTGCAAGCAGGCGCACTAGCCGGCTACAGCGGCACCGATCCGATACTCGACGGTCCCGGCTTGGCGCGCCTGGTCGCGCGTGGGCAGGCACGCTACGTGGCGCTCGGCGGTGCCTACGCCTCGCGCGGAGGCAACCTCGCGACCAAGGCGGTCCTGCGGGCCTGTCCCCAGGTGCCCTATAGGGCCTGGCACGGCCCCAAACCGTCGCCCTATGAGCTGGTCCTGTTCGATTGCGCCGGGCGTGAGCGCGCTCTGTCAGCTTCGTCGCTTGTCATCGTCAAGCCTTCCTGAGACGGTCGAGGATCAAGCCTCGCCAGGACGTACCCCTTCGGGGCACAGGCAGTTCGCTTGTGTGCTTTGCACATCAGCGACTGAGGACGCCGCGAGGCGCCGATCATCGACCGTCTCAGGCGGCGCGCGCGGCGGGTGAGGCAAGCACCGCGTCGAGTTGTTGGCGGGCGAGCTGGCGCTCAAAGAAGATGCCCTCGCGCAAACCCGCCCCCGTCACCTCGAGGGTGTGAAAGCCGCCGGCGTCCATTACTCCTTGGATGACCAGAGCGCCGGCCAGCACGATGTCGGCGCGTGCCGGTTTGATTCCCGGCACGCTCCCCCGATCCGAGGGCGCAAGCACGGCAAGGCGCTCCGTCAACTCGTCGAGTGCCGAGCGGTCGATCACAAAGCCCTGCACCTCCTCGGAGGGCAGGCCGGCGGCGCGCTCGGCCGCGCTCGCCAGGTTGCGCACCGTTCCCCCCAGGCCGACCAGCCGCGAGCCGGTGCTCGTGAGCCACGGCGCCCGCTCCAGCTTGCGGGCCACATGGGCCTGCAACGCCTTGCGTTCGCTGCGCTTGGCGGGCCCGTCGCCGACCATGAAGCGCTCGGTCATGCGTACCGCGCCGAGCCGCCAGGAGCCCGACTCGCGCGCCAAGCGGCCGGCCACGCGCACGAGCTGCAGGGAACCGCCACCGAGGTCAAGTACGCATCCGTCGGTGAGTGTGGTCGAGTTGACCGCGGCCAGGTAGCCGTAACGGGCCTCCTGCTCGCGACTGAGCACCCGCACCTGAAGGCCCGCGCGAGCATGGACACGGTCCAGGAACTCTTGGCCGTTCTCGGCATCGCGGATCGCGCTCGTGGCGACCGCTTCGATTGAGTGCTCGCCCAGTCCGCGCTGCTCACAGAGCGAAGTGAATCCTTCGAGTGTGCGCAAGGCGCGCCCGATTGCCGCCTCGCTCAACTGTCCGCTGGCTGCCAGGCCCTCGCCGATGCGTACGGCCGCCGAGCGCTCGTCGGTGCGCTCCCAGGAGTCGCCCCGCTGCTCGAAAACGACCATTCTGAAAGAGTTGGAGCCAAGGTCGATGACAGCCACGCTCTGCTCGGGCTCTGAGGCCATGGTTGAAGCGTAGTGGCCCGATCGGATCTTCCGAGTTGACATTCCACACGGTATGTGACAAGATACCCGCCGGTATGCGAAACGTACGAACCTCTTCCCCTCCTTCACACCCCACACTCCCGGATGGGCCGCGTTTGCCGACGGCCCTACAGAGCGCAATCTGGTTCCGCAAGGCGCAATGGCTGCTCGACACCTGCCAGGCGCGCTTCGGCGACATGTTCACCTTGAAGATCGCCAACGAAGGCACCTGGGTCGTAACGTCCAACCCGGACACGATCAAGCAAGTCTTCACCGGCGACCCGCGCCTCTTGCACGCCGGCGAGGCCAACCGCATCCTGCTGCCCGTGCTCGGGCCCAACTCGGTGCTGTTGCTCGATGACGGCGCCCACCTACGTCAACGCAAGCTGATGCTGCCCCCGTTTCACGGCGAGCGAATGCAGCGCTACGGCGAGCTGATGGCCGGAGTCGCCGCCAAGGAGATCGAGGGCTGGCCGATCGGTGAGCCATATGCCCTGCGCGGACGTATGCAGGCGATGACCCTGGAGATGATCCTGCGCGCCGTGTTCGGCGTCTCCGAAGGCCCCCGCCTGGAGCGCCTGCGCCGAGAGCTGCGCCGACTGCTCGACATCGTCACCGACCCCCTTCACGGCATCGTCTTGCTCACGCTCGGGCCCCAGCGGGTCCTGAAGATCCCGCGCTTCAGGCGCGAGCTGGAGCGCGTCAACGGGCCCATCTACGAGGAGATCGCCGACCGCCGTGAGGCCGGAGATCTGGCTCAGCGCGACGACATCATGTCCTTGCTGCTGCAGGCCACCCACGAGGACGGCTCTCCGATGAGCGACGAGGAGCTGCGCGACGAGCTCGTCACCCTGCTCGTCGCCGGGCACGAGACGACCGCCAACGCGCTCGCCTGGGCAGCGGAGCGACTGTGCCGTCATCCCGCCAAGCTGGAGCGCCTGACCGTCGAGGTGCAAGCCGGCAAACGCGAGTACCTTGAGGCCGTCGTCCAAGAGACCTTGCGGCTGCGGCCGGTGATCTCGATCGTGTTGCGGCGCTTGGTCGAGCCGATGGAGCTCGGCGGGCGCCTGTTGCCGGCGGGCGCCTCGATCGTGCCCTCGATCCATTTGGTGCACCGCCGCCCCGACATTTATGCGAGTCCGAACGAGTTCATTCCCGAGCGGTTCATCGAGAGCGAGGGTGGCAAAGCGCCGGGCACCTACACCTGGATTCCCTTCGGCGGAGGCGTGAGGCGCTGCCTGGGCGCAGCCTTCGCCCAATTCGAGATGGAGACGGTCCTGCGCGAGCTGGTCCTGCGCCGCACCCTCGCGCCCGCGCGAGCCGGCTCCGAGCGGGTCTACAGGCGCGCGATCACCGAGACCCCGCGCCACGACGCCGAAGTCGTGATGAGTCAGGCTCGGGGTTGTCCTGTCTCCTCGTCCTCATCCTCCTCGTCGTCCTCCGCCGACGAGGCCGAGGTGGCGCTCGTTTGAGCACCGCAGAAGTCCGTCGCGGCGAGCGCCCAACCCGCTTGGAGCGTCAGGCCGCGACCCGTGCGGCTCTGTTGAAGGCCGCCTCGCGCACGATCTGCGAGCGCGGCATGGATGGCGCTTCGATCGACTCCATCGCCGCCGAGGCCGGCTACACCAAGGGCGCCTTCTACGCGAACTTCGCCTCCAAGGAGGACATGTTCCTGGCGATCCTCGACGCCAAGTTCGATGCCGAGATGGAGCGTTTGCAGGCGGCCATGAGCGGCGCCGGCGAGCCCACCGCGGAGGCGCGCCTGGCGGCCGAGGAGTTCCTCTCGTATGTGGACCGCGACCCTCAGTGGCCGAGGCTCTATCAAGAGTTTGCAACCCATGCCGCCCGCAACGAGCAGTTCAGGGCTGTCTTGGCCGAGCGTCAACGCGGTCTGCGCGAGCGCATGGCCGCCATCTTTGCGCGCTGGACCGATGCCCAGGGAGTCGAGCCGGCGCTCCCCCACGAGGATGTAGCGGCGATGATCTTCGCGATGGCCGACGGGTTCCTGCTCAACCGGATCATCGACCCCGGGTTGGACAACGGGCTCTACACCACCATGTGTGAAGTGTTTTTGAGGGGGCTCGCCGCGACGGGCGAGGAGGGTGAGGCGTAGACGGATGAGTTTGGCTGCCGATGACAGAACGGCGGCAATCCTGCGTCGGGTGCGCTCGATTCCGCCGGGCTACGTTCGTACGTATGGCGACGTTTCGCCGGGTGCGCCTCGTCTGGCGGGGCGAGTGTTGAGTCAGGCCGGCGCCGAATACCTGCCTTGGCATCGCGTGGTGCGGGCCGACGGGTCGCTTGCCAAGGGGACTCGTCAGCGGCGGTTGTTGGAAGCCGAGGCCGTGCCGTTTCGCGGTGAGCGGGTTGTGTTGGTGAGAGCTCGGCTCGACGATTTGGATGTGGCGTGAGTCGGAACTCCGGACTGGGGCACCCGACTCAGCTAGCGACGCGGTGTTCTGTCTCCCGGAATTCCGACCGCGATCACGTTTGGCGGCGGAGTCGCCGGCATCGGGTTTGACTGCAGAGGCTTGGGTGAGGCGGGAGTTGCGCTCATCTCAACCGAAGTGCAGCGAGTAACGGGGCTGCGAATCGCCCACCGAGATACTTCAGCGGTCACGGTCCGCCCTGCCCAATCCGGAGCAGCACCAAGAGATCGCCCACGGCAGCATCCGCGTCGTCAAGCTCCCCTGCTCTGTATGCGCTGACGAACTCTGCCCGACTCATGCCAACACCGCGACGAACCTCCCGTTCGAGATAGGCGTCGTACTCCTCGGGAGTGAACTCGATGATGGGGGTGCCAGCTTCGGTTTCGCTGAGCTTCATGCTTCTCTCCGGTCTCGATGAGGCTGTGCTCCATGAAGACGCCTACGCGTCTTAACAGCGCTCCGAATGCCTGCTCAACCATTGGTGTCGTAGGATCGGTCTATGGAAATTGTACGCATCACCTCGGCCAATGTGCTCGAGCACTACAAGCTGCGGCTTGGGTTCAGCGCATGCCCGTTTCGCATCCACTAATGCCAGACATAACTCCGGTGCGCGTTCCAAAGCACGGATTTTTGTGTCTCACGTTCGCCGACGGTGTGACCGGTGAGGTCTACGTGCTCGACCGTATGCACGGCCCAGTCTTCGAGCGCGCTCTGACCCCCGAGGGTTACGCCGAGGCCAGTGTCGATCCCGAGAGCGGCACCGTCTGCTGGCCGGGCGGGGCCGATCTCCCTCCCGACACGTTGTACGAGCGTGTGCGGACCGGTGTCTGGCCTGGCCAGAGCCAAGCCGCATAGTTCTCTTCGGCGATGGGCCCGCCAGGACTCGAACCTGGGACCAACCGATTATGAGCCTGCTCCGGGCGTGTCGTGGCGTGTCGTAGAGCCTGGCATTCGGCTTTATCGCAGAAGATTCGCCTGTGCGCGCGGGAGCCCTTGGTGCCGGACGGCGTGGGGCATGTTTGCACCTTGTTTGCACCTCAACCAAAGGTCGGGCGCCTCGTGTCTATAGCGGGCCCCCACGGCTAGTGCAGCGGGCAGCGAATCTCGACCAGGGCGTCGTATAGAGCCACGTCCATGTTTGCGCCGTCGTGGAATGCCGGCGCCAGGAGCGTGACGCTGTGCTGCTCCGCAACCTCGCGAGCCTCGTCCCACCATGATTGGAACCACTCCTGCATGTCGTTCTCATCGATCTTTGCGGCAGACGAATCCCGGCTCACGACATGGAGTCGCACAGCCTTAGGCTCCAGCCGAGTTCCCTGCGAGATTTGAAGCAAGAGCTTGTAGACGCGCGTGCCCACGCGCTTCCCGGTCTTCCGCTTATGCCCGTTCAGGGTCTGCTCAACGAACTCGTGGACGCTCTCGGAGAGCGCCGCCCGGGCAAGACGTTCTCCGAGCAAGATCCCGAACGCGATGCGTTCTGGCTCCGACCCATTGAACGGATCAATCGGCTCGCGACCGACGAGAAGTCCCTTCTCGAGCGGAACGCTGAGTCTCAGATCAGCAACCCAGCACTTCCCTTGAGGCGCATCCATCGCGTTCAGGCAGAACGCGTACTTGCGGCTGAGTAGTGAATCCCCATCCTCGCAAAGGTAAACAGGCGAAACATCTATCCACGGCTGGACCGGAACAAGGCGGTCCTCAGCGACGTCGCATGTCTGGCTCGTGACGATCCCGTAGGTGGGCGCGTCATCCTTATGCAACGCCAGGTGCGCAGGTGCCGCGTCCTGCTCTGTCAACGCCTCGGACTCTTGCCGCGTCAACGCCCATATCGGGAAGAGCAGCGATGCTGCATAGACAATCGGCGGATCAGTAAGGAGATCGCCTTGCTGGAACCTCCTTGCAGCCTCGACGACCTCTTGGGGCCAAGATTCCGGCAGCCCCTGGTCGATCACTGTCCCAGTCGCTTGCTCCGGACCCGCTCGGCGCGTTTGAGTCGTGTCGTCTTGGGCGCATCGGCTGATGCGACATCAATCGCGTGTGGCGACCAAGCCGCATCAAGCCGTCGCGCCGGATCGTCTGCACGAGGAAAGATCACTTCATCTGCTAGTCGTTCAAACCGCTCGTACTCTTCCGATTCGAGAAGTCGAAGAGGACAGGGGGAGCCACGTCCAAGCCACATTGTAAGATCGTCGCCAAGGGCGTGATGCAGAGCGGAGACCAAAGCGTGTAGCTGAAACAGGCGCCTTGCGACGGCACGCTTCCGAGGTTCAGTCCCATGCTTCCATGAAGCAGATACCGTGGTACGGCTGATTTTGACGATAGGCGCCAATTCCTCATCCGACATATCCAGCCAAGCACCTAGCTCCTTGAAGGCTCGGTAGGCACGCGATGGCTCGTAGTGGCGCGACCGGCGTCGCGCCACTTTCGCGGCAGCGACTCCACGGACTCGGAAAAGGTTCGTTGTGGCAGGCCACGCATAACTATCGGTGCTGCTGACAACGGCGTGCCCTTGAAAGGTTTCGACGAATGGCGTGCTGCCGAAGGCGCGTCCGGTTGCGTAGCCTTCGAGACTGACCTCACGAGCCCCGATGCCGTGTGTGCGGAGCATTCCGTAGCCGGTGAACTCGAACTCGTCAGGCTGATCTCCGTATGCACCGCGCTGTCCAACGAAGTCCAGAACCGAGAGATGCGAAGCGTTGTTGCAGCGACCTTCGCCGTAGAGATTGGAGGCAGCCAGCCTCGTGCTTCCTTGGATCACCGACTGGCCAAGTTGCTGGGTACGTGTGATGATCTCAGTCCCAACGTTCATCCACTCAGGAGGGGCTCCTGTATATGTAGGAGAGGTGTCGAATGCCACCCGATGAACGCTGTCCGCAAATGTATTCATGGTTCTAACCGATCCAACAGCACTGGCGTTACAGCCGCCTGAAATAGGCTGTCCGCCTTTGCTCTGAAGGTGTTCACCACGCTTACGATAGCCCCTGCATCGAACGAGCGACCGCCTTCTCGGTACAGATCACAATCGATCAAGTAGTCATAGCTCCCATCCTCATTCGGCGGGGTGGGTCCGTGTTTGAGATTGCAGGTCGTATCGTCGCCTGCATCGATGAGGAGCTGTTGCTGGGCAGCTTGCACTGCGGCCCCCAAGCCTGGGACAAGCACTGGGCCGAGGAACTGAGGCGTGACATAGGGCTTCCAGCCCTGGGGGCTTTGGACCTTAAGATTCGCTCCTTGGATTCGATCCACGAATCGGAGCCCCAGCCGCTGCTCAAAAGACGGAGACACAACATCGGCCAGAGCATCAAGTGCGCTCTTGAGCCGAGAACAAAAACCGTCCCAGCCTGCGTAACGATTCGTCTGCAAGCCCATGTTGTTGGGAAGCAAGGCAAGCGACCACGCCTCGTCTACGGTGGCAAGGTTCCATCCGTTCATACGCGTGGTTTCCGAGATCGGTGCGCCAGGCCCAAGGCCCATCACGAGTCGATGGGCTCCCTCGGCTTCCTCTACCTTCGCGTACGGGCCGTCTGCACCACCAAGCTTCTCGCGAAACGCGAGTGCTGTCGCACCAGCACCAATGTTCGTCTGTTGCTCGAAGCGGACCTGGCAGATCGCCATCGTCACGGATGACCGCGCCGACACCTTGTCACTAGCCGGAGGAAGATCGAGCGTCATGGCTGATGATTCATCGGCACGCTACTGAACACTACTTGAACGCAACTCATAAGGTCGAGATACCCGGCTGGACAAGACAGGATGCGCCGACTCGTCGGTTGGGCCCTTCTCGTGCGCAACGAAACCCATTCGCGCGGACGGCAGCGGTGCTCATCTTGCATGCGCCGCCGAAGCTACCATTTCGGCTCGCATCAGCGCCTAGTCGATCCCGGGAGAGCCAGGCTCAGTGGGCCACCTACGTCTCCGTCGAGCAGATGGACGTACGTGGCGAGCGTGAATGCTGCCGAGTGGTGGCCGAGCCAGCGCTGCACCTGAACCGCGTTGCGGCCTTCGGCGAACAATAGCGAGACGCAGGTGTGGCGGAAGGCGTGGAAACCGATCCACTCGACGCACGCCTTCTCGGCGGCCGGCTTGAGCACGCGTCGGCGTAGGTTGCTCGGGCTCATCACGGCGCCGTTGCTCGCCGGGAACACGAGGTCGTTCTCGCCGGGCCACTCGCTGGCCTTCCGGCGCTCCCTGAGCGCGAGGACGAGCAGGTGATCCAGCGGCACGTCGCGTCGCCCGTTGCGGCTCTTGGGAGGCCCCATGCGGCCCCGTACGATTCCTCGCCGGACCTTGACGTGCGGCGATGGGCCGTCAAGCTCCAAATGCCGCCATTGGAGTGCGATCGCCTCGCTCACCCGCAGGCCCGTCGCCGCGAGGAACCAGAAGAACGTGCGCCAGCGTCCGGGCATCAGCGCGAGCAGCGTGGACAGCTCCTCGCGGCTCATCGCCCGGATCTCCTCTTCGGAGTCCTCGGCGGTTGGCCGGTGCGGAAGGTCCACGTCGCGCGCCGGATTCGAACGGATCAGGCCCTCGCGCACGGCGGTCGCCAGGCACGCTCGCAGCGGCGCCATGATGTTCCGCACGGTCGAGTCGGCCAGGACATTGCCTTGCGCGGCTGGATCGCAGAGCCACCCGACGAACATCGCGACACGACTTGGCGTGACCTCCGTGAGCCGCATTCGCTCGGGGAAGTGAGCAAACACGTAGTGCGTCAGAACCCGCCGGTACTCGTCGCGGGTGTTCTCGCGGAACCCACGCCGGCCACGGCCCTGATAGCGCTCGACCCACTCCCGCGCGTACTCGTGCAGCGTGATCCGGGAGCGCTGCTCGAACTTGCCGCGCTCGATGTCGGTCGCACGTGCCGCCTTCATCCTGCGCGCCTCGTCCAGCGTGCGACACGACTCCCACCGCTGCTTGCCGCTCACGCGGTAGCTGAACACATACCGGCTGCCGCGCTTGAAGATGCCTGGCGTGCGTGTCTTTTCGAGCTTGGCGGCCATCACGGACCACCACACGCTGTGTCTGCGGTCAACTCGTCGTGAGCGTCGCCCCAGCGGGGGCGACGCTCGAACGAGAGTCGGGTGGCGATCACAGGCTCAACTCGTCGCCACGAATGGCGGTGCGCGAGGCGCAGATGACGCGCTTGTTGATACGGGTGAGGAGTCCGGCGGCGTGCAGCTCGGCGATGGCGTCTTCGACCTCCAGGCGGCTGCCCTTCTCGCGGATCATCTTCTCGACGGTCCACGGCCGATCCTCGGCGAGTAGAGAGGACAGGACGCCTTGCGGATTGGTGGTGCTCATGGTTCCTCCTTGTGATTGGAGGCCCCGGAGGACTGCTCAGGCAAGGAAGCCGCGCGACCGGACTGGTAGCTTGGCTGGCGTGCCGGGAGTTAGCGCTCTCGGTGCCACGGCGCCCGGGTGATCCACTCATCGCGGGCGCCAACTTGTATGGTCAGGCCCCGAATCTACAACTTGTCTCGGACGTGAAGTTTTGCGTCCGACGGCTGGCCGATGAACGAACAATCCAAGGACCCCATCGAAGATGCACGACACGCTCTCGGCAAAGCGCTCCGCGAGCTGCGCAGGCAGGCTGGGATGACGCAGAAGGAGCTTGGCGCTCGGGCCGGCACTCCCGACACGTATATCTCCCAAGTCGAGAATGGGCAGCGCGACATCCGCTGGTCTACCGTGACGCGCCTTCTTCTCGCGCTGGAGATGACGGTTGCCGACCTCAGCACCGCGATTGAGCCGCTGACGCCAACGCCGCCACGCCGAGCAACCGGCAACCGTCATCGCGTTCGCCCTTCGACGTAGGCGTCGATGTCGTCGCGATGGAGTAGGACGCGGCGACCGTCGCGGTGAGGACGGAGCTTGCCGAGGGCGATGAGGTCGTAAATGCGGTCCTTGCCGCAGCGCATGCGCTCGGCGGCGTCGGCGACGTTCAACCAGGGCGACAGCGCTGGGGTGGTGAACGAGACGAGCGCGGCAGCGTGCTCGGCTATCTCCGCGAGCTGGTCGTCGGTGAGCCTGACGATCAGCTCGATCATTGACGCACCTCCGCACGGTCTCGGAGGGTGCGAAGGTTGTCAGCGTGTCGTTGGTGAGTCATCGCTACCCAATGACCACTACCGGCGCGAACCGGCCAAGAACTTTCCCGGCGCACCCATCCGAGCAGCGCCCACCTCAGTTCGACGCACGCCGGCACGGCGCGCGCAGACCTCCCGTAACGGCCGCGACGGCCCGCTCGCTCGATCCGGCAACACCGTCTCTCGCTGCGCTCCAACAGCCCGAGCAGACAACATGCACACGGTGGTGAGCGCTGTGTGATGACTGTGTGACGAAGTGGCTGGCCGGTCCGGTGGCTCGCAGGTCAAGGGTTGCAGTGATGACCGCAGCGAGCATCCCGGCGGCGCGTGGTGGCGACTACGCCCGCTACTTGGAGGGCAAGACCGTCCCGCCGCAGCGCGGCGACTATTACCTGACCCCCGACGGCGAGATGACCCAAGCTCCCGGGCGGTGGCTGGCCGACTCGCAGACACTCGAAACGCTCGGCATCCAGCCGGACGGGCCGGCCAGCGGCGAGGACTTCATCGCGCTGATGGAAGGTCGCCATCCGCAGACCGGACGATGGCTGCGCCGAGCCGGCGCTGACGGTGGTCGTGGCGGTGGGATCGACGGTGTGTTCAGCGCCCCCAAGTCCGTATCGACCGTGTGGGCGCTCGCCGATCCGTGGCAGCGCGCGCAGATCGAGCAAGCCCATGCCAACGCCGTGGAGCAGGCGGTGGGGTACATGCGCGAACGAGTCGGCGTCGTTCGTCGCCGCTACGGCGCTGGGGTCGTTGAGGAGCCTGCGAAGGACCTGATCGCTGTGGAGTACCGCCACACGACCGCCCGGGGCGTCTCTGGAGCCGACGTGCCCGACCCGCAGTTGCACAGTCATGTCGTCATCACGAGCGCGGTGCGCGAGGACGATCGGATCGTCGCCGTGGCATCCCGGCCGGTGTTCCGAGCGACCGGCGAGGTTGGTGCCTTCTACCGTTCCTCCCTCGCTGAAGAACTCGCGAACCAGGGCTATCCAGTCGAGCGGGGGACAGGAAAGGACGGCAAGTATTTCGAGATAGAAGGTGTCCCCGAGGAGCTGCGTGACGCATTCTCCGGGCGCTCCCGAGAGGTCGCAAGAGCAGCCGACAGATTCCGCGCCCGCTACGGCCGAGCACCAGAACGCGGCGAGCTTCGCGATCTCGCGCTCGAGAACCGTCGTGCCAAGAAACTTACGAACCGGACCGACATTGAGCGCGCGTGGCGGGACACCGCGAGCAGGCACGGCTTCGGCCCCGACGAGGCGTTGCGGCTTCTCGCCGGTGAGCGCACCCGACCCTTGCTTCGGGCGGTGGAGGATCGGATCGAGCAGCGCCTGACCGAGCACCAGGCCGTGTTCGAGCTGCGCGACCTGAACAAGGTCGCGTTGGAGCAAACCGCAGGAGCGCTCACCCCTCATGAAGCGCTCGACGTTGCGCGCCAGATGATCCGTGACCGGCGCATCCTCACACTGGAGGGAGGACGGATGACGACGCTCGCGGTGCGCGCACAGGAGCAGGCAATCGAACGACGAGCAGCGACACTCGCCCAACCCGTCGACCGAGATGTCGGCCATACCGCGAGAGCGAACGCCGCGCGCGAGGTCGCAGAGCGCATCGGCGCTCCACTCACAGACGAGCAAGACATGGCGCTGCTCGTCGTCACCGGCCCCGAGCGCGCAAGCGTGCTCGTCGGACCAGCAGGCACAGGCAAGGGTGTCGTCATCGACGCCACAGCCCGAGCGGAGCAGCTCGCGGGCCGCGAGACCATCGGGATCGCCGTCTCAGGGTCCACCGCCGAGCGGCTCGGCACCGACAGTCCAGCACTCCAAGGCAACACGCTCACGCTCGACGCCCTCGTCGCACGCGCGAACACCGGCACCCTGCACGTCGGGCCCGCCACGACGATCATCCTCGACGAGGCCGGCATGGTTGACCACAAGCGCCTCGACGCCCTCACCGAGCTTGTAGAGCGCTCAGGCGCGAAGCTGATCGCCGTCGGCGACGGAAAGCAGCTCCCCTCGATCGGTCCCGGCGGAATGTTCGACCGGCTCGCCCAACACGCACCGACCGTCGAGCTGGAGACAATCCACCGCACCACCGATCCGCACGAGCAGAAGGCGTGGCAGGCTCTGCGCGTCGGGGAACCAGAGGGCGCGATGGCCCACTACCAAGCCCAAGGCCGACTTCATCTCGCCGACACGCGCGACCAAGCAGCCGAGAACGCCGTCCAAGCGTGGGCACAGCTCACCGACGAAGTCGGAATCCGGCAGGTCGCGTTGATCGCGGACGCCTCCAACAGCGAGATCGACAGGCTCAACGCCCGCGCGCAACACCTACGCGCCCAGCGCGGCGAACTCGGCCCCGACGAACTCCCGCTCTCAAGCGTCAACTACGGGCTACGGCAAGGCGACCACATCGCGTTCATCGCCCAGCACCGGCAGTCGGGGCGACCGCGCGTCGAGAACGGCACACGTGGCCAGGTCACGAAGATCGACCAGGACGGGACGCTTGCGCTGAAGCTCGACGGCTCAGATCGTGTCGTTCGGCTCGCCGGGGAGAGCGTGGAGTCCCTCCGTCTCGCCTACGCCCAGCACGTCTACCGTCAACAGGGCGCGACGGTCGATCGCGCCGTCGTGCTCACCGGCGGATGGCAAACCAGCAAGGAGAGCGCCTACGTTCAAGCCACGCGAGCCCGCCACGGCACCGACTGGTACCTCGCCCGCGATCAACTCGGCATCGAAGGACAAGACCCCGACCGGATCACGCGCCTCGCCGAACGGATGACCCAGAGTCGAGCGCGTACCCCATCCGTCATCCACCGAGAGATCCCCGGCCCGTCGTGGGACCCCAGCCGCGACCCGCTACGCCTCAGCCGACTGATTCCTCATGTGGGCAGGCTCATGCGAACACCAGCGCGCGACGCACCCGATCACGACGTCGGACGCGGACGCTGACCGATCGGCTGGCACTCACGGTTTGCGGACTCCCGGATGTCGTCGTGGGTGTCGCGCAAAGTTGCTGCGGGCGATGGGTGTGGGCCAGTGGCAGTGGCGGTGGTGCTCGTAGGGGTCGGGGTGTGCGCGCCTGGCCGGGTGTCGGTGCGGCCCAGGGGCCGTTTTCAGGCTGTCTGGGCGGCCAGGTGGTGTTTGTGGAGCTTCATCAGGTTGTGTGTCGCGGTGATCAGCCGCCATTCCGAGCGTGTGGCGGATCTGCCTCGTCGCTGGAACTGGTTGATGCGCCGGTTGTGCTTGGTTTGAGCGAACACGGGCTCGACCATCGCCTTGCGTCGTCGGTAAAGGCCGCCCCCGTAGTCACCGGCCAGCACGGTGCGCATGAAGGCGTAGCGGCCGCCGTCCCAGCCCCGACGGGGTGTGTCGCGCTTGCCGGCATCGGGCGGGATCAAGACCTGGGTGCCGTTGCTGACGACGTTGTCGATTTGATTTTCGTGCCAGTAGCCGCTGTCAGCGACCGCGACCCCGGGCGTGTCGCTCACACCGATCTGCGCTAGCTCGCGGCGGGTGGCCTTGACCATCGGTTCGAGCTGGCCGAAGTCTGGTGAGGTGAGCGTGACCTCGGCAGCGAGCACGATCTGATGCTCGTTCACGGCGGCCTGCACGTTGTAACCCTGGGTGTAGCTGCGCGGCGTCTTGACGTTGCGGGAGTCGAGATCGGTGACGTTGATCTTCCCCGGCGGAACCTCGGGTGCCACGTAGGGGTTCGGGCGTGCCCCGAACCGCCGGCCGTCCTTCGTCACCGCAGTCGCGCGATGATACTCATAAGCGTCATTCGCCTCGCGCTCGACGCGCAGATTCTCCTGCATGCGACGCTCGCACTCAAGCAAGCGCTCCGAGCGCGAGCGCGGGATCGGATCGGCCGCCAAGCGGCGATGCTCGTCAAGCTGGTGGCGCGCCTCGCGCACCCACCCCTGACGCCCGTCCATCCGAGCGACGATCACCTCAGGATCAAGCGCAAGCGCCACACCCTGCGATTGCGCGTCAGGCGCCTTCACCTTCGTGTCGTCTCTGCCTGAACGCTCCCGCGCGAGCTTCACCTTGGCCCCTGCCAGAGCGGCACGCCGCCCCTCGCGGGTGCGTAGGTGCTCGGGCAGCTCATCGCCACGGGCATCCCCGTAGAGCTCATCCTCGGCAGCGTCAACCTCGCCCGCCTCCTCCAGGATCTCCCGCGCGAGCTGCTCGTAGTCGAGGTTGCAGTGATGTGAGGCGTTTGCATGAAGCTTCGTGCCGTCGATCGCGATCACCCCGACCTTCACCAACCCCGCCTGCTTGCACAACCCCAGCACCGAGCTGAACAGCTCAGCCAGCGCGTCCTCGTGGCGCGCACGGAACCTAGCGATCGTCGCGTGATCGGGCTTCTGCTGGGCGGCAATCACCCGGTAAGCGACGTCCTCCACGCACTTGCGCTCGATCCCCCGCGATGAGCGCTCACCCCTCGCGTAGGCGTAGAGCAGAAGCGAGACCATCATCGACGGCTCGAACGCCGCCCGACCCCAACCGTCCACGCGGTAGGAGCCATAGAACGCGTCCAGATCCATCTCCTCAACCGACGCCAACACAAACCACGCCAAATGCCCCTCCGGCAACCAATCCCGCGGGTCTGGAGGCATCAAAAACACCTGCTCACGATCACACGCCAAGAAGTTCATAGCCATGCTTGAAGTCTCTTAATAGTGCTTTGTTAAGTTCGTTCATCTTGTCTGGTGGGTGGGAGTGGCAGCCGGGCGAGATCAATGGTTTGTTGGCAGGTTTGGCAGCGGCCGGCCCAGCACTTGAAGATCGGCTGCATCAGCAGCACGGCCTTCGGGAGTGTCAGGCCGGCCGCTGGTGAAAAGGGTTCAGCCGCTCGAGTGTGAGGAATCCGTGCGCGGCGGTCACCAGCGCTGTGTGGTGGTACCAGCCGAGGTAGGAGCGGCCCTCGTAATGGTCAAGCCCGAGCTCGCCCTTGAGTTGCTTGTAGTCGAGCTCGACCTTCCAGCGCATCCGTGCCAGACGG
>Ga0208586_1000062_pt1 | contig 41482 bp, 40 predicted proteins | sample NGESurshal072012_6_FD_184471 | JGI IMG/M metagenome (GOLD analysis project Ga0208586, IMG submission 184471) | Arctic peat soil microbial communities from Barrow, Alaska - NGEE Surface sample 53-3 shallow-072012 (SPAdes) | ecosystem: Environmental > Terrestrial > Soil > Wetlands > Peat ... | reverse complement strand
GATGATGGCGACGACGCCGAAGAAGAGGTTGAATCCGTCGGCGGCGATGACGTGCTGGAGGAGGTGCCGGAACGCGCCTACCGGCCACGCCGCCAGTACAAGATCCAGGAAGTCATCAAGCGCCGCCAGGTCATGCTGGTGCAGGTCGTGAAGGAAGAGCGCGGCAACAAGGGCGCCGCGCTCACCACCTACCTGTCGCTGGCCGGGCGCTATGCCGTGTTGATGCCGAATACCGCGCGCGGCGGCGGCATCAGCCGCAAGATCACCTCGGCGCAGGATCGCTCGCGGCTGAAGGATGTGGTGCAGGATCTCGACGTGCCGGAGGGCATGGGCATCATTCTGCGCACCGCCGGCGCCTCGCGCACCAAACCCGAAATCAAGCGCGATTTCGAATATCTGATCCGGATGTGGGAAACCGTGCGCGACATGACGCTGCGATCGCAGGCGCCGACCCTCGTCTACGAGGAGGGCTCGCTGATCAAGCGGTCGCTGCGCGATCTCTACAACAAGGAAATTGACGAGATCCAGGTCGCCGGCGAAGCCGGCTATCAGGAAGCCCGCGATTTCATGAAGATGCTGATGCCGTCGAATGTGCGTGCCGTCAGGCAGTATCGCGACGGCCAGCCGCTATTTTCGCGGATGGGTGTCGAAAGCCAGCTCGACGCGATGTTTTCGCCGACCGTGCAACTGCGCTCGGGCGGCTACATCGTGATCAACCAGACCGAGGCGCTGGTTTCGATCGACGTCAACTCGGGCCGCTCGACTCGCGAGCATCATATCGAGGACACAGCGCTCAAGACCAACATGGAGGCTGCCGAGGAAGTCGCCAGGCAATTGCGCCTGCGTGACCTCGCCGGCCTCATCGTTATCGACTTCATCGATATGGACGAGAAGCGCAACAACCGCTCGGTCGAACGCAAGCTGAGCGATTGCCTGCGGCAGGACCGCGCCCGCATCCAGGTCGGACGGATCTCGCATTTCGGCCTGCTCGAAATGTCGCGGCAGCGGATTCGGGCCAGCGTGCTGGAAAGCTCGACCGAGCCCTGCCCGCAATGCGGCGGAAGCGGTCATGTCCGCTCGGTATCTTCGGTGGCCCTGCAATTGCTGCGCGGCATCGAGGAAATCCTGATGAAGGGGGCCACCCATAATCTCGTGGTGCGCACGCGGACCGATGTCGCGCTGTACGTCCTCAACCACAAGCGCGGCCATCTGCGCGACCTCGAGGACGCCTTCAAGGTGAGCCTCGCCGTGGTGGCCGACCCGACCGTCAGCGCTCAGCAGTCATTCATCATCGATCGCGGCGAACAGGTGCATACGCTCGAAGCCGCCAAGGCGTTGCTGGCGGCCCAGGTCGCGGCGTCCCCGCCGCAGTTCGAGGAAGCCTTTGACGAGGACGAGGCGTTCGATATCGAAGTCGAATCCGAGGTGGAAACCGAGGAGAGCGAAGGCCTCGTCGACGAGCAGCCGGCGAGCGAGGGAGTTGCGGCGGATGGCGAGGCCGATGGTCACAAGCGGAAGCGGCGGCGGCGGCGGCGCGGCCGTCCCGGCGAGCCGCGCGACGGCGCCCCCGCGCGTGAAGAGAATGACACGCCGCGGGCGGCATTGGCTGCGGTTCCCGGCGCGGTTGCGGATGAGGCCGAATCCGATGAGGACGAGGCCGACGAACAGCCCGGCATGGTCCGCACCGATCAGGCGACCGGCGAACGCCGCCCTCGCCGCCGCGGACGTCGCGGCGGGCGTCGCCGGCGTGGCGGACCGGAAGACGGTCTGGCGGGCTCGATCGCCGACGAGCTTGCACCGGCACAGCCGTCCGAAGTGTCAAACGCCGTGGCCGATTTCGACGAGGTTACGCCGCAGCCGTCTGCGCCGGCGGTCCAGCCCGAGGCCTTCATAGCCGCTTCCGAGCCGAACCCTCCGGATCGCGACGATCATGAGGAGCCGGCTCGCACGGCGGCGCTGGAGGAAGACCTCCGCGAGGCCGAAAGCCTTCGCGAGGCGGAAAGAGCCGTGCCGCGGCGCTCAACCGTGCGCGAGAAGGTGAGCTTCCTGTCCGAGCCCCAGCCGGTTGCGACGTCATCGGCCGACCACCGCGAACCCCAGCCTCCGACCCCGGCCCTGGACGAGTCCGCGGCTCCGGCATCCGGCGAAACCCAGCCCCGCCGCGCGGGATGGTGGTCGCGGCGCTTTGGCAGCAGCGAATAGCAACAAGGTTGAACAGACCAGACCGCCCGGCAAAAACCGGGCGGTTTTTGCTTGGTTCGGCAAATTGGATGCAAGGCCGGGGATCACGCGCGGGTTGCAATCGGGAACCGGCATAGCCATCTGAGAGGTAGCGCAACCGGGTCGCTTCGACAGCGCATATCCCGAACCGCGAAGCTTTAGCCACGCCAAAATCCTCCAGACGGTTTCGACCAGCGGCATGTCGCCCGACATGCGCGTATTGGGATCAGGACAACCCATGGCCATCGAACATGCCTCCGTGCAGGTCGTCCGCAAGCCGTGGGGACTGGCCGATCTCGAGCCCTGGAGCGACATTGACGGTTCCAAAGACGCCGTCGGAGAACTGTGGTTTGAGCGCGCGGACAGCAACGCGCCGACACCGGCCTTGCGGCTCAAGATACTCTTTACCGGCGAGCCCCTGTCGATCCAGGTCCATCCCGACGATGCATTCGCGCGTCGGATCGGTCTGCCGAACGGCAAGACCGAGGCCTGGTACATTCTTTCGGCGACACCGGCCGCCCAGGTCGCCGTTGGACTCAAGCGGCATCTCACACCGCAGGAATTGCGCACGTCGATCAGGGACGGCTCGATTGCCAGCCTAGTCCAGTGGCGTCCGGTTGCGAAAGGCGATGTCGTCTTCATCCCTGCCGGCACAATCCACGCCATCGGCGCCGGCATCGTGGTTGCAGAAATTCAGCAGCGCGGCGATGCGACATTCCGTCTGTTCGACTATGGCCGGCAGCGCGATTTGCACGAAGACAACGCCGTGGCAGCTGCCGATGCCGGGCCGGTTCAAACCCTGTGCCATCCCCCCCGCCGCACCGGCGCCCGAACAGTTCTGATTGCGAGCCGGCACTTCGTTCTGGAACGAATTGACCTCCCTGAGCATTCAAGCTGGGTGCTCTTTGCTGATGCCGAGACCTGGATTTACGTGCTCAATGGCCACGCCGCGGTTGGGTTGATCTCCGCATCCATTGGGGACGCGATATTTGTCGGCGGCGACAATAGTAGCATCGAGGTCGGCCCTCATGGATTGAACGGTCTGATTGCCTATCCAGGGCCAAATCCAATTGAGTCGTTGTTGCAAAGCCTCGGCAGACCATCAACCCATTCCACTTCTCCGATAGAGTTGCCCGTCCCGCAACTAGCCGGCTTCATTGAGGTGAAGACATGACGCCGCTCCGTCGCATCGCCATTATCGGCAATTCGTTGCCCCGCCGCTGCGGCATCGCAACTTTCACGACGGACCTGCAACAGGCGATATCGGCTTCGCGTCCGAACCTTGAGACCTGCATCGTGGCCATGACTGACCATGCTCAAACCTATGGTTATCCCAATACGGTCGCAATGCAGATCAGCGACGACACGATCGAAGAATATGTGCATGCAGCCGACTTCTTGAACGGCGGCCGTTTCGATGCGGTTTGCCTGCAGCACGAATTCGGAATTTTCGGTGGTGAAGCCGGTGCCCACATCCTCAAGCTGCTGTCGCGGCTCACCATGCCGGTAGTGACGACGTTGCATACGGTGTTGGCCAAGCCTACTGCTGTCCAGCGCGCGGTAGTGGAGCGCATCGTCGAGGCGTCTGCGAAGGTCGTCGTCATGGCCAGCAAGGGCAGCGAACTGCTGCGCAGCGTCTATCAGGTGCCGGACGACAAGATCGAAGTCATCGCCCACGGCATTCCTGACTTCCCGTTTGTTGCGCCGGACGCGGCAAAGGCCACGCTCGGATTCAGCGGCCGGTCGGTGATTTTGACATTTGGTCTGCTGTCTTCCGACAAGGGCATCGAAGTCATGATCGACGCCATGCCGTCGATCCTGAAGCGCCGCGCCGATGCGGTGTATGTCGTGCTTGGTGCGACGCATCCCAATCTGGTTCGCGACCAGGGTGAAGCCTATCGGCAGAGCCTGACGACGCGCGTCCGCGAACTTGGCGTCGAAAACCATGTGGTGTTCCTCGATCAGTTCGTCGATCACGCCACGCTGCTCGAATTCATCTCGATGTGCGACGTCTACGTCACGCCCTATCTCAACGAAGCACAGATGACGTCGGGCACCCTCGCCTACAGCTTCGGGCTGGGGAAGCCGGTCGTTTCGACGCCTTACTGGCACGCGCGCGAGTTGCTGGCGGATGGGCGCGGCGTTCTGGTTCCCTTTGGCGACCCGACGGCGATCGCCGGCAAAATCGCGGAATTGCTTACCAATGATACCCGCCGACAGGCGATGTGCGCACGCGCCTACGCGGCCAGCCGATCGATGACCTGGGAGCGTACCGCCGAACGTTACATGGCGGCCTTCGCCGGTGCGAGGCAGGGCCACTGGCTCAAGGTTATCGCGCGCTCCGACAGGTCGTTGCCGGAACTTCAGAGCGCCGCCGTGCCAGACATGCAAATCGATCATTTCCTGTCGATGTGCGATGATACCGGCCTGCTCCAGCACGCCGTGCACTCGGTGCCCGATCGCTCGCACGGCTATTGCGTCGATGACAACGCCCGTGCGCTGCTGCTGGCCTGCGCCCTCAACAACCCCGGCGAACAACGCCTGTCGGAAGTTCTGACGGCCCGCTTTGCGGCTTTCGTACAGCATGCCTGGAATCCCGACACCAAACGTTTTCGCAACTTCATGGGCTTCAATCGCACCTGGCTCGAAGACAGTGGTTCCGAAGACAGTCACGGGCGCACGTTGTGGGCCCTGGGCGAATGTTCGCGCAGAGACGCAAGCCCGTCACGACGCCGATGGGCCACGGCCTTGTTTGTCGAGGCATTGCCGAGCGCGGAAGCCTTCCGCTCGCCGCGGGCGTGCGCATTTACGCTGCTCGGCTTGGACTCCTATTGCGCTGTATCCCCGGATGATCTTCGCGCCCAGGAAGTTCGGCATCGGCTGGTCGACAGACTGATGGGCGGCCTGGCGGCAGTCGAGTCACCGGACTGGACGTGGTTCGAGCAAGGGCTGGCCTATGACAATGCGCGCCTGCCGCACGCCCTGATGCTGACAGGCATGGCGACACAGACGCCCGCTTATATCGATGCCGGGCTGCGATCCCTGCGTTGGCTGATGACACAACAGACCACACCGACTGGTCATTTCCGGCCGATCGGCACAGCCGGCTTCGGCGAACTGCGGCAGCAGCCGCGCGCCTTCGACCAGCAACCGCTGGAAGCCTCGGCGACGATTGCTGCCTGCCTGACGGCCTGGCGAGCGGAGGGCGATGCCGAATGGAAAGCCATCGCGGCCAACGTGTTCGCCTGGTTTCTCGGCAGCAATGATCTGTCTGTGACACTGGTTGATCTGCACACCGGAAGCTGCCGCGATGGCCTGCATCCCGATCGCGCCAATGAAAATCGCGGCGGCGAGTCGGTCGTATCCTGGCTTCTCAGTCTTGCAGACATGCGTCAACTTGCACGCGTTAGCGCGGGTCTGACAAAGCCTCCGGCCCTTCGTGCCGTCGGCGCGTGATTTTTCGCCCGTTCCAGCCAGTGAGGGCACCTTGTTGCAAGCCACCTTCCTGAACCGGCAGGCGCTTCACCTGCGTCCCGACCCCGCGCGCGTGATCGTCCGCCCGTTCAAGCCCGCGACTGAGCCTCGCGATCTCAATCCAACCGACAAAACTCGTGCCAATCATATCGTCGAACGGGTTCTCGCACTCGATACTGAAGCCGCGGCCAGCCAACTCGCCGATGTCCTGGAGAACTTCCTTGGCCGGCATCGCAACCTGCTGGAAACATTCGAAGCCCGTGCCGACGAAATGGAAGAGGCCTTTGTGGCTCACGGCAGCTTTTCAAAAATCCAGCGTCAGTTGATCGGCGCCTATTTTCTCAACGAGTATTCGTTCGAAGCCTCGGCCCTGTTCAACCCCAGCATCGTGCCGCATCCCGACCAGTCCGCGGCGCCGAAAGGCGGTTTGCGCTTCATTCTCAGCCTCCGTGCCGTCGGCGAAGGTCATGTATCGTCATTGACCTTTCGCGCCGGCACCATCGCCTCCGATGGAACGCTGACGGTCGATCCGACCGCCCGGCTCGCCTCGAGCCCCCGAATTGGAGCCCGGATCTCCGGACCGATCGGCGACGACATCGAAGTAATATTCAAGCCGGACGAGGATATCAGCGAACGCGTTATCTTTCCCGTGACGGAATCCCAGTCAAACGGGATAGAGGACGCACGTTTCGTCGAATTCAACGAAGCCGGCCGGAAAACCTATTACGCGACCTATACGGCCTACAGCGGACGGGCGATCCGGTCCGAGCTGCTCGAGACCAGCGATTTCCTGTCGTTCCGGATGTCGCCCCTGCTCGGCACCGCCGCGCAGAACAAGGGCATGGCGCTGTTTCCCCGCAGGATCAATGGCAAATATGCGATGATCGCGCGGCAGGACAACGAGAACCTGTATCTGATCTATTCGGACGACCTGCACAGATGGAACGGCGGCCAAGCCATTCTGAAACCGCAATTCCCCTGGGAGTTCGTGCAGATCGGAAACTGCGGATCGCCGATCGAGCTCGACGAAGGCTGGCTGCTTCTCACCCACGGCGTCGGCCCGGTTCGCAAATACTCGATCGGCGCGGCGCTGCTCGACAAGAACGACCCGCTCAAGGTGCTCGCACGCTCGCGCGAGCCGCTGCTGCGGCCCGAACCGTCCGAGCGCGAGGGCTACGTTCCCAATGTCGTCTACACATGCGGCGCAATGAGGCACAACGACCAGATCATCTTGCCCTACGCCGTATCCGACACGTTCTCCAATTTCGCGACCGTCAGGATTGCAACCCTGCTGAACACGATGCAGAGCTGATTGCGCTGCGGCACGACGCGGCGGCGCAATGCCGCTACCAACGACGTGAGGAGGCCCCATGACCCGCGAAACAAGCTATTTCGTTCAGTCATTCAACGCCGGCAAGGGCGGAAGCCTGAAAGCCGATACGCCGATCGCCTGCAAATCGGCAACCGGCGCCGTCCGAACGGCAGAACGATTGGCGTTGAGCAAACTCGGCGTCGTTGCCTTCTCATCCACCGGCGATCCCGAGATGGGCGACTATGACGACGAGCCGACGGTGATCTTCCGGGCTGGCCAGTTTCCGACCACCTTCGACTGAGACTCAGGACGCCCTTGGTGGCGGGATATGAAGCGAAGGAGCCGAAAATGAGTGAACGACTTGAAACCCTGAAGCGCGCGCGCGAGCGCATGATCGAGGACAGGGACACGCATGCGAAGGTACTGGCCGCTCCCTTTGACCGCGATAAGGCCGAGCGAGCACGCAGCAAGTTCACCGAGATTCAGGTGCTGATCGATGCGCTGGACCGCGCCATCAGCGGAGAGGAAGGCATCACGTCAGAAAGCTGAGCCAGGGGGAAGGCGCCACGCAACATTTCGCATAGCTATTCGGTGACAAAGGGCGCACAATCTCAAGATGCGGGTGCTCGTGTCGCGCCAGGCGATGCCGTGATGGTTACGTTATCGGCACTGCTTTTTGAGTATGGACTGCCCGATCTTCCGGTGTTGCTGATCGAACCGCACCGCAACCGCGGCGGGGTCTGGCGGATCAAATTCAGCTATGAGACGGACGAACCTTTCTCCATGAGCGCGGTCCAGGCGTCGACGATGGCCTCCCGTCTTCATGAGATTGGCGAGGTCGAACTGGCTGAGGAGATCGACGGCGCGATCAAAAGTGCGTCGCGCTACGCGTCCATGTGAGATTCTGCGTCCAAATACGGCGTCATCGTCCAATCAAGGGAGACCGACATGGCTAAAGGCGAGCAAAAGGGCAACCGGGAAGCCAAGAAGCCCAAAAAAGAGAAGATCAAGACCATTGCTGCAGCGCCGAGCCAAAAGACCGCAGGATGGCAGCCGACGTTCGGTTCCGGCAAGAAGAAGTAGTGACGAATGAGAGCACAGCCGGGTCGAATCGCAAGCCGCGCTTCCCGTGGCCTCGTGGTTCGAGACGCCCGCTGCGCGGGCTCCTCACCATGAGGGTTAGACCTCATCCTGAAGAGCGCGCCCTTCGCGCGCGTCTCGAAGGATGAAGCCACGCTGAAAAATGGCTGGCTGCGTTACGTCGGCATCTGACGCGCTATTTGCCTTGGCTAACCCGTGGTGATGGCCGTCTCCAGGTCCGACGGATCGATGGTCCGGTCGAGATTGGCGTGCAGCAACTCGTGGTCGAGTTCGCCCTCCCACCACGACACGACCACGGTGGCGACGCCGTTGCCGGTGATGTTGGTGAGCGCGCGAACCTCGCTCATGAACTTGTCCACCGAAAACACGATCGCCATGCCCGGCACCAGTGCCGGGTTGACCACGGTTAGCGTCGCCGCCAACGTGATGAAGCCGGCGCCGGTGACGCCGCTCGCCCCCTTCGACGTCAGCATCGCCACCACCAGAATGGTCAGTTGCTGCGAGAACGACAGATCGACGCCCAGTGCCTGGGCGATGAACAATGTCGCCAACGTCATGTAGATATTGGTGCCGTCGAGATTGAACGAATATCCGGTCGGCACCACGAGGCCGACCACCGATTTCGAACAGCCGAGCCGCTCGAGTTTCTCCATCAATTGCGGCAGCGCGCTTTCGGACGAACTGGTACCCAGCACGATCAGCAACTCATCCTTGATGTAGGCGATGAACTTGAAGATGTTGAAGCCGACGACGCGCGCGATGGTACCGAGCACGACGATCACGAACAGCGCGGCGGTGGCATAGAACAGCACGATCAGCCCGACCAGATTGCCCAGCGCCGCCGGCCCGAATTTTCCGATGGTATAGGCCATGGCGCCGAAGGCGCCGAATGGCGCCGCCTTCATCACGATGGCGATGACGCCAAACACGGCATGCGAGGTGTCGTCGATGATGTCACGCAGGCGATGACCGCGTTCGCCGAGCGCCATCAGCGCAAAGCCGAACAGGATCGCGAACAGCAGCACCTGCAGGATGTCGCCACGCGCGAGCGCGCCGACCACGCTGTCCGGGATGATGTTGAGAACGAAGTCGACCGATTTCTGCGCTTCCGCCTGCTTGACATAGGCGGCGACCGCAGCGGCATCCGGCCGCGCGGCAAGCCCGTGACCGACCGGCACCAGATTGCCCACCAGGAGGCCGATGATCAGCGCGAACGACGACACCACTTCGAAATAGAGCAGCGCCTTGACGCCGACGCGACCGACCTTGCGGGCATCCTGGATATGGGAGATGCCGGACACCACGGTGCAGAAGATGATCGGCGCGATCACCATCTTGATCAGCTTGATGAAGCCGTCGCCGAGCGCCTTGACCCAGTCGTTGGTGGCAAGATGCGGCCACAACGAGCCGACGATGATTCCGAGCAGGATCGCGATCAGCACCTGAACATAGAGGACCTTGTACCAGGGCCTGGCCGCGCGAGTCGGCGCTTCAGTTGCGATCGCTGCCACCATGGCGTTCACTCCCCCAAATGAATTTTGCGGATCGGCCCAGCGCCATGCGCCGGCGACCCGGCCGATCCGACACAGCCAAAGTCATTTGGGTCACCCGAGTCAATGGCGCCGGCGCCTCGCCGGCGGCAGAATTCCCGCGGCGCTCGGCGGATCACGCCTGCGGCGGCCGGCCGAGCCAGCGCGCGATCCGGGCCACCGCCTCGCGCATCTCCTCGGCCGATCGTGCGTAGGAAAGGCGGATGAAGGCGCGGCCGTGGACCGGATCGAAGTCGACGCCCGGTGTGGCCGCGACATGCGCCTGTTCCAGCATCCGTTTGGCGAACTCGAAGCTGTCGGAGGTGAAATCCGACACGTCGGCATAGAGGTAGAATGCGCCGTCGGCGGGCAGGAACTTGCCCAGGCCGACTTGCGGCAACCCCTCGATCAAAATCCGCCGGTTCTCCTGATAGCCGCGCTTGATCTGTTCCATTTCCTGGCGACCTTCGAACGCGGCTTCGGCGGCGATCTGCGACAGCGTCGGCACCGAGATCGCGAGATTCTGCTGCAGCCGCTCGATCGGCCGTACCAGCGCTTCCGGCACCACCATCCAGCCGACCCGCCAGCCGGTCATGCAGAAATATTTCGAGAATGAGTTGATGACGAGCGCATGCGGAGAGAGTTCCGTCGCGCTCACCGCGGGAAACGCATAGTCGAGCCCATGATAGATCTCGTCGGAGATGAACCGGATCCCGGCACCTTCGGCCGCCGATATCAGCTCGGCGAGCGCCTCGCGCGACATCATCGTGCCGGTCGGATTGGCCGGGCTTCCGACCAGCACCCCCTTCAGCGGCGTCCGGTGGTGAGCGGCGAGCAAGGCCTCGCCGGTCAGGACGTGGCGGGCTTCGGCCGAGGTTTCGATCAGCACCGGTTCGCAACCGAGCGCGGTCAGGATATGGCGATAGGGCGGATAGCCGGGCACCGTGACCGCCACCCGGTCGCCCGGCTCGAACATGGCAAGAAAGGCCAGGATGAAGGCGCCCGACGACCCCGTGGTGACGACAATCCGTTCGGCATCCACGGCGCAGCGGTAAATGTCGCGGTAATGCCGTGCGATGCGTTGGCGCAGCGATGGGATCCCGAGCGCGGCGGTGTAGTCGATCCGCCCGCGGTCGAGCGCGGCGTGAGCGGCCGATATTGCGGCCTTCGGTGCCGCAGCCGCCGGCTGTCCGACTTCCATGTGAATGACGTGGCCGCCGCCGCCCTCGATGCGCGCAGCCGCCGCCATCACGTCCATCACCATGAACGGCGGAACATCGCTTCGCCCCGACGCCGTCAGCAGGCGCTTTGCACGGTCTCTCAGTGTCGCATCAAGCATCGATATCTGCTATCTTTCCATACGCCCCATCCTGGCCGCATTCCGCAGCTTGTTAGGGCATATCCCGTAACCGCTCCGCCGCCAATCATATAAAGCCAAGATGCCGCTCCGCCTGGTCGCACGAAGGAAAATGTGGAAACTGACCGCCGTCGCCATCGCCGCGGCGCTCGCCATGGCCCCGCTGCCGGCCTTCGCCCAGCAGGGAAACGGGCCGAAGGTCCTCCGTGATACCGAGAGCGAGCAGTTGCTGCGCGACTACACGAGGCCGGTCCTGCGCGCCGCGGGCCTTGAGAAGCAGAACATCCAGGTTGTGATCATCAATGACCGCACCTTCAACGCCTTCGTCGCCGACGGCCACCGCATTTTCGTGAACTACGGCGCCTTGATGCAGTCCGAGACACCGAACCAGATCATCGGGGTGCTGGCGCATGAAACCGGCCATCTCGCCGGCGGCCATCTCGCCAAGATGCATGAACAGCTGGCACGGGCGCAGACCCAGATGATCATCGCCATGCTGGTCGGTGCCGGCGCGATGGTGGCGGGCGCCAGAAGCGGCGGCAGCGACAATGGCCTGGTCAATGCCGGCGCGGCCGCGGTCAGCGCGCCGCAGGAAATCATCCGCCGCTCGCTGCTGTCCTATCAGCGCCAGCAGGAGGAAAACGCCGATCGCGCCGCGGTGAAGTTCCTCAACGCCACCGGCCAGTCGGCGAAGGGCATGTACGAAACCTTCAAGCGGTTCACCAATGACAGCCTGTTCGCCGCGTACGGCGCCGACCCCTACGCGCAGTCGCATCCGATGCCGGCCGAACGCGTCGCCGCGCTCGAGCGGATGGCGCGGACCAGCCCGTATTGGGACAAGAAGGACGATCCGGCCCTGCAAATGCGCCACGACATGATGCGCGCCAAGATCTCGGCCTTCATGGAACGGCAGGACACCGTCTACCGTCGTTACCCGCTCTCCGACACCAGCATGCCGGCGCGCTATGCGCACGCCATCTCGACCTATCTGCATGGCGATTTGCACAGCGCGCTGGTGCTGATCGACGGGCTGATCCAGGCCCAGCCCGCCAACCCGTATTTCTACGAATTGCGCGGCCAGGCGCTGCTGGAAGGCGGCAAGCCGGCGGAGGCGATCGCTCCCTTGCGCAAGGCGGTTCAGCTCTCGAATCATGCGCCGCTCATCGAGATGTTACTTGGGCAGGCGCTCGTGGGCACCGATAATAAGGCCTATACTGAGGAGGCGATCGCGATCCTGCGGGCGGCGGTGGCGCGGGAGACCGAGGCGCCGCTCGGCTTTACCCAACTCGCGATGGCCTACGCTCGAAAGGGAGATTTAGCGGAGGCCGATCTGGCTTCGGCGCAAGCCGCCTACCTTCGCGGCGACAACAAGACCGCGCGCGACCTCGCCTCGCGTGCGAAAACCCGTTTCGCGATCGGCACCCCCGGTTGGGTCAGGGCCGACGACATCGTCACCGCAAGGCCGCCCGCCGGTCAAAAGGACAACTAGACAGCGATCGCGCCGAACCGCAGTCATAACGCCGGACCACACTGGTTTTCCCAATCGGCTTTCACCCAGAGGAATTTGCCAATGCCTACGTTCCGCCTGCTCGCTCCCGCCCTGCTCGCGCTCGCGCTTTGCGGCGCGCCGCCGGCCGCCTCGGCGCAGAGCTTTTCCGACGCCCAGCGCGGCGACATCGAGAAGATCATCCGAACCTACCTGGTTTCGCATCCCGAAGTACTCGAGGAGGCGATTGCCGAATTGAACAAGCGGCAGGCCGCCGCCGAAGAACAGAAGCACGAGGCGAGTATCGCCGAGAACGCCTCCAAGATATTCAATTCACCGCGCGGCGTGGTGCTCGGCAACAAGGATGGCGACGTCACCTTCGTGGAATTCTTCGACTACAATTGCGGCTACTGCAAACGCGCGATGGCCGACATGCTCGATCTGATGAAGAACGATCCGAAGCTGAAGGTCGTGCTGAAGGAATTTCCGGTGCTGAGCCCGGGCTCGGTTGAGGCCGCCCAGGTCGCCGTCGCCGTGCGCATGCAGGACCCCGGCGGCAAGAAATATCTCGACTTCCACCAGCGGCTGCTTGGCGGCCGCGGGCCGGCCGACAAGGCCCATGCGCTCGCGGCTGCCAAGGATGCCGGCCTCGACATGACGCGGATCGAGAAGGATCTGGCGAGCCCGGAAGTGAAAGCCACGATCGATGAAAACTTCAAGCTCGCGGAAGCCATGGGCATGAACGGCACGCCGAGCTACGTCATCGGCAAGCAGGTGGTGGTCGGTGCCATCGGACTGGAAGGTCTCAAGGAAAAGATCGGCCTCGCCCGTTGCGGCAAAGTGACCTGCTGAGCCGCACGGCGGACCTTCGGGCGCGGTTTGATCAAGGGCCGGCGATTCAATCGCCGGCCCTGCTTTTCGGCAACTTGCCGGCCGACCCGGTTCATCGCGCGTTCAGGAAACTAAATCGGTGGAACCCGCGATGTCCGGGAACATCGCCCATCGCGTGTCGTTGTCGGCGTGGGCAATGCAAACACACGAGGAGACATTCAATGACTAATCGCTTTACGACCTCGGTCGCCGCCATCGCGCTGATCGCGGGAACCAGCCTGGCCTATGCGCAGGGAACGGGAACCAGCCACGAGACACCCTCCGCCGGTTCCACCACCCAGCAAAGCGCGCCATCGTCCGAAGGCGGCGGAGCCGCGTCGGCGAAGCCGATGAACCGCGATGAAAAGGCCCAGGGTGGCCAGAACCAGCGCGCCCAAGGCGAGACCAAGGCCGGCGCGAAACAGGAAAAATCGGCCCAGGAAAACTCCGCGAAGGGCGAGAAGGGCGAACGGTCGAAGACCATGAGTTCGGAAAATGATAACGCCAAGGGCGGCAACAAGGAGATGAAAGCCGAAGGCCGCGAGGATCGCAACGGCAAGAAGGCCGAAGGCCGCGAGGATCGTAACAACATGAAGGCTGAAGGCCGCGAAGACCGCAACGGCAAGAAGGCCGAAGGCCGCGAAGATCGTAACAACATGAAGGCTGAAGGCCGCGAAGACCGTAACGGCATGAAGGAAGGCCGCAACGGCACGGAGAGCAAAACGGTCGGACAGGCCGGCGCCGGTGGAAAACTTTCGACCGAACAGCGCACCAAGATCACCAGTGTGATCCGGGAGCAGCATGTTGCACCGCTTACCAACATCAACTTCGCGATCTCGGTCGGCACCCGCGTGCCCCGCGACGTCTCGTTCCATCCGCTGCCGGCGGAAATCGTGACGATCTACCCGGAGTGGCGCGGATATGAGTTCGTCCTGGTCCGCGACCAGATCGTGGTGATCGATCCGCGTACGTTCGAGATCGTGGCCGTCCTCGAAGCCTGATCCGGATCTGACCATAGGAGACGGCGTGGGCGGGCAGCAATGCCCGCCCTTGCGTATGCGCTCCACACGTCTCGGCCGCGGCTTCCAGCCCCGGAGAGGCGCAATCCTCAAACCTTGGTTAACGAATGATTTCCGCAGGTTCCATGCGCTTTTTTAAGAGCTGGATGAGGCATTTGTGGGACAGCCTGGACGGCCTTGAGGCTTCCCCTTGGGCCGGATGTTACCTATAACCGCGCCACCCACCCCCATATTGCCGGGATTCGATGGCCCAGACATCCGCCGAGACGATTTACGTGCTCAACGGCCCGAACCTCAACCTGCTGGGGACCCGCGAGCCCGAAACCTACGGCCATGCGACGCTCGCCGACGTCGAGAGGCTGTGCGCCGAGACCTCGGCGAAATTCGGCCTTAAGGCCGACTGCCGGCAGTCCAACCGCGAAGGCGAGCTGATCGATTTCATCCACGAGGCGCATGCGAAGCAGGCGGCCGGGATCATCATCAACGCCGGCGGCTATTCGCACACCTCGATCGCGCTGCACGACGCGTTGGCGGCGGTGAAGGTTCCGGCGGTGGAAGTGCACATCAGCAACATTCACGCCCGCGAGAATTTCCGTCATCACTCCTTCACTGCCATGGCCGCCTTCGCGACGCTGGCTGGCTTCGGCATCGACGGTTACCGGCTCGCGATCAACGGCCTTGCCGCCAGGATCGGCGTCAAGGCGAAGGCCTGACGCTCGTCACCAACCAGAGAATTTCGGATCGAGATCATGGCGCGCCAGCCGGACGACACCGCAGCCGCAAAAATCAAGAGCGACGACGCCGCGCTGATTCGCGAACTGGCGCTGCTGCTTGACGAGACGAGTCTCACCGAGATCGAGATCGAACGGGCCGGCTTGCGGATCAGGGTCGCGCGCAACATCACTATCGCGGCGGGGATGCCGGCGGGCTTTCAGCCTGCCGCTGCCGCCGCGCCAGTCGCGACCGCAGCGACCACCGTCGCCGATATCGCCAAGCATCCCGGCATGGTGCCGTCGCCGATGGTCGGCACCGCCTATTGGGCCTCCGAGCCCGGCGCCAAGCCGTTCATCGAGGTCGGCAGCAAGGTATCGGTCGGCCAGACCCTGCTGATCATTGAGGCGATGAAGACGATGAACCAGATTCCATCGCCGCGCGCCGGCACCGTGACCCAGATTCTGATCGAGGACGGCCAGCCGGTCGAATTCGGCGAGCCGCTGGTGATTATTGAATAGGGGCGAGTGGCAAATGGCGAGTAGCGAATGGTGTTTGCCATCCGATTCGCCACTCGCTATTCGCCATTCGCCACTCGGAACGTCATGTTCGACAAGATCCTGATAGCCAATCGCGGCGAAATCGCACTGCGCGTTTTACGCGCCTGCAAGGAGCTTGGCATCGCCACCGTCGCGGTGCATTCCACCGCTGACGCCGACGCCATGCATGTGCGGCTCGCCGACGAGAGCGTCTGCATCGGGCCGCCGCCGTCGAAGGACAGCTACCTCAACGTGCCCGCGCTGCTTGCGGCCTGCGAGATCACCGGCGCGGACGCGGTGCACCCCGGCTACGGCTTTCTGTCGGAAAATGCCCGCTTCGCCGAAATCCTCGCCGATCACAATCTGCATTTCATCGGGCCGAAGGCCGAGCACATCCGCCTGATGGGCGACAAGATCGAGGCCAAGAAAACCGCGAAGAAGCTTGGCATTCCCGTGGTGCCGGGCTCCGAGGGCGCGGTCGGCCCCGACGACGACGCCATGGCGATCGCCAAAGCCATCGGTTTTCCGGTGCTGGTGAAGGCGGCTGCCGGCGGCGGCGGCCGCGGCATGAAGGTGGCGCAGACCGCCGACGAGCTCGCGCTCGCGCTTTCCACCGCAGCCCATGAGGCCAAATCGGCGTTCGGCGATGCCTCGGTCTATCTTGAAAAATACCTGCAGAAGCCGCGTCACATCGAAATCCAGGTACTGGGCGACGGCCGCGGCGGCGCCATTCATCTCGGCGAGCGCGATTGCTCGCTGCAGCGGCGCCACCAGAAGGTCTGGGAGGAAGGCCCCTCGCCCGTTCTGACCGCCGCGGCGCGCGCCAGGATTGGCGCGACCTGCGCCAAGGCGATGCAGAACATGAAATATCTCGGTGTCGGCACCATCGAGTTTCTGTTCGAGGACGGCGAATTCTATTTCATCGAGATGAACACGAGGATCCAGGTCGAACATCCCGTGACCGAGATGATCACTGACATCGACCTCGTGCTCGAACAGATCCGGATCGCCGCCGGCGGCGAACTGCCGGCGACCCAGGACCAGATCCAGATCATCGGTCATGCCATCGAGTGCCGCGTCAACGCGGAAAACCCGCAGACCTTCCGGCCTTCGCCGGGGCGGATCTCGCGATATCATCCGCCCGGCGGCCTTGGCGTGCGGATCGATTCGGCGGTCTACCAGGGCTATGTGATCCCGCCCTATTACGATTCGCTGGTCGGTAAGCTGATCGTCCATGGCAAGACCCGCGCCGAATGCCTGATGCGGCTGCGCCGGGCGCTGGACGAGATGGTGGTCGACGGTATCGAGACCACGTTACCTCTGTTCAGAGCCCTGGTCCGCGAACCCGCCATCATTGATGGCGACTACCATATCCACTGGCTTGAGCAATATCTCGCCGGCAGCCCCGCGGTGAGCTGACCGCGACTCGCCCGGCTGCCAAAAATCATCGATGCCCTGGAACCTTTTGCCCCGACCGAGGTTTAGCGTCTCCGGGAGCACCGCGCGGGGGACAGTTGAATTTCGCCTAACGAGACGCTTTTGACGCTTGAGGCCACGCGCCGGCGCACGATCGGGCAGATCCTGCTGCTTGCGGCGGGGCTTTTTGTGCTGATTGCGATCAGCGCCTTGTCAATCGTCCTCGTCAACCAGTCCCGCAGGGACAACGCCTGGGTGGTTCATACCGTCGAGGTGGAGAACCAGATCAACACCCTGCTGCTGCAGGTTCGCCGCGCCGAAAGCGCCTCCCGCGGCTATCTCCTGACCTCGGAACCGCGCTTCCTGGCCGACTACGAAGCCGCCTTCGCCGCCGTTATTCCGGATGTCGACAAGTTGACGGCCTTGTCCCACGACAACCCGACTCAGGTCGAGAACAGCAAGCGGCTGCGCGGGCCGGTCGAAACGCGGATCGCGGAACTGGCGAAGGTCATCGAATTCGCGAGGCAAAATGACCTCGCCGGCGGCATCGCGCTGCTGCGGCAAGCCAACGCCAGCGACGCGGTCCGGCGCATGAACGACGTCGCGTCAGACATGCGCAAGGAGGAAGACCGCCTGTTTGCGCAGCGCACCGAGACCGCAGACCGCACCCAGCAATTGGCGTCGATCGTCACCGTCGTCGGCTCGGCTTTGGTGGTCGCGCTGGCCGGTATCTCGGTCTTTCTGGTTCGCCGCTCGGCGCGCGCGCGCGATGCCGCCGAGGCACGGTTACGCGACAACAACCTCAATCTCGAGGCCACGGTTGACGAGCGCACCGCCGACCTGCGCGAGGCCAACAACGAAATTCAGCGCTTCGCCTATATTGTCAGCCACGATCTGCGCTCGCCGCTGGTGAACATCATGGGTTTCACCAGCGAGCTCGAGCAACTGCGCAACGACATTTTCCGGCGGATCGCGGCGCTGGCCTCGCCCGCTCCGATGGCTGCCGACAATGCCGAGCTTGTCCTCGAAGGCGACGACCGGCAGCTCTCGCAGGATTTCTCCGAGGCGCTGGAATTCATCAAATCGTCGATCGCCAAGATGGACCGGCTGATAACCGCGATTCTCAACCTCACCCGCGAGGGCCGACGCGAATTCGAGCCGGTGCCGATCGATACCAGGGAACTGATCGAGGCCATCGTCACCACGATGGCGCACCAGGCGTCGGAGGCGAAGGCCGAGATTCGCGTCGCACCCCTGCCAAACGTTGTCAGCGACCGCCTCGCTCTGGAGCAGATTTTCTCCAATCTGATTGACAATGCGCTCAAATATCTCAGGCCCGGAGTTCCCGGGGAGATCACCGTTCGCGGTCGGACCAAGCTCGGTTCTGCGATTTTCGAGGTCTCCGATAACGGCCGCGGCATCGATTCCAAGGACCACCAGCGAATTTTCGACCTTTTCCGCCGCGCCGGCACCCAGGACAAGCCGGGACAGGGTATAGGACTGGCCCATGTGCGGGCCTTGGTGCGGCGGCTCGGTGGAACCATGTCGGTTTCATCGGAGCTTCACAACGGCAGCACATTCACGATAACACTGCCCCTCGCATGGACAACCAGTAACCGGAACAGGGATTCATGGGTACGCCAGTCACCATCATCATGATCGAGGACGACGAGGGGCACGCGCGGCTGATCGAGCGCAACATCCGCCGCTCCGGCGTCAACAACGAGATCATGCCGTTTGCCAACGGCACCGCCGCGGTCAATTACCTGTTCGGCGCTGACCATACTGGCATCGATCACAAGGGCCGCGCGTTGCTGATCCTGCTCGATCTCAACCTGCCTGACATGACCGGCATCGACATCCTGCGCCGCCTCAAGGAAAACAAATACCTCAAATGCGCGCCGGTGGTCGTCCTCACCACGACCGACGATTCCCATGAGATCAAGCGCTGCTACGAGCTCGGCTGCAACGTCTACATTACCAAGCCGGTGAACTACGAGAGTTTTGCCAACGCCATTCGCCAGCTCGGGCTGTTCTTCTCGGTGATCCAGGTTCCGCAAGCCGCCCCATGACCGCCGCCTCGCCCACGCTATTGTACATCGACGACGACGACGCGCTGGCCCGGCTGGTCGAGCGCGGCCTGACGCGGCTTGGCTTCAACGTGGTCCATGCGAGCAGCGGCCAGCACGGGCTCGAACGGCTGCAGCAGGGCGGTATCGACGTCATCGCGCTCGATCAATACATGCCCGGCCTCGACGGCCTCGAAACCCTGGAGCGGATCCTGGCGATCCCGAATGCGCCGCCGGTGGTGTTCGTCACGGCGTCGCAGGATTCCGCGATTGCCGTCACCGCCCTGAAAGCCGGCGCCGCCGATTATCTGGTGAAGGATCTGCAGGGCGATTTCATCCCGCTGCTCCAGGTCGCGGTCAACGGCGCGCTGCGACAGGCGCGCATCCAGAAAGCCCGCGACGACGCCGAGGCCGAGGTGCATGCCTCGCGCGACCGCTATGCGGCGCTGGCCGCCGAGCGCGAGGTCCTGCTGCGCGAGGTCAACCATCGTGTCGGCAACAGCCTGCAGATCATCGCCTCGCTGCTGCATCTGCAGGCGAATTCGAGCGGGCAGGAAGACGTCAAGGCGGCGCTGACCAATGCGATGGGGCGTGTCGCCGCCGTGGCGCAGGTGCATCGCCGGCTCTACACCTCGCACGACCTCAAGAGCGTGCTGCTGAACCAGTATCTCGATGCCCTGCTGGAGGACCTCAGGCGCTCCGCCGAGGGCAACCGGATGTCGCGGCTGACATTGAAGACCGAGCCGATCGAGATCGATCCCGATCGCGCGGTGGCGATCGGCATCATCGTCAATGAGCTGGTGATGAACGCGGTGAAATACGCCTACCCCGACGGCGCGGGTCCCATCCATGTCGACCTCAGGGCGCAAGGCGACGACCTCCAGCTGTCGATCGCCGACGACGGCGTCGGCCTCAACGTCCGGAGCGATCCGCGCTCGACCGGGATGGGGCAGCGCATCGTCACCGCCATGGCGTGCAAGCTCGAAGCGAGCGTCGAGCGCGATCCGAACCACACCGGAACCAGGATCGTGCTGCGGTTTCGCCGCGCCAATGCGGCGGTGACGAAATCCAGCACGGCGGCGGCGGGCTAGCCCTCATCCAGAGGAGCGGCCACTTGGCCGCGTCTCGAAGGATGAAGCCACGGCATTGTCTCGCGACGCGAGCGGCTGCTCCGCGCTGACGCGCACAGGAGGTTGGGTTGAACTATGGCGGCGCGTCCGGTGGCCTCGTGGTTCGAGACGGCGCTTCGCGCCTCCTCACCATGAGGGGCTAGGCTGACGGACGCTACGACATCCGTCCCATCGCCCGCGCGACCGCGGCCTGCTATTCTCACGCCATGACGTCGCGCGAGTCCGCCACTTCCGAGATCACGCCCGAAGTGCTGCTGCGGGCCTATGCCTGCGGCATCTTCCCGATGGCCGAAAGCGCCGACGATCCGACCCTGTTCTGGGTCGAGCCGGAAATCCGTGGCGTGATCCCGTTCGACCGCTTTCGCATTTCCTCGCGCCTGGCGCGAACGGTGCGCTCGGATATCTTCACCGTCACCGTCGACGCCGTATTCAAGGCGGTGATCGCCGGCTGCGCCGCGCCGCAGCCCGGCCGCGACGATACCTGGATCAACAAGCGCATCCGCGATCTCTATGTCGGGTTGCACGAACTCGGGCACGCCCACAGCGTCGAGGTCTGGCAGAATGACGAACTGGTCGGCGGGCTCTATGGCGTGAGCCTCGGACGGGCCTTCTTCGGTGAGAGCATGTTCCATCGCAGCCGCGACGCTTCCAAGGTGGCGCTGGTGCATCTGGTGGCGCGGCTGATCGCGGGCGGCTTCACCCTGCTCGACACCCAATATGTGACCGAGCACTTGCGGAGCTTCGGGGCGGTCGAGATCCCGCGGCGACGTTACCGCGCGCTGCTCGACCAGGCGATCGCGGCGCCGGCCGATTTCCGCAGGCTGCCGCTCGATCATTCCCTCGGCGGCGCCCGCGCGCTGCAGATCATCGCGGAACACGCGCGTTAGGCATTTCGCGCCCTGGCTTCATCCTTCGAGACGCCCGCCTTCGACGGGCTCCTCTGGATGAGGTCGTTCTATACCCTCATGGTGAGGAGGCGCCCTTGCGCCGTCCTCGAACCATGAGGCCCGGCGCCGGACGAGGCGTCGCATCGCGACCACGGTCGCGCTACTGCCTGAAAATCCCGAACAGGCCGCCCGGTTGCTGCGGCGGCGGTGGAGGTGGCGGCGGCGGCTGAACCTGCGGCGGCGGACGCGGAGCCGGCGGCCGTTGCGCACGCTTCTGGGCCGGCGGTGGCGGGGGCGGCGGTTTCGGCGCTTCGGGCTGCGCGGTGACGACGGTGGTTTGCGGTCCCTTGCAATCGGTCAGCCAGATATCGTAGATCGGATGTTCGACGGCGTGCAGGCCGGGGCTCGCCGCAAACATCCAGCCGGAAAAAATCCGCTTCACCTCGCCCTGCAGCGTGATCTCGTCGACCTCGACAAAGGCGTCGGTATTGGCGGCCTCGGTTGCCGGACGCGTATAGCAGGCGTCGGTCTTCACCCGGAGCGCGCCGAACTGCACGGTTTCTCCAATTTCCTCATCGAAGTTGATGATGCGCCCGGTGATCTTGTCGAGACCGGAAAAGCTCGCCTTCTTGTTGATGATCTTCTGCGCCGGTGGCTCGGTCACCACTTCGTCGCCGGGTTGCAGCGTGGGCGGCGATTGCGGAACGCCCTTGGGCTGGCGTTGTCCCGGCGGCGGATTGGCGCCGGGCGGCGCGACCGCCACGCCGGGCTGCGGTACATTCTGCGGAATGACCGTGGTACCCGGCGGCGGCGCCAATGGCTGCGACTGGAACGCGCCCGGTGCCGGAACGCCCTGCCCCGGCGGCAGGCGATTGGGCGTCGGTAGCAGCCGGCCTTGCGGCAGCGCCGGCACGTCCTCTTCGTCGTCGGGGGGTGGCTGATTGCCGCGGGGCACGTTGCCGGGCGGGCGCGGCGCCGGTTCGGAAAAGATATTGCCGATCTGCGCGGGCGCGGGCGGCGCAAGCGAGATCGTCATGGCGGCCACAAGCGCCGCAAAACCGGTCAGGACAATGGTTCGAGACATCTTGCGGCTTTGAAGTGGCGATTCGGGCTGACGCCATTGTACAATCTATGAGCCGCCCACAAGGCCACCCGTTAACACGCCGAATACGGCGGGGAAAGGGCGATGCCCGCGTCCGGCCACTGGTCAGCCCGTGCCGCAAATGGAATAGTCCGCCCGATCCAGGTTGGTGTGGACACGCCGCCGAATCGTCAAAATCCGGGACAACCGGACGAGCCAGGGGAAAGCCACCAGATGCCCGATCGTATTCGTCTGGACGGCAAGGTCGCCGTCGTCACCGGCGCGGCCGGCGTCATCGGCGCCGCGACCACGCGGCTGCTGGCCGCGCGCGGCGCGCGCATTGTCGCGGTCGACCGCAAGCGGCACGAACTGCACGACGCGATCAAGGATTTGCCGGCCTCGGCGGCGGCGATGGCCGTCACGGCCGATGTCAGCGATGAGGACGAGGTCGCGGCCTATGTCCGTACTGCCGTCGACAAGTTCGGCAGCATCGACGTGTTCTACAACAATGCCGGCATCGAGGGCGACATCGCCCCGATCACCAAATATTCGCTGGAGACGTTTCGCCGGGTGCTCGACGTCAACGTGGTCGGCGTCTTCCTCGGCATGAAACATGTGCTTCCGGTGATGCTGAAGCAGAACGCCGGCAGCATCATCAACACCGCTTCGATTGCCGGCCTGATCGGATCGCCGGATATTGCGGTCTACAGCGCCAGCAAGCATGCGGTGATCGGGTTGACCAAAAGCGCCGCGCAGGAATGCGCCAAGACCGGCGTGCGGGTCAACTGCGTCTGCCCCGGCCTGATCGACAGCCGGATGCTGAGCGCGATCCTCGACGGCCGCAATTCCGGCAACGCGCCCGTTCCCAGCGACAAGGTCGTGGAGCGGATTCCGGCACGCCGGCTCGGTAAGGCTTCGGAGGTCGCCTCCATCGTGGCCTTTCTGGCATCCGACGAGGCGAGCTATGTCTCGGGCTCGGCCTATACCGTCGACGGCGGCCGAACCGCAGCTTAAGGTCTTCCGCGGCATCCGCAGGCCCGGAACGAAATCGACGCAGTCTCCCCATCAAGAGGTCTTCTCCCGTCATGCCCGTGACCCTCGATCCCGACGCCGCCGCCGTGTTCAAGGCCTTCCAGGAGGCCGGCCGGCCGCCTTACGAGACGGTTTCCCCGGCCGAAGCGCGCGAACTCTATTTAAAGGGCCGCGTCGTCACCAACCCGGAGCCGCCGCCGCTCCGATCGGTACAGCCGCTTGCGATCCCCTCGCCCGCGGGATCGATCCCTGCGCGCATCTATACGCCGACCAGGCTGAGGCAGGCGGCCGGCCTTGCGCCGTGCCTGGTGTTCTTTCACGGCGGCGGCTGGGTGATCGGCGACCTCGATTCCCACGACGTGGTCTGCCGCAAGCTCGCCGATGTGGGCGAACTGATCGTCATCTCCGTGGATTATCGGCTGGCGCCGGAGCATAAATTTCCCGCCGCCGTCGATGATGCGGTCGCGGCGACGAAATGGATCGCTGAAAATGCCGAACAACTCGGCATTGACGCTGCGCGGCTGACGGTCGGCGGCGACAGCGCCGGTGGCAATCTCGCCGCGGTGGTGGCGATTGCGGCGCGCGATGGCAACGGTCCGGCGATCGCCGGACAGGTGCTGATCTATCCGGCCATCGACTTCGCGATGACGCACCTCTCGCACCGCGAGCCGGAGACCAGCATCCTGCTGACGCATTCCGTCATCAACTGGTTTCGCGACCATTATTTGAACGGCGACGCTGACGTGCAGGATTGGCGGGCCTCGCCGGCACGCGCCGGGACGCTGGCGAGACTGCCGCCGGCCTATGTTCTGACCGCAGGCGCCGATCCCTTGCGCGACGAAGGCGACGAATATGCCGAGCGGCTGAAGCAGGCCGGCGTTGCCGTGACCTACCGCAGCTTTCCAGGCCAGTTTCACGGCTTCTTCACCATGGGCAAGCTGCTGCAACAGGCCAATGTCGCCGCCGCGGAAATCGGGGCCTGGCTGAAGGCGCTCAACTAGCGGCGGTATCTGGCGTGGATCCATCTGCCTCCATCGAGATCGCCAAGCATACGCTGCTGTCGTGCGGATTCATTCTGGCGGTCGGCACGCTGACAGGCCTGCTGGCCCAGAAGATCAGGATCCCCGATGTCGCGATCTTTCTCGTCACCGGCATTGCAATCGGCCCGCAGGCGCTGCGGCTGATCGACATCGGGGCGGATTCCGCGCTGAACCAGATCGTGCTGTTGTTCGGCGCCAGCTACATCCTGTTTGACGGCGGCGCCTCGCTGCGCTTCAGCGTTCTGAAGCGGGTCTGGATCAGCATCGTGGTGCTCGCCACAATTGGGGTTCTGATTACCGCTGGGATCACCGGTTTTGCCGCCTCTTACATTGTCGGCGTTCCCATGATTGTGGCGCTGCTGCTGGGCGCGACGCTGTCCTCGACCGATCCGGCAACGCTGGTACCGATCTTCCGCCAGATCCGCATTCGCGACCGCGTGGCGCAAACCGTGATGAGCGAGTCCGCCTTCAACGACGCCATGGGTGCGATCCTCACCTTCAGCATCGTGTCGGTCGCGATGGGGACCAGCGCGTTCTCGCTGCAGTCGTCATTGTTCGACCTGCTCTGGCAATCCATCATCGGTCTCGTCGCGGGCATTGTGCTCGGATATCTGGCCGCGCTCCTGATCGCGCATGAGCGATGGGCCTTCCTCGCGGAATATGCCCCGGTTGTCACGCTGGCTGCCGTGATCGGCGCCTATTTCGCCGCTGACGGCATGCAGGCCAGCGGCTTCATGGCGGTGTTCGTGTTCGGCATCATGCTCGGCAACAAGGAAGCGTTCGGCTTCCGGATGGAAGCCGGCGAAGCGCAGAAACTCGACGAGTATGTGTTGACCACGGCGTTCATCATGCGCCTGTTCATTTTCGTTCTGCTCGGCGCGCAGGTCGATTTCACGCTGATGAGCCGGTACTGGCTTGAGGGCGTGGCCGTCGTCGCCGTGCTGATGCTGGTGGCGCGGCCTGCGACGGTCTTCCTGTGCACACTGCCCGACCGCCGCGCGCGCTGGAGTTTGCCGGAGATGCTGTTCATGTGCTGGACCCGCGAGACCGGCGTCATTCCGGCGGCGCTGGCCGGCCTGCTGTCGGGCATGAAGGCGCCCGGCGCCCCGATGATCGCATCGATCACCTTCATCGCCATCCTGATGACGATCCTGATCCAGGCCACCACCACCAAATGGCTCGGCCGCAGGCTCGGATTGCTGGAGAGCGAATAGGGCATGCCTTCACCGTCATTGCTATCGCCGTCATTCCGGGGCGGCGCGCAGCGCCGAGCCCGGAATCCATAACCACGGAATTCGCGTGGGGCGATGTTGTAGCCAGTCATTTTCAAATCGGCAGTCGTGGTTATGGATTCCGGGCCTGCGCCAAGCGGCGCATCCCGGAATGACAATGCGGCCAGGACGCCCGCGCGTCCACGGCTTGCGGACGCGATGCCCTGAATTGAGGGAAATACGGCATTTCGGACAGGGGCCGATCATGCCAGAATGCGCTGGTCAAGCGGAACGTCACAGAACCCCGGAAAGGCTCTCCCGATGCCGGCGCCCCTTCAGATCGGCCTTGTACTCTTCCCGAAGCTGACCCAGCTCGATTTGACCGGGCCGCTGCAGGTGTTTTCCAGCGTGCCCGGCGCGGTCGTGCACCTGATCTGGAAACGGATCGAGCCGGTCGCAAGCGACTCCGTGTTGACGCTGACGCCGACCATCACCTTTGCGGATTGCCCGCAGCTCGACGTGATCTGCGTCCCCGGCGGGGTCGGCAGCGACGACATGGTGAACGACGCCGAGATGCTGGACTTCCTGCGCAAGCAATCCACCGGCGCGAAATACATCACCTCGGTGTGCACGGGATCATTGGTGCTCGGCGCCGCCGGCCTGCTGCGGGGCTACCGTGCGACGACGCACTGGACGGCGATGGACATGCTCGCCTCGTTCGGGGCAACCCAGACCAGGACCCGGGTCTGCGTCGACCGCAACCGCATCACCGGCGGCGGCGTCACCGCCGGAATCGATTTTGCGCTGACGCTGGTCTCGATCATGGTCGACCGGCAGACCGCGGAGGCGATCCAGCTCCGGCTTGAATACAACCCGGCGCCGCCGTTCAATGCCGGTTCACCCGATACCGCGCCGGCCGAAGTGGTCGCGCTCCTGAACGAAAGGGTGGCGCCGTCCCGGCAGCGCCGCCGCGAGGCGGTCGCCCGCGCTGCCGCGCGGCTTGGATGATCGAAACATCGGAGGCCAAACCCGGTGCGCCACCGGCGGACATGGCGCTCGGCGAGTTCGCCAGGGTCGCGGTTATGCAAAAAAAATGACTGTCCGCTCAACCAGCCAGTAGGCGGCAACGACGCCGATGCCGTAGGCGATGATCGCATCGAGCCGGTCAAACGCTCGCGCGACGAACGAAGTCTCCCATAATTTTGACGCGACCTGGCGCAATAGCCAGATGGACGATAACACCGCGGCCACGAACACAAGCTGCCCGATCTCCACGCCGACGTTGAAGAACAGCAGCGCGACGGGGATCGCATGTTGAGGTAATCCCACCTCGGCCAGGGCGCCGGCAAAGCCAAAGCCGTGCAACAGGCCGAAGCTGAAGGCAACGAGCCAGGGCAGCCGCGCGGTCAAGCTTGGCTTTCCATGCCGCGCATTCACGATCTCGACGGCGACCAGCACGATGCTGAGCGCTATGGTCGCTTCCACCGGCGGACTCGGCACGTGGACAAAACCCAGCGTCGCGGCTGCGAGGGTGATGCTGTGTGCAAGGGTGAACGCCGTCACCGTGACGGCCACCCGCCGCCAGTCCCGAACCAGGATCACCAGTGCCAGGACGAACAGCAGGTGATCGAAGCCGAACAGGATGTGCTCGATACCAAGGCGCAGATAAGTCGCCGCCACTTCTCCCGCGCCCGGCGTGGCTTGAACGACAAACGCGGTCTTCGTCGGCGACAGCCGCTCGGTCTGTATGGCGCCGGCCAGGCGTTCGACCCGAACCAATACGTCAGTGGATGTTGCCGAGAGACCATCGATGGAGACCGCATGCCCGGTGAGCCCTCCATCGCGGCGGATGGTGCGGCGTTCGACATAGGCACCCTCGCCGAAGGAGATTCGTGGCGGCCCGACATCCTGCGTGCCCTCGGGCAGCTTGACGTAAATCGCAAGACGCAGGCCTTCGCCCCGCGCCGGGATCTTGAAAAGGAGGCTGTAGGTGTCGGGTGTCGTCTGGCGCAATTCCAGATAGCCTGGCCGGAGTTCATCCGCGCGCGCGGGTTGCGCCAACAACAGGCCCATAACAGCAAAGAGCACAGAGAAACGTTTCATCGGCTGGTTTCGACTTGCGCTGATTTGGACGGCGGCGTCTCCACCACGATTTCGTAACGCTGCCGAAGCGAGGCATAAAGCTTCTGCTCCGCCTCGAGCCGGCGTGCATTCGACCACTCGCGGCGCACGGCTTCTCGGACAACATCGAGTGGCGGCACGCTTCCTTGTATTCGTTCGCTGACATAGACGAAATGCTGGCCGAAGCTGGAAGAGATCGGTCCCTGCCAGTGGCCCGGTTCCATGACGGATAGGCGTTTGGCGAAACCGTCACCGAATACCCCTGCCACCTCTTTTTGCGATACGGCCTTGAACTCCTCGCCGAGCAGGAAGGGATCGCCGAGCACGGTCGTGTCCACCGCCGCGTTGGCGCGCGCCAGGACGTCGGCGAGCTGTTTGGCATCGCTGTCGATGGTGCCCGCGCGCCGGGTCGCGCTCAGAAAAACCTGGCGAAACGTAACATGATCTTCGGTCTTGAAACGCTCCGGGTTGGACTGAAGATAGGCCGCAAGCTGGTCCTCGGTAGGTTCCGGGATGGAGGCGTCCTCGGCGAGAAACTCCATCTTCTGCCGCACGCGACGGCGAATGATGACGTCATCGCGATCGAGGCCGGCGGCACGGCCCTCGCGGTAGAACACTTCGTCGCGAATGTAGTCATCGACGAGGCCTTGCAACTCCTCGTTGCCCGGCGGGCGCTGCCAGGTGCGGGCGAAGCCGTCCGCAAGGTTGGCAATCCGTGCGGCGGAGACCACGATTTTCTCGGGCGCTTCTGCGCTTCGCTTGCCAATGAGGCCGTGGAGCGCGAACAGCATTGCACCAAGCGCGAGAAACTGGAGTAACGGCTCTCTCAGCAGCCGAGCGATCAAGGCGTGTACCAGATCGGCGAGGTATAGGCTCGTTCGGTGGTCGTCATCGTGACTTCCGCCGGCATTTTGATGCCGAAGTATTTTGCGTCATAGGCCGTCCAGCGCGGCGTCGGAATTTCGATCACGCGCACATAGTAGAAGGCGCGCAACGCCGGATCGAAGTCGGGATCTTTCCAGACCGTAATCATCTCGCCCGCGCCGATCGTGTTGGTCCATGTCGCGTTTGCGATATCGACCGTGCTGCCGACCGATGTCCTGCTGCGGCCGTCGGCGTCGATCTTGCGGCCTCCGGACACCGCGACGTCATAAATTCGCTCCTGCGTCTGGCCGTCTTTTCCGACCCAGCCCTTGATGACCTGGACGCGATCCAGATTTGCCCCGATCGGATCCTTCAATGCGGCGACAAGGAAGGTGGGCGACTTTCCGTTTGGCGCACTGTTCAAGTCTCCGCCCATCGGCACACCTTTGGTGTAGCCAACTCGCGCCGGCATGCGGTTGTTGGCGTCGGCAGCCTCGAAATCCCAGCCGCCGAAGAAGCGAACGACCATGCGCGGGCCGGTGGTGGCATAGGTCTCGCGTCGCTTCATGGCGTCGAAAATCGCTTCGCGGGTATTTTCCGCGGCCCATACCGCAGCGTAGCCGGACGCCGTCGTCTCCCAACCCATGATGACAGCCTTGTCGGTTTTGACGAAGGGATGCATCGCTCGACCGGCACTTGGTTCGGAAGAAGACGTCTTGCCGAAGAAATTGTCCTCCTCGACCGCCGAGAGCCCGGTATGTGAATCGGTACTGCCGACCAGGCCGAACTTGTAGGGGTTTACGCCGAGTTCGGCCTCCATCTTGAGGCCATTCTTCAATGCCGAACGGACGTACTCGAATTCAAGCATCTCCGGCTTCTTCAATTCGGTCAGATCGAGGTTGCCTTTGTCCCAACGTTCAAAGTTTGCAAATTCATCGTTGGGCGACAGAAACGGATGGGTCTCGCCATCGCCCTTGATCTGGGTCGCCTCGTAAAGCGGCTCCCACCTCATGCGGTTCTCGGCATATTCGCGGTCGATCCGCTTGCCGTTGAACGACTCGATGATCGGAAACATCCGGCCGTTGCTTAGATTGCCGTTGTGCGCAAGAGCAAGAATTTCGGCGCCGGTTTTCTCCTCGCACATCGCCATCCATTTCCAGAGATCGCGAGGATTTGGGCTACCGAGCGGAGGTTGCGTGGTGAACGGTTCGACGAGACTCGCCTTGGCTCCGTTATCGCGCCAGATGACATTGCGATGAAGGTTGTTACCGCCGGCATTCGAGGTCCACTCATAGCCGATGAAAGCAGTGAAACGGCCAGGTTCATTGGCTTCTTCCGCTGCCTTGATCGTTTCCCGCCAGGCGCTGCGGTAGGCAGCGGTACCCGGCGTCGGGAATCCCTTCGGCAACTGTCCCTTGCCGAAACTGGTAATGATATCGATGGCGGCCTGGGCCCCCTTGCCGGAATTGATCTCGTCGTACCATTTGCGGCCTTGCGGCGTCGCCATCAGCGTAGGATCAGCGCTCATCAGTTGCGGAAAGAATCCCATCCCGTCCGAGTGGTCTGTCACGACCAGGAAATCCAGCGGTCGTGAAAGCTTCGCGCGTTGGCCGCTTGAGGCGATGACCTCTTCGCCCTTGGCGAAACGATAAGCATCCTTCGGACCCAGCCGGGCACCGAATGCGCCGGCGTCCATGGAAAATGAAGTATGCAAATGAGTGTCACCGAAGAATGGGCGGGTGGGGAAGTTGCGGCCGGCATAAGGCGAATAGGGCGGCTTGGCGGGAAACACTTTCTCAGCAGTCTGCTGGTCGAGCGTGCCTTCGTCGGTGGTTACGGCTTGCTCGGCGGCAAGGGCCGGCAATGCGAGGATGGCAGTCAGCAACGCGGCGAAACTCGTCCTCTGCAGGATCTGCATTTTCAGTCCCCTTACTATTTTGTTCAGATCATTGGCGCGACTTTGACCCCACATTCAAAATTAGGCGCCCGCTGCAACGCAAAGTTGCTGGTATTGTCGTTCCCTGGGTTGAAAGGGTCAACGGCGTGAAGTGCGACGCGGAGCCGCAATTGCGACCGAAATGCAGCGTCCGGTTGCGGTCTTCCCCAATGCGCAGCGATCAAAGAAAAAGGCCGCCTGGTTTCCCGGACGGCCTTTCCTGTCTCACGGTAGCTCCACATTAACGGGCGATTTCAGAACCTCCGCACCAGGGGGCCTATCTCCCGGCCGTGTCCTCCTCGGGTGCCGCTGCAAATCGGGACAGTCGCGAACTGGAGCCCGAACCGACGCGATGGTTTCCCACCTCCGCAAGATGGCCCATTGAGCCGCGGTTATGGTCGAAGGGCAAGCGCACAGCGGCGGATATCCCCGCTGTCACCGTTGTTCACAGACGAGGAATGCAAAATCCGAATTCGCGGCGCCTGCAACAATGAGCGTCAACCGCTCGGCGAATGACGTGCCTCAGTCGCCCGGCGTCCACGGCTGATAATCGCCGGTCGCCTTCGGACGGCGGCCGCTCGCCAGCGTCGAGCCGGAGGGCCGGTAGGCGCGCGGCGTTCCCGTCAGGTTCGGGATATGCGGCTTTTCCCATTCGCGTGGCCGGTAGCTCTCCTCGGTCGGCGCGACATCAACGGTGTGATGCAGCCAGCCGTGCCATGACGGCGGCACCCGGGTCGCTTCGGCATAGCCATTATAGATCACCCAGCGCCGCTCGAAGCCAAGTGCGGGATCGATCTTGCCGCCGCTGGTGCGGAAATATCGGTTGCCCTGCTCGTCCTCTCCGACCAGTTCGCCGAACCGCCAGGTCCACAATTGGGTGCCGAAGGTCTGGCCATTCCACCATGTGAAGAGCCTGAGCAGAAAGAGTTTCATGGCTGCGGCCGGTTCGAGGATGGCGTGTGGCTCTGATGCCATTGGCCCGGGGAATTGTCCAGCCGAGTCGCTCGCAGGGCTCTCTTTGACGGGAACGTGCGGACGTGCCCCGGAATCAGCGCAATCCATTCATGATGCGTACAGTTCCAGGCTATCAGTCTGTGGCGCATAATTGGTTCGAGGACCCGGAACCTCCGACCTCCCCAAAGGTTTAGCACACGAGCTTATGTGTCCTGTTGATGGAGCCTGCAATGATCAATTTGAAGGTTTTGACTACCGCGGCCGCGTTGGCGCTGGTTTTGCCGCTGGCGGCAGCGCCAACCGCCAGTTTCGCCCAGAATCATGGAGGTAGAGGCGGTGGTGGCGGCGGCCATATGGGTGGCGGCGGCCATATGGGCGGTGGCGGCCATATCGGTGGCGGCGGCCATATGGGCGGCGGCGGTATGCACATGGGTGGAGCCCGCGTCGGTGGCGGCGGTATGCCTATGGGCGCAGCCCGCGTCGGCGGCGGCGGTGCGCAGATGGGCGCGGCCCGCGTAGGCGGCGGCGGCTATGGCGGTTATCACGGCGGCTATCATCATCATGGTGGCGGCGGCTTCTTCCCGGGCGCGGTCGCCGGTGCGATCGTTGGCGGCGCGCTGGCGTCGGGGGCCTACGGCTATTACGGCCCCGGCTATGATTCCGGCTACTATGACGACGGGTATTATGATGGCGGCGATGTGGCGGTCGTTCCGGCTCCGGTCGAGGGCGATGGCACAGCCTACTGCATGCAGAGGTATCGCTCCTACGATCCCGCTTCCGGAACCTATCTCGGTTATGACGGCCTGCGGCATCCCTGCCCGTAACCCGGCCTGATTGAGAGCGTGGAATTGAGGACGGCGCATTTCGGTGCGCCGTCCTTTTTTGGCCGCGCCTCAGGATCGCGCGGCCAGTACGACACCACCAAGGGTGAAGATCAGCGCGCCAATCTGCCCGGCCCCGAGCGGCTCGTGCAAGGTGATCGCGGAGGTCACCACGCCGATCACCGGCACCGCCATGGTGCCGATCGCCGCGACCGAGGCCGGCAGCCGCGCCAGCGCCGCAAACCAGCTCACATAGGCGATGCAGAACTGGACCACCGTCGAGTAGAACAGGAGATACCAGCCGAGTTGCGTGACCGCGCCGAGGTCGGTGGTTTCGACGCACAAGCCGACCAACGCGACCGGAAGGCAGCCGATGCCGATCTGCCAGGCTGCAGCCGTCAACGGCGGCAAATGTAGCGGCAGCTTCTTCGCGAGCACGGTGCCGATCGCAAAACCGACCGCCCCGCCCAGCGCCATGACAATTCCCGGCAGTTTCGACATGCTGGCCGCCAAGCCATTGCCGCCCATGATGGCCGCGAGCCCTGCGAACGCCATCGCCAGCGCCACCACACGCAGCAGATTCGGCCGCTCGCCGAGGATCGGCCATGCCAGCAGCGAGGCCCAGACCGGCATGGTGTAGGCGATCAGCGCGGCCTCGCTGGCCGGCAGCCAGAGCAGCGCCAGCCCCATCAGCGACATCCAGCAGGCCACGTTGAGAAAGGCGGCCAGCACCAGCCGCAGCCAACATTCGCGCGGCACCCGAAGGCTCTGGCCGCGCAGGATCGCCAGCAGCGCCAGCAGCAGCGCGCCGATCACGCCAGTGGTGCCGCGCAGGGTGAGCGGCGGCAGCTCGCTCAGGAGATATTTGGTGACGGGCCAGTTGAAGCCCCAGCCAACGGAGGTAATGGCGAGGAACATCAGGCCCGCGGGGGCGATTCGAGCCCGCGCGCCCGGCTGGTCTGGAACGGTCATGGGGTGGGTAACCGGTGAGAATCGCCGGCACCATGCCGGTTTTCGGCGGCGCGGGCCATCGCTCCCGGGCATGCCAGCCCGGTCATCTCCGTGCACGATGTGAGTCTTCGCAGAGCAATCCCTCGCGGACAATAAATTGTTGCCCTGTGAACAGCGGGAGGAAGCCCAAAATCGTCGCCGCGGAGGAAATTTTTTCATTTGGGATTCCCTGAGGACTCACCGATACTTGATCCCGTCAAGGCGTGGTCCGACCCCTTGGTTTTCCCCGATTTGCACCATATTTAGTATTTGATTCAGGAACTCGTACTAGTCCTTGACGGGCGCGTTGGAGTTGTCCTAGCTTTGGGTCGTTCGGTGCGGGTCGTTATCAGTCCGGCCGGACGCTCCCTGACAGGGTTCCAGAAGGACCACTCCGATGGCCGGTTGAGGCACGGGTGACGGGCGAATCTGCCCCGAATTCTGGACCCTTTCGGAGGGTAAAACGGGCCGGAATGGCTCGGATCACAAGTTGGGGCGTTGGTACAGAAACAGGCCGGTCCACCGGCTGAACCCGCGAAAATTTCGGACCCGGCGGCACGCCGTGGCCGAAAGGCTCGCTCAAGGACAAACTCCGGGCGCCGCGGCAGCGGTCCGGTCAAAAAAGAACGGGGCACGACCATGCGAATCGAACGGCGCAACACCACTTCCGGCCAATCACCCTATGCGGCGATTGATTTCAGATTGACGACATCTGAGATCCGCAATCCCGATGGCTCGGTGGTGTTTCGCCTCGAAAACGTCGAGGTGCCGGAATTCTGGTCGCAGGTCGCCTCCGATGTGCTGGCGCAGAAGTATTTCCGCAAAGCGGGCGTCGCGGCGCGGCTGAAGAAGGTCGAGGAAGAGACCGTGCCGTCCTGGCTGTGGCGCTCGGTGCCCGATACTGAGGCCCTGGTCGATCTGCCCGAGAACGAACGCTATGTCAGCGAGCTCTCGGCCAAACAGGTGTTCGACCGTCTCGCCGGCTGCTGGACCTATTGGGGCTGGAAGGGCGGCTACTTCAGCTCGGAGGACGACGCGCAGGCTTTCTTCGACGAGCTGCGCTACATGCTGGCGAAGCAGATGGTGGCGCCGAACTCGCCGCAATGGTTCAACACCGGCCTGCATTGGGCCTATGGCGTCGATGGCCCCGGCCAAGGCCACTATTACGTCGACTGGAAGACCGGCAAGCTGACCAAATCGAAATCGGCCTATGAGCATCCGCAGCCGCATGCGTGCTTCATCCAGGGCATCGAGGACGACCTCGTCAACGAGGGCGGCATCATGGACCTCTGGGTGCGCGAGGCGCGGCTGTTCAAATACGGCTCCGGCACCGGCTCGAACTTCTCGCGGCTGCGCGGCGAAGGCGAAAGGCTGTCCGGCGGCGGGCGCTCCTCCGGCCTGATGAGCTTCCTCAAGATCGGCGATCGCGCCGCCGGCGCGATCAAGTCCGGCGGCACCACCCGCCGCGCCGCCAAGATGGTGGTAGTCGACGTCGACCACCCCGATATCGAGACCTATATCGACTGGAAGGTGAAGGAGGAGCAGAAGGTCGCCGCGCTGGTGACCGGCTCCAGGATCAACCAGAAGCATCTCAAGGCGGTGCTGAAGGCCTGCGTCAACTGCGAAGGCTCCGGCGACGACTGCTTCGATCCCGAAAAGAACCCGGCGCTGCGCCGCGAGATCAAGCTCGCCCGCCGCGCCATGGTGCCCGACAATTACATCAAGCGGGTGATCCAGTTCGCGAGGCAGGGCTACAAGGAGATCGACTTCCCGGTCTACGATACCGATTGGGATTCCGAGGCCTATCTCACCGTCTCCGGCCAGAACTCCAACAATTCGGTGTCGCTGAAGGACGATTTTCTGCGTGCGGTCGAAACCGACGGCAACTGGAATCTGATCGGGCGTACCAACCGGAAAGTGACAAAGACGCTGAAGGCGCGCGATCTCTGGGAAAAGATCGGACACGCCGCCTGGGCCTCGGCCGATCCCGGCCTGCACTTCAATACCACCATGAACGACTGGCACACCTGCAAGGCGTCCGGCGAGATCCGCGCCTCCAATCCGTGCTCGGAATACATGTTCCTGGACGACACCGCCTGCAACCTGGCGTCCGCCAATCTGCTCACCTTCTTCACTCCGCCGGCCGCCGGCGAGACCGGCGAGGGCCGCTTCGACGTCGAATCCTATGAGCATCTCTGCGGGCTGTGGACCTTGGTGCTGGAAATCTCGGTCATGATGGCCCAGTTCCCCTCCAAGGCGATCGCGCAGTTGTCCTATGAATTCCGCACCCTCGGCCTCGGCTTTGCCAATATCGGCGGCCTGCTGATGACCATGGGCCTGTCCTATGACTCGAGGGAAGGCCGCGCGCTGTGCGGCGCGCTGACCGCGATCATGACCGGCATCGCCTATAAAACCTCGGCCGAGATGGCGGCCGAGCTCGGCACCTTCCCGGGCTACAAGAAGAATGCCGCACATATGCTGCGGGTGATCCGCAACCATCGCCGCGCCGCCCATGGCGAATCCCGCGGCTATGAGGCGCTGGCAGTCAATCCGGTGCCGCTCGATCACGCCTCCTGCCCGCAGGCCGACATCGTCGCCCATGCCAAGGCCGCCTGGGACCAGGCGCTCGAGCTTGGCGAGAAGAACGGCTATCGCAACGCCCAGACCACGGTGGTGGCGCCGACCGGCACCATCGGCCTTGTGATGGATTGCGACACCACCGGCATCGAGCCCGATTTCGCGCTGGTGAAATTCAAGAAGCTCGCCGGTGGCGGCTACTGGAAGATCATCAACCGCGCCGTGCCGGAAGCGCTGCGCGCGCTCGGCTATCGCGAAAGCGAGATCGCGGAGATCGAGGCCTATGCCGTCGGCCACGGCTCGCTGTCCAATTCGCCGGGCATCAACATCTCGACGCTGAAGGCAAAGGGCTTCACCGACGAGGCGATCGCCAAAGTGGAAAAGGCGCTGCCGACCGCGTTCGACATCAAATTCGCCTTCAACAAATGGACCTTTGGCGAGGATTTCATCCGCGACACGCTGGGCATCGGCGCCGAGGCCATTGCCGCTCCTAGCTTCGACCTGCTCGCCACGGTCGGCTTTTCCAAACGCGAGATCGAGGCCGCCAATGTCCACATCTGCGGCGCGATGACGGTCGAAGGCGCGCCGCATCTGAAGGCCGAGCACTATCCGGTGTTCGACTGCGCCAACCCCTGCGGCAAGATCGGCAAGCGCTATCTGTCGGTGGAAAGCCATATCCGCATGATGGCGGCGTCGCAGCCGTTCATCTCGGGCGCGATCTCCAAGACCATCAACATGCCGAACGACGCCACGGTGGAGGATTGCAAGGCGGCCTATCTGTTGTCCTGGAAGCTCGCGCTGAAGGCCAACGCGCTCTACCGCGACGGATCGAAGCTGTCGCAGCCGCTCAATTCGCAGCTCATCAGCGACGATGACGACGAGGACGATGCGATCGAGGCGTTCTACGACAAGCCGATGGCGGCGCGTACCGCGCAGGTTTCGGAAAAAATCGTCGAAAAGCTGATCGAGCGCATCGTTGTCATGCGCGAGCGCGAAAAGATGCCGGATCGCCGCAAGGGCTATACCCAGAAGGCGGTGGTCGGCGGCCACAAGGTCTATTTGCGCACCGGCGAATATGACGACGGAAGGCTCGGCGAGATCTTCATCGACATGCACAAGGAAGGCGCGGCGCTGCGCTCCTTCATCAACAATTTCGCCATCGCGGTCTCGCTCGGCCTGCAATATGGCGTGCCGCTGGAGGAATATGTCGACGCCTTCACCTTCACCCGCTTCGAGCCCGCGGGGCCGGTGCAGGGCAACGACTCCATCAAATACGCCACCTCGATCCTCGACTATGTGTTCCGCGAACTTGCGGTCAGCTACATGTCGCGCTTCGACCTCGCCCATGTCGATCCCAACGAGTCGGGCTTTGACGCGCTCGGCAAGGGCGTCGGCGAAGGCAAGGAGCCTGAGGGAGCGCAGGGCGCCCAGGCCACCAAGTACCTGTCCAAGGGCCTGACCCGCTCGCGCACCGACAACCTCGTCGTCATGCGCGGCGGCTCGGCCGCGATCGCGTCCAGTTCCGACAGCGCGCCGGCCGGCGGCTCCCGCGTGACCTCGCTCTCGCCCAGCCACGGCCGGCTCGCCGACACCGTCGAAGGCGCCGTCGCGCTGAAGCAGGAAGCCCAGCACGATCTGTCGCCGACCGAAAAGCTCGAAGCCCTGCAATGGAGCAAGGCCGGCACCGCCGCCGCGGCCCCGAGCAAGGCCGAGCGCCGCGCGGAGGCCAAGGCCAAGGGTTATGAGGGCGAGATGTGCGGCGAGTGCGGACACTTTTCGCTGGTGCGCAACGGCACCTGCATGAAGTGCGATACGTGTGGAAGCACGACGGGGTGTTCGTGAGCTGAAGGCGTTCGTCGACAACAGGAGCCGTCTGATGGCTGATAGACGCATTTATATCGAACAGCGCGCTCAAGGGGATTACGCGGTGAGACGCGCGAATTCGGAACGGGCCAGCGACGTGCTGCCCACGCAGCGGCAAGCTATCGACCGCGCACGGGAGCTGAGCCCAGGCAGTCGGCCCCACGTCGAGCGGGTTCGTAACACATCGGTCGGTTCGCCCGACCAGTGGCGTAAGGCCTGAACGAAAGCTTCCGATAGCGGAAGGAATGAATGTCATGCAGGGGGTGGCTTTGAAACGGGGCGATTGATGTCGACTGACGATTACTTAGTTGATCCGTTGCGGGACTTCGAAATCCGCGAGCATGCAAACAGGCTGCGCCGCTTTTTGGGAATTGACGACGCCGAGAGAATTGACCCTTTGCTGCTGGAGACGGTCACCGAAATCTGGACGGTCCACGGCAAAAAGCCGTTCAAGCTTGAAGCCATCTCGGACACCCTAATGCCCGACGACTCCGGGCTTACGTCGTATGACGGGTCGCGCATCGTCGTGCAGATACCGCGGCGCATCCGACATAAAGCCTTCCTAGGTGACGGCTACGCGAGATACACGATAGCCCATGAGCTTGGTCACGCCACTCTCCACCTGAACAGGCTGGTGCAGGGAGCCGCCCTTCCAAGACGTCGGGCCGGAAATACGACCTCAACCTGGATCCCGAAATTCAAGTCGGCCGAACACCAGGCCAGCGTTTTCGGCGCTGGATTTCTCATCAACAACGACACGGCTCGGCGGCTTTCCTCACCCGAGGAAGTATCGGTGCAGGCTGGTGTAAGCCTCCAGGCTGCCCGAATCTATTTCGAAAAGGTGCAGGAGGAGCTGACGCGGCCGACCGCTGCCGCTCGAGTTCGGCAGATCGCAGACGAAGTGCGAGCGGCATTGGCTCCGAAAGCGCCCTCTAGGACGGTTACTTTCCTGAACGAGCTCTGCTCCCGCTGCGGACAGCAGAAGCTGTTTCCAGTGGGGCATAAGTTCATGTGCCAGGCCTGCGAGAGCGTTTACGACCGCTTTCAAGATGGCGACGAAGTGCAATAGCTGCTGCATGACCGGAGGTATCGCGTATGGTCGTCCAGCGCGCTGGCACAATCCCTGGTTGCATTGCGCGCCCCATCCCGGCTACGATTGCTTCCAGGACGATATCCGGCGCAGTACGGGAACGTCTCGGTTTTTGGAGCGGTTATGCCAGTCGTGCTCCGCCGCGGTGGCCTGCGGTACTATTTCTTCTCAAACGAAGGGCAGCCTCCCGAGCCTCCTCATATTCATATCAAGGGGGGAGGCCGTGACGCAAAAATCTGGTTGATTCCGGAGATATCTATAGCGGACAGTTATGGCTTCAATCCGCGCGAGCTTTCGAATATCCTGCGGATCGTATCAGCAAACCGTGAACTCCTTCTGAGTGCGTGGCATGACCGTTTCGGCTAACCGGGTCCATTTCGACAAAGATACCATGATCGTCGATCTGACCGACGGACGCACGCTGAGCGTGCCGCTTGCCTGGTTTCCGCGTCTCCTTCATGCAACGCCAGATCAACGCGCTCGGGTCGAGTTGAGCCGTATCGGTCTGCATTGGGAAGAACTTGATGAAGATATTTCTGTTGCCGGCTTACTGGCGGGTCTCGGAGATATCACCAAGCGGACCGAAGCCGACTCAGTCACAAGGCAGGCCGTTCGTGCGGTCGTCTTTGGGGAGAAGAGACAGGCCGGGGAAAAACAACAAGGATTGGACGGCCGTCATCGAGACACGGTCGGCGAAATTCATCGCGATTCGGGAAACACGCGCGTCGGCACGCTCCGCAAAACCTACGGTGCTAATTTCGCTGCAGGTCGGCGAAGTGATATGAAGCTGGAAAACCTGTTGAAGGAAACCGGCGCGAAATCGCTCACTGATTTTCGCAAGAAACACAACAAATGACCTTTCGGCCCATCGAGCAAACTTGGCCCGGACGCAGCGAAGCGAAATTCGGGTTCGTCTTTCCCGTGTTGCGATTCCCGGATTACGCTGCGCTTCGTCCAGGCTACGTTCTCAGTTTCGAGGCCGGCACCCGATTTGGCAAGCTTGCCTTTTCCCAGCCTGCCTTTTCCGAACTCCTCATTGCTGCTATATTCAGGACATGACCACCGCAGAAGACATCGAAAAGGCGATCCAGCGGCTTGCGCTCGGCGAGCTTGCACGGCTGCGCGTTTGGTTTGAGGCCTTCGATGCAGAGCAATTCGATTCGGCGATCGAGCAGGACGCCCGCGTCGGCAAGCTTGATGCTCACGCCAAAGCGCTCGCCGCCCACCGCGCCCGACGCTCGCGCGATTTGTGAGGCATTTCGCGTCACGATTCCCGGATTGCGCTGCGCTCCATCCGGGCTACGGATGTTTTTCTGCGCCATTGCGAGGAGCGGAAGCGACGAAGCACAATCCATGCCTCCGCCTGCCTCGCCATGGATTGCTTCGCTTCCGCTCGCAATGACGGAGAGAATCCGGATTGCGTCTCACATCTCCCCCAACTCCGGCGGCTCGAACCAGTTGGTCAGCGACAATCCGCCGTCGACCACGATGGCGGCGCCGGTGACGTAGGCGGAGATCCGGTTTGACAGCACTGCCAGCGCCATCGGAGCAAGGTCATCGGCGCGGCCGAGACGGCCGAGCGGGATGTGCCTGGCGAGCGAGGGATCGGCGACAAAGCCGCCGGCGGCGACGGCGCCGGGCACCAGCGCGTTGACCCGGATGCCATGGCGGCCAAGGGTCTTTGCCAGTTCGCGAACCAGCATCGCCATCGCCGCTTTCGCGGTCGAGTAGTGCGGCAGGTTGCGCGGCGTGCCGGCGTGCAGCGAGGTCAGCAGCAGGAACGAGCCCGGCTCACGCGCCGCGATCAGGCCTCGCGCCAGTTCGCGCGCAAGGTGAAAGCCGGCGTCGAGGTTGACCGCGTGCATCCGCTGCCAGATCTCGCGGCTGACGGCAAAGGCGTGATCGGCCTCGCGGCGCGGCGGCGAGGCGCTGTGGACGAAATGGGTCACCTGCCCCACCGCGCTTTGCGCGTCCGCCAGCAGTGCATCGCAGGCGGCAAGCGTCGCGAGGTCGCCGACCCATGGCACCGCCAGCTCCGGCCGCGGTGAGGCCGCCACCGCCGCGGTGACGGTATCCTCGTGCAGATCGGCAAACACGGTTTTCACACCCTCCCCGACCAGGGCTTGCGCGATGGCGCGGCCGATGCCGTTTCCCGCGCCGGTGACGAGCGCCGCCTCGCGCGCGGGGTCGAAAGGAGAATTCAGCAGGCTCATCTGGGGATCTCCGGTGGCGGCAAAATCAATGCGCGGGCCATCCCTGGAAAGCAAGCGGGCTGCGTGTCCGCTTAAGATCAGGCAAACCGGGCGTGCTGCAAAAAATCGCCACAATCCTTTTCTTCGGATAGCTCGGTTACAAAGAGGAGAGCTTCAGATGCGGATCGCAACAACGATCTTCGCTGGTTCGATGGCCGCGCTGGCCCTGCTGGCGTCGCCGGCGCTGGCGAAACATTCCGACCCCCCGAAAGCCGACGAGAAGCCGGCTGCCTCGACGTGCACGGCGTACCAGCCGGCTGCCGATGGATCATGGAAGCCGCTTCCATGCGAGGAAGGCGATGCTGGAAATCGGCCCTCGCACAAATCCGCGGCGCGCACGACCGACGAACACACACGCTGAGCGGGCTCGCAATCCATCGCCGAAGCGAAATCCAGCACAGCCGTCGTCGCCGCAGCCCGCATGCTCTCAGCCGTCATTGCGAGGAGCGCAAGCGACGAAGATTCCATGGGGAGTGGATAGCGACCAAGTCTGGAGCCAGACTGAGGTTTGCTGAAACCACTCAACCTGG
>Ga0208586_1000061_pt1 | contig 41604 bp, 41 predicted proteins | sample NGESurshal072012_6_FD_184471 | JGI IMG/M metagenome (GOLD analysis project Ga0208586, IMG submission 184471) | Arctic peat soil microbial communities from Barrow, Alaska - NGEE Surface sample 53-3 shallow-072012 (SPAdes) | ecosystem: Environmental > Terrestrial > Soil > Wetlands > Peat ... | reverse complement strand
GAGAGAGAGAGAGAGAGAGACGCGTCAGCGACGCTGACGCGTCCTATTACGCCGGCCCCGTGAGCACACGGACTCTCGAACACGTTGATCCCCAAAGAATGCACGCGAAAAACAACCCTCTCTCAAGTGCGACCCGGTCCCTCTCCCAAGGGCCCTGCTGAAACCGGTTAGTGTCAGACCACAGGGTCCAACCCTGACCCGACCTTTATTTCGGTTGGATTCCCGTACTGGGAAACCAAGACATGGCTACGTTATACCCGAGAGCGGATGTCTTGTCAAGCCCCCTCGTATAAACCCTTGCTTGTCGCAGGGTCATGGCCTGTGTCAGGTCGGGCGTGTGGCCTGTTCTCCGCTCAGCAAGCGGCGGATCAAGTGCATCGCCACCATTACCGCGCGCTCGCGCACGTCGGTCCGGCCGCCGGGCAGCGTCACCGACCGGGTGAGCTCGTTTCCGTCGGGGCCTTGCACGCTTAGCCAGACGAGGCCCACCGGCTTCTCCTCGCTGCCGCCGCCCGGGCCGGCGATGCCGGTCAGGCCCACGCCCACGTCGGCGCCGAGGCGTAGGCGTGCGCCGTGGGCGAGCGCCTTGGCTACCTCCTCGGAGACGGCGCCGTGCGCCTCAATCGTCTCGAGCGGTACGCCGACCTGTCCCGTCTTCAGCTCGTTCGCGTAGGCCACGACACCGCCGAGCATGTACTCCGAGGCGCCGGGAGGGTTGGTCAGGCGCGCGGCCAGCAGGCCGCCCGTACAGGACTCGGCCACGGCGATCGTGCGCTTGGGGCCTCCCCCATCTCCTCTCAGCAACGCTGCCACCTGCTCGTCCACGGTCGTGCCGTCGGTCGAGTAGAGCGTGCTTGAGTGGCGCGCGGCCACGATCTCCGCGAACGCCTCATACGCGGAGTCGGCGTGCGGCTCGTAGCGGGTGACGATCTCGATCTCGCCGCCGCGCATACAGGTCGTGATCTCCAGCTGCGCGAGCTCCACGCCCTCGCGCTCGGCGTGGCGCAGGGTCTCGGCGATGTCGGACTCGGGGATGCCGAACAGGCGCAGCATCGCCTGGCGGTAGTCGCGCGCGCCGCCCACCGCGGCCCGCCACGCATCCGTCTCGGTCGCCTGCCGCCACATCGGTTGCAGCTCGCGCGGGGGTCCCGGCAGGACGACCACTGTCGGTCCGGCGCCCTCTGCCGGCGTGACGACGAGCCCCGGGGCGGTGCCGACCGGCTCGAGCACGGTTGCGCCCTCCGGGACCATTGCCTGCTTGCGCGTACCGGCGGCCATCGCGTTGCGGTCGATGTCCGGGTAGCGCTCGGCCAGCGGGCGCACGATCTCCGCGATACGCGCCTCCAAAGCCTCGTCCAGCACCGGCTCGCGGCCCTGGAAGCGACCCACAACCTCGGCGGTCAGGTCATCCGCGGTGGGCCCGAGGCCGCCGCTTGTGATCACAAGGTCGAGGCCCGCCCCGGCCATCGCGCGCAAAGTGGCCTCCAGGTCGCGCGGCCTATCGCCGACGATGGCGATCTGGGCCAAATCGACGCCCGCTTCGAGCAGACGGTCGGCCAGCCAGGGGCCGTTGCGGTCACGCACGCGCCCGGTCAGAACCTCGGTGCCGGTCACAAGGATGCCGGCGCGGGGAGCGTCCTTGCTCATTGACACTTGGGCTGCTGGCTTGCGCTCAGCGTGTGGCGTCCGGAGCTCGTGATGGCGTAGGCGATCGGCTTGCTGGAGGCGGGCACGCTCTGCGCTTTGCCGTCCACGTACATCGTCAACGCGTTGTTGCCGAGCAGCAGCTCGAAGCGAGACGAGTGGTAGGTGCGCGAAGTGTAGGAGCCCGGTTCGAGCGTGAGCCCCGGGATGCGCTTGGCGCCGGAGGCGTCGATCAGGCACACGTATATGGCGCCCGTCGGCTTCAATGACAGGGCGACGCGGGCGCTCGTCGGCGAATGGGTGGCGCCCGAGCGCGAGCTGTGCGTGTGGTGTCGCGGTCTATGAGTCTGCTGGGTGCTGGTCGAGCCGGCCTGGCTGGGCGGGTTTCCGCCTTTTTTGCCCGTGATCAGGCCCACGATCAGGAGCAGGATGACCACGCCAAGCACGCCCAGCGCGATCGTGTAGCCGCGTGAGAGCCGACCGCCACCGCCTCCGGGCAAGCGGCGATCGCGGTTGGCACGCCGTGGTGCGCCCCGTGCCGAAGAAATCACCGGCTGGTGCTCCAGTTCGCTCGGCTGCTCGTACTGGCGACGGTATTCGTCGACCAGAGCCTTGTCGTCGAGGTCGAGCGCCTGGGCGTAGGTACGCAGGAAGCTGCGCACGAACGTGGGGCCCGGCAACAGGTCCCACTCCTCGTTCTCCAGCGCCCGCAAATACTTGGCGCGGATCTTGGTCTGGGCCTCGATCTCGGACACGTCGATGCGAGCGCGCATACGCGCTTCCCGCAGTGTCGCTCCGATCTCAGCCATATCAGCGCAACAGGCTAGTGACTGTGACGCACAAAGGCCTTACCAGCATATGCAGCGGCGCCGTCAACTCAGTCCCGCATGACGCGCCGGCTCCTCGGGGGCCACCGCGCCGTCAGGCCCAGCCAGCATCGCGAGAACCCGGGGCACGTCGCCCTCCCCAATCAACACCTGACGAGGCTTGGAACCCTCGTATCCGGAGATCACGCTGCGGCGCTCGAGCATGTCGATCAAGCGACCCGCCCGCGTGTAGCCCAGGCGCAACCGTCGCTGCAACATCGAGGTGGACGCCGTCTGCATTTCCGCCACAAGGCGGATCGCATCGCTCAAGAGGGGATCCTCGTCGGGGTCGAACTCGTCGTCTGAACCCTTCTCCGGCTCGGCGGGCTCCACCTCCTCGAGCAGCTCCTCGCGCAGCTCCGGCTCGCCCTGCTTGCGCCACATGTCAGTCAGCTTCGCGATCTGGGACTCGTCGATGTAAGCGCCCTGGATACGCTGCAGGCGTGAAGAGCCGACCGGACTGAACAGCATGTCGCCTTGCCCGAGCAGCGACTCGGCGCCGTTCTGGTCGAGGATCACGCGCGAATCCGTTTGGCTTGAGACCGAGAAGGCGATGCGCGAGGGCACGTTGGCCTTGATCATGCCCGTGATCACGTCCACCCGGGGGCTTTGGGTGGCCAAGACCAGGTGGATGCCCACCGCACGTGCCTTCTGGGCGAGGCGGATGATCGAGTCCTCCACGTCGGCGGGGGCGACCATCATCAGGTCCGCGAGCTCGTCGATCACACACAGGATGTAAGGCAACGGGGCTTCATTGCGAGCCTCGCGCGCCTTGTTCAGCTCGATCAGGCTGCGCGTGCGCGACAGCGACATGATCCCGTAGCGCTGCTCCATCTCCCGGACCAGGTTCTGCAGCGCGTTGGCGGCCATCCGCGGGCTGGTGATGACCGGAGTCAGTAGATGAGGGATCGACTCGTAGTGGTTGAGCTCCACCTGCTTGGGGTCCACCAGGACGAGTCGCAGCTCGTGCGGGGTCGCCCGCAACAGGACGCTGCACAACATCGCGTTGATCGCGCCCGACTTGCCGGCGCCGGTCGTGCCCGCCACCAGCAGGTGTGGCATCTTCGCCAGGTCGGCCCCGATCGCCTTGCCGGCCACGTCCTTGCCCAGCCACACCGTCAGCGGCGACCAATCCTTGGGCGGCTCCTGGTAGACGTCGCCGAGGCGGACCATGCGCCGCTTGGCGTTCGGAACCTCCACCCCCACCGCCTGCTTACCCGGAATCGGCGCCAAGATCCTGATGTCGGTCGCAGCCAGCGCGTAGGCCAGGTCGTCCTTCAGCTGTGCCACCTTGCCGACCTTCGTGCCCGGCGCCAAACGCAGCTCATAACGGGTGATATGTGGCCCGGCGACCGTGCCGATCACCTTCGCCTGCACCCCGAAATGCCCGAGCGCCTCGATCAGGCTGGTCGCGGTGCGCTCCTGCCCGGCCGTGTCCGGCCTGGCCTGCTCGGCTGTCGAGCGAGTCAGGATGCGCTCGGCCCCCGGCAGCTCCCACTGGAAGTCGGGATCGTCGGTCACCACGTCGCGCAGGCGGCCCTGCGGGGTCAGCATCGACTCGTCCAGAGGGTCCTCGTCCGCATCGGTCGGCTCCGGCTCGTTCGAGGCGCCCAGCTCCACCGCGGCAAAGGCTCCCGCCTCAGCGTCGGTGTCGTCCTCGGGCTCGACCTCGGTCGCGACAGGCTCCTCCTCAGCCGCCCAAGGGTCAAGTGCGGGCGGCGCTCCGTCGACCGACGGCGCCTCCACATGGGTGGCCCTCACGATCAGCTCATCCGGGGCGGGCTCCGGCGGCTGGACCGACGCTCGCTCAGCTTGGATGCCCTGCGTCACGCGCTCCAAAGCGCTCGCGCGCTCCCGGATCACACGACTGGTATCGGCGATGCCGTTGCCGGTCGCCCGCAGCACAGCCGCCAGCGACGCGCCCGTCAACAACACCACGCCCACCACCAACAAGAACAAAATCAGGATGTCCACGCCCGCGCTCTGCACAAGCCTGTGCGTCACCCAATACAAACCCTGGCCCAAGACCCCGCCATGGGTCTGCAGATGAGCCGACTGCCACTGGACAGAGGCAGGCGCACCGGTCGCAGTGCCGCTGCTCAGGCCAAGCACGCCCGCCGCAAGCGCAAGCGTCACCGCCGCGAAGATGCACAGCCCGCCCGTGCGCAAAGGGCGGCGCGTGACGATCAACTGGTCGAGCAGCAGCGCCCCGCCACCCACGACCAGCGCGATCGGCGCCAGCACCCGCGCTTCACCCACGGCCCAGCCCAGCGCGGTGGCCAAGCCCTTGCCCACCTTGCCGCCGTCGCCATCGCCATAGAGCACGACCGCCATGAACACGCCCAGCGCGATCAGCGCGAGTCCGAGCACGTCGCGCTGGCTGCGGCTGAGCACAGGCCACTGCAGCCTCACGCCGTCGAGCAGCCCCTTCGAGCCGCGGCCCCTGCCCCGCCGCGAGCGTGACCGCGAGCCGGCGGAGCCGCGCCGGCGAGCCGCCTGCTTGCGTACAGGTTGGCGCTTGGGGCTCTTGCGAGTCGCGGGCATCAAGCCGGGCTTCGACACCGAACCTAAAGAACCTGCCAACATTGGCTGCGATGAGCGAATTCACCCGTGCCCCCCGCGTGCTCGTCGTCGAGGACGACGAGGACATCGCCCAGGCCCTGCAGCGCTCCCTGCGCATGGAGGGCTATGAGGTGCGCGCCGCCGCCGATGGCGCCGCGGCCTTGGAGCATGGGCGCACCTTCGCCCCGGATCTCGTGATTCTCGACCTCGGTCTCCCCGAGCTGGACGGGATCGAGGTGGCCAAGCGGCTGCGCAGCGACGACGACGTGCCGATCCTGATCCTGACTGCACGCGACGCCCTGGAGTCGCGCGTGGAGGGCCTCGACGCCGGCGCCGACGATTACCTCGTCAAGCCGTTCGAGCGCCAGGAGCTGCTCGCACGCATGCGTGCGCTGTTGCGCCGCCGGCCCCCCCGCGGCTCGGCCCCCCTGCGCGTCGGTGACCTGTCCCTGAACGTGGACACCCACGAGATCGCCCGCGGCGAGCGTTCGATCGAGCTGACCCAGCGCGAGTTCGAGCTGCTCGAGTACCTGATGCGCAACGAGCGCATCGTCATCTCGCGTCAACGCCTGCTCGACGAGGTCTGGGGTTACGACCCCTTCTCGACGACCAACACGATCGAGGTGTTCGTCTCCAACCTGCGCCGCAAGCTGGAGGCCGAGGGCGAGCCCCGACTTTTGCACACGATCCGCGGGGCCGGCTACGTCCTCAGGGCCTGACAAGCCGCTGGGACGATTGGTCGCGCGGGTCTCATCCGCGTTCGACCGCCTGCCGATCCGCACGCGCCTCGCCGGCGTCTCCGCGCTGCTCACGTTCACGATTCTGTGCGGCTTCGCGCTCGTCGTCGGGTCGCTCACCGTGCATCGGATCCGCACGAACTTCAACCGAGAAGTGGCGGTCGCCGGCGACAACCTGGCCGGGCTGTTGCAGGTCGAAGTGACCGGCAGCTACATCGAAGGCTTCAAGCTGAAGATCGTCAACCCGCCGGACCTGAACAAGTTCGCAAGCTCCGAGGATGCGAGCGTGCGGATCCTCAGCGACGCCGGCGCCGTGCTCGCCAGCACCCACGGCGCGCCCACTTCGCTCGGCTTGTCCACCGAAGCGAACGTGGCCGGCTACCGAGTCCACACCAGACCCGTTGCGCTCGGGGGGCCGGTCGGCGGCAGCGTGATCGTCCAGTATGGCCGGCGCCTCTCAGACCTGGACGCCACCATCGCTCGCGTCGAGCTGCTGCTGTTGCTCGGCGTGATGGCCGGAACCGCGCTGGCGCTGCTCGCCGGGATCGCGATCGCCAGGCGCGCAATGGCCCCGATCGCGCAGCTCACGATCACCGCCAAGGAGATCGCTCGCACGCGCGACCCCAGCCGCAACGTGCCCGAGCCCGCCGCCGACGACGAGGTCGCCCAGCTCGCGCGCACCCTCGGGGACATGCTGCGCGAGCTGGACACAGCCCGCGCAGAGACCGAGGCGACGCTCGCCCGCCAGCGCCAGTTCGTGGCCGACGCCTCGCACGAGCTGCGCACGCCGCTCACCTCGGTCCTCGCCAACCTCGAGCTGCTCGCCGAATCCCTGCACGGAGAAGAGGCCGACGCCGCCCGCTCGGCTCTGCGCTCCTCCCAGCGGATGCGCCGCCTGGTGGCCGACCTCTTGCTGCTGGCCCGCACCGACGTGGGCAGGATCGTGCGCCGCCAACCGTGCGACCTAGGCCAGATCGTGGTCGAAGCGGCCGCCGAGCTGGGGCCGATCAGCGCAGAGCACGAGATCTCCCTCGACATCCATTCCGCCCCCGTCGAGGCCTCGCGCGACGAGCTGCACCGCGTGGCGCTCAACCTGATCGAGAACGCCGTGCGCCACACCCCCCACGGCACCGAGATTCGCGTCTCCACAGGCATCGACGCGGCCGGAAACGCGTGTCTCACCGTCGAGGACGACGGCCCCGGCGTGCCCGAGCGGCTGGGTGGGACCCTATTTGAACGCTTCGTACGCGGGGCCGGCGACCGCGGCGGCTCCTTCGGCCTCGGCCTCGCGATCGTGCGCGCCGTCGCCGAATCCCACGGCGGCACGGTCAAGCTGGAGCAGACTCATCCAGGCGCCGAGCGTCCCGGCGCCCGCTTCGTCGTGTGCCTGCCGGGCCTAAACCTCGACGACGACCGGGAGCACCATAGGACGGCGCCTGAGGCGGTCATAGACTAGTTTCGCCAGGTCGTCGTGCAGCATCTGCTGCAGCAGGTCCACCTCGCGGATCTCCTCCTTGGCCGCACGCGCCAAGGTCGCGTCGACGGTCGACCTGATCTCCTCGATCAAGTCGTCGGCTTGCACGGGGAAGGGAACGCCCCTGAAGATGACCTCCGGATCGGCGACCGAACGCCCGTCCTGCTCGGCGATCGTGACGACCACGATGAAGATGCCGTCGGCCGAGAGCATGCGGCGGTCGCGCAGGGCCACATCGGCCATGTCGCCGATCTCCACCCCGTCGACGAACACCATGCCCGACTGCTCGTGCTCTTTGAAGCGCGCCGAGCGCTCTGTTATGTCAAGCGGGAGGCCGTTCTCACCCTGGAAGATGTCGTCGGGCGCGATGCCGACCGCTTCGGCCAGCTGTGCGTGCAGGCGCAGACGCTTGTAGTCGCCGTGGAAAGGCATCACGTAGCGGGGTTTGGTGAGGTTGAGCATCAGCTTGATCTCCTCGGCGTAACCGTGACCCGAGGCGTGCACAGGCGCGTCGCGCGCGGTCACCACGTCGCAACCGATGTGGTAGAGCCGGTCGATCGTCTCGTTGACCGCGCGCTCGTTACCGGGCACTGGTGTGGCCGAGAAGACGACCGTGTCGCCGTGGCGCAGCTTCACCTGGGGATGGTCACGGTAGGCCATGCGCCGCAGTGCTGAGAGCGGCTCGCCCTGTGAGCCGGTCGAGATGATCACGATGCGCTCGTCGGGGAGGTCTTCGATCTCGCGCGTGCCCACGAGGATGCCCTCGGGCACGTCCACGTGTCCGAGCGTGCGCCCGATGCCCACGTTCTTGCGCATCGAACGGCCCACGAGCGAGACCTTGCGGTTCAGCGCGGCGGCGGCGTCGATCACCTGCTGCACACGGTGGATGTTCGAGGCGAAGCTCGTCACGATGATGCGCCCCTCGCAGCGCGCGAAGGCCTCCTCCAAATGGGGCCCGACCAGCGACTCCGACGGCGAGAAGCCCTCGCGGTCGACATTGGTGGAGTCGCCGCACAAGAGCAGCACCCCCTCGCGACCCAGTTCGGCCAGGCGCGAAACGTCGGCCGGCGGCCCGTCGACGGGCGTCTGGTCGAACTTGTAGTCGCCCGTGATCAGGACGGTGCCGAGATCGGTGCCGAGCGCAACGGCCGAGGAGTCCGGGATCGAATGGGTCATGTGGATCATCTCCAGCGAGAACGGCCCCAACTCCAGAGCTTCGCCCGGCGCCACGTCGCACAACTCGATGTCGCGCAGCTTGTGCTCCTCAAGCTTTGAGCGCGCCATCGCGATCGTCAGCGGGCCACCGTAGACGGGCGGGGCGCCGTCTTCGGCCAGCTCCCGCAACACCCAGGGCAGCGCGCCGAGATGGTCCTCGTGGCCGTGGGTCACGACGATCGCCTCGATGTCGCGTGCGCGCTCGCGCAGGTAGGAGAAGTCGGGCAGGACCAGGTCGATGCCCACCATCTCCGGCGTGGGGAAGCGCAGGCCCACGTCTACGACGACGATGCGGCCGTCGTGCTCGACGACGGTCATGTTCTTGCCGATCTCTCCCAGCCCGCCGAGGGGCAGGACGCGAAGTGCGCTCACGCGGGTGCGCCCGCCATGAGGCCGTGTCGGATGAGCATCGCGCGCACCGCCGCGAGCTCCTCCTCGGAGGCCTCGACCATCGGCAGGCGCAAGCCGCCGACTTTGTGACCAAGCATGTTCAGAGCAGCCTTCGTGCAGGTGGGGCTGGCGGTCATGAACAGCGTCTCGTAGACGTCCTGCAAGGACGCGTCGATCTCGGCACGGTGCTCGGGCTCGTCCACCATGCGGCGCATCTCATCGCCGACGATGTGGCTGGCCACGCAGATGCCGCCCGCGCCACCCATGTCGAGCGTCTGCGCGAACGTGGCATCGTCGCCCGTATACAGCGCCAGCCCGTCGATCAACTGCAGCTCGTCCTGGTTCGATTGCTTGACGCCTTCGATGTGCTCGATCTGGGCCAAACGCGCGAGCAGGTCCGGTCCCATGTTGACGGCGGTGCGGCCCGGGATGTTGTACAGCAGGATCGGCCTGTCGGTGGCCCTGGCGACCTCTTCGTAGTGGCGCACGATCCCGCGCGGGCTGGGCTTGTTGTAGTAGGGCGTGACGCTCAGGGTGGCGTCCACTCCGAGCTCACTCGCGCCCTGCGTCAGATGGATCGCATGGCTGGTGTCGTTGGAGCCGGTCCCCCCCACGATCGTCGTGCCGGCCGGCCGCTCGCGCACCGCCAGGCCGATCAGGCCGAGGTGTTCGGAATCGGTCAAAGTGGCCGCCTCGCCCGTGGTTCCACACACCACGAAGCCGTCGGAGCCGTGCTCGGAAAGATGGTGCATCAGCGCGACGAACGACTCCTCGTCGACACGGCCCCGCTCGTCGAACGGGGTCACGATCGCGGTCAGGATCGTGCCAAGACCTCCGATGCCCTCCAGGGTGCTCATCCGAAGCAGTATTCCACTTGGCTCGGAGGATGAGCGTGGCGTGCGGAACTCATTCACGCGCTCTCGAACAGAACATGCTCGAGGCCCACCACGCGCGTGCCCTTCAGCTCTCGAACGCTCCTGATTGCCAGCAGCACACCCGGCATGAACGACTCGCGCCCGGTCGTGTCGTGGCGGATCGTCAGAGTCTGCCCGACGTCGCCGAGGATGACCTCCTGGTTTGCGACCAGGCCCGGCAGGCGCACGGAATGGATCGGCGGTGGCGCGCTGCCTGAGGACTGCGCCATCAACTGCGCTGTGCGCTTCGCCGTGCCGCTGGGCGCGTCGATCTTGCCGTCGTGGTGCAGCTCGACGATCTCCGCCTTGGCCATGTGCCTTGCCGCCTCTGCCGCGAAGCGCATCATCAAGACCGCGCCGATCGCGAAATTGGGGGCGACCAACACGTTCGCCGGGGTGTCGCCCTGGGTCGCGGCGATCGCGTTGGCCTGCTCGGTGAGCTCGCGAAGGTCGAACCCCGTTGTCCCGATCACCACGTGCACGCCCGCGCGCAGACACGTCAGGGCGTTCTCAAGGGCAGTATCCGGACGCGTGAAGTCGACAACGACCTCAGGAGATGTTTGCTCCAACATCTGGGCCAGCGTGCAATCGAGCTGGGGGTCGGCGCGTCCCACCAGCTCCATGTCGCTCGCCCCTCGCACCGCGGCGCAGACCGTCTCGCCCATGCGCCCCGCGGCGCCGGCCACCCCGACTCCGATCACGAGACCGCCGCCTGGAGCGGGGCAAGCGCATCTTGAAAGAGATCCTCCTCAGCGCCGACGCCGGCGACAGAGAGCCGCTCGCCGGCAAACAGCTCGGCGGCCAGCTGGTGTAGATCCTCGACGGTGACAGCATCGATCTGCTCGACGATCTCGTCGATCGAAAGGATCGGCAGCTCGCCGAGCAAGGAGGATCCGAGCCGGTTCATGCGCGCCGCGGTGGACTCCAAGGAGAGCGCCACGCGTCCCTTCACGTTCTCGCGCGAGCGGGTCAGCTCCTGCTCTGAGACCGGCTCCGCCACGAAACGCTCGAGCTCGGACGCGATCGTGGCGATCGCCTCGCGCAGATTGTCCGGCCGGGTGCCGACGTACAGGCCGACCTCGCCGGTGTGGGCATGCAGGTTGGCAAACGAGAAGATCGAGTAGGCCAGACCCCGTTTCTCGCGCACCTCCTGGAACAGGCGTGATGAGGAGGTGCCGCCAAGCACCCCTTCGAGCACCCGCAGGGCGAAGCGCCGCTCGTCGTGGCGGGAGATGCCCAAGCCGCCAAGGCACACGTGGTACTGCTCGGTGTCCTTGCGCAGGAATTGCACACGCCGCTGGAATGACGGAAGGCCGATCTCGGACTGCACGGGCTCTACGGTCGAGCTCGACGAACTCACATGCTCGATCATCGCCACCAGCTCGTCGTGGTCGACCGACCCCGCGGCCGAGACGACGACGTTCTGTGGCTGGTAGCGCCGGGCATGGAAGTCGCGTAGCCCGTCCAGCTCCACCCCCCGTACGACCTCGGCGCGTCCGATCACCGCGCGTCCGAGCGGGTGCTCCCCGAAGACCGCGGCGCCGAGTAGGTCGAACACCCTGTCCTGGGGATCGTCTTCGTACATAGCGATCTCCTCCAGCACGACCTCTCGCTCGGCCGCAAGCTCTTCAAAGCGCGGATGCCACAACATCTCCGACATCACTTTCAGGGCCCGCTCCAGATGACGGTCCAGCACCCGCGTGAAGAGCGAAGTGGTTTCCCTGTCGGTGCCCGCGTTGATCTCCGCGCCCATGGTGTCGAAGATCTGGTCGATCTCCTCCGAGCGATAGCTGTCGGTTCCGCGGAACAGCATGTGCTCCAGCAGATGAGAGAGACCGGCTTGCTCGTGGGACTCCATCGCCGACCCCGTGCCGATCCAGAAACCAAGTGCCACCGAGCGCACGTTCTCCATACGCTCGGTGACAACACGCACGCCGTTATCCAGCGTGGTTATGCGATGTTCGCTCAATCGTGGTCGCGGCCGCCGTGGCGGGGCCGGCCGGAGCCGCGGTCACCGCTGCGCGGTGGCCTGCCCTCGCGTCCGTTGCGCCCGCTGCCCTCGCGCGGAGGACGACCGCCGCCGCCTCCCCCGCTGCCGACCGAGGCGAGCTCCTCGACGCTCTTGCCGGCGACCTCCGGGTCCTCGGCGAGGCGTAGGCCGATGCGGCCGCGCTCACGGTCGACCTCGACCACGCGCACGGCGATCTCATCGCCCTTGTTGAGCACGTCCTCGACCGTGTCCACCCGCTGCCCGGGCGACACGTTTGAGATGTGCAAGAGCCCGTCAGTGCCCTTGGAGAGCTCCACGAAGGCGCCGAAGGTCGTCGTCTTGACGACCTTGCCGGCGAATTCGTCGCCGACCTCGACCTCCTTCATCATCGTGCGGATGCGCTCCACAAGCGCGTCGCCGAGCGTGCCGTTGGCCGAGTAGACCAAGACCTGGCCCTCGTCGTTGACGTCGATCTGCGATTCGAACTCCTCTGAGAGGCCGCGAATCGTTTCCCCGCCCTTGCCGATCAACATGCCGATCTGCGATGGGTCGATCTGGATCGTCTGGATGCGCGGAGCGTGCTCGGAGAGCTGCTCGCGCGGGCCCTCGATCGTCTCGGCCATCTTGCCGAGGATGAATGTGCGTGCCTTGTGCGCTTGGGTCAACGCGTCTTTGAGGATCTCAAACGTGACGCCCGAGATCTTGATGTCCATCTGCAGGGCCGTGATGCCCTGCTCGGTGCCGGCCACCTTGAAGTCCATGTCTCCCAGGTGATCCTCGACGCCCGCGATGTCGGTGAGCACGATGTAATCGTCGCCCTCCTTGATCAACCCCATCGCAATCCCGGCCACCGGGCGCTTGATCGGCACGCCCGCGTCCATCAAGGACAAGGAGGAACCGCACACCGAGGCCATCGAAGACGATCCGTTGGACTCGAAGATGTCCGAGACCACGCGGATCGTGTAGGGGAACTCCTCGATCGAGGGGATCACCGGCACGAGCGCGCGCTCAGCCAAGGCACCGTGACCGATGTCGCGGCGCTTGGGGCCGAGACGACCTGCCTCACCCACCGAGAATGGCGGGAAGTTGTAGTGGTGGAAGTAGTACTTCTTGGTTTGCAGCCCCAGCGTGTCAAGGCGCATCTCCTCCTTGAGCGTGCCGAGTGCCGCGGCGCTCAGCGCTTGGGTCTGACCGCGCGTGAACAACGCCGAGCCGTGCGTGCGCGGGGTAACGCCAACTTCGATGGTGATGTCACGGATCTCGTCCTCCGCGCGACCGTCGGGGCGCTTCTTGTGGATCGCGATGCGCTCGCGGATGATCGCCTTCTCCAGCTTGTCGAAAGCGAGCTGCGCTTCCGCCCTCCTCGCCTTGGCGTCCTTTGTCGCCTCCTCGCCGGCACCCTCGGGCGCGGCGGGGCCGTACTCGGCAAGGATTGCCTCCTCAACCGCTTTGGACGCGTCCTGGCGCTCGAGCTTGTCCTCGACCTGCGTGGCCTCGTCAAGCGCCGCGCCGTGCGATGCCTTCACTTTGGCGAGCAGCTCCGGATCGACCGTAGGGGCCGTGATCGGCGTCTTCTCCTTGCCGACCTTCTCGGCCAGCTCGCGCTGCAGCGCACAGATCTTCTTGATCGCGCCATGGGCGATATCGAGCGCATCAAGGATCTCGGCCTCGGAGATCTCGTTCGCGCCGGCCTCCACCATCAGGATCGCATCCTCGGAGCCCGCGACGACGAGGTCGAGATCGGAGTTCTCGAGCAAGTCCTCCTCGTTGGGGTTCACCACGAAGTTGCCGTCGATCTTGCCGATGCGTACCGCGCCGACAGGGCCGGCGAACGGGACATTGGAGATCATCAAGGCTGCTGAGGCACCGTTCATCGCGAGGATGTCATACGGATTGACGTGGTCCACCGAGATCGGGATCGCCACGAGATGGGTCTCGTAGTTCCAGCCCTTGGTGAACAGCGGGCGCAGGGGACGGTCGATCATGCGCGCGGTCAGCGTTGCCTTCTCTCCCGAGCGACCCTCGCGCTTGAAGAACGAGCCGGGGATCTTCCCGGCGGAGTACATCCTCTCCTCCACGTCAACTGTCAGCGGCAGGAAATCCACGTCGCGCTGGCCACCTGCTGTGGCGGTTGAGAGGACCATCGTGTCGCCCTGGCGGACAACCACTGCGCCGGAGGCCTGCTTGGCCATCCTGCCGGTCTCGAAGGAGATCTCACTACCTGCAATCTCCACGGAGACCCGTGTAACGGCGTTGCTACTCATATTGAACTGCCTTCCCTCTCCACCCGTCGGTCGGCGGAGCCGTTTTCTTTTATCCTTGTATCCGAACGTGTGGAGCTTAGCGGACGCTACGCGTTCTTCAATCCGCCAAGGATCATGTGCACCGGGGGAAGGTCTGCCGGGGAAGGAGCTTGATAGCTCCAGCGCACGATTCCGTCGGGACCGGCGATCACGAGGGCACGTTGGGGAAAGCCGCCGGGGTGCAACACGCCGAACGCGGCACAGGCTGCACCCTTGGGCTCGAAGTCAGAGAGCTGCGGGATGCTCACACCCAGCTTCTCGCGAAACGCTTTCTGGGCCCAGGTCGAGTCGCAGGAGACGCCGTAGATCTCGGCGCCCTGGGCGGTGATCTCCTCCAGCGACTGCTCGTAGACCTGCAGCTGGTCGGTGCAGACCGGGCTGAAAGCGAACGGGTAGAACACGAAGACCGTCGTCTTACCAAGCAGGTCGGCTTGGGTGAAGTCATCGCTGGCTTCGGTGACGAGCTTGAAGTCGGGGACGTGCGCGCCCGGGGCAAGCACTGTGGAAGCTGAATCGGTGGCGCTCATCGTGTGAGACCGCCTCCTACTTACGTAGGCCGAGCTCCTTGATCAACGCGCGGTAGCCCTCGAGGTCCTTGCGCCGCAAATAGTCGAGAAAGCGACGGCGGCGTCCCACGAGCATCAAGAGGCCGCGGCGCGAGTGATGGTCCTTGCTCTGCTCGCGCAGGTGCTCGGTCAGGTGGTTGATGCGCTCGGTCAAGAGGGCCACCTGGACCTTCGTGTTGCCGGTGTCCTCGGCTCCCGAGCCGAATTGGGCGGCGATCTCTTTCTTGCGCTCTGTGGTGATCGTCATAGCGGTCGCACAGGCTAGCACCCTTTCGGGCACAAGCAGCCGGCGGGCGCGTGCACCTTCAAGAGCTCAAGCGATCGGGGAGAATTTCGCGTGTGCGCGCCACATCGTTGTGCATCTGCTCGACCAAAGCCTCGGCCGAGGAGAAGCGCCGCTCGCCGCGCAGGCGCTCGATGAAATCCAGGCGCAAGTGCACGCCGTAGATATCGCCGTTGACATCGAAGTCGAGCAGGTAGGCCTCGACCAGCTCGCCGCGTCCGGTAACGAACGTAGGCCTCACCCCAATGTTGACCGCCGCCGCCCAGGGCTGACCGTAACGCCGACCGTCGATCTCGGCAACACACGCGTAGACGCCGTGCCCTGGACACGTCAGCGAGTCGTCGGGGATGAGGTTGGCCGTGGGGAAACCAAGTTCGCGACCGCGTTTGTCGCCCGTCACCACCTCGCCGCGCATTTGAAACGGGGCGCCCAGGAAACGCGTGGCCTGCTCGACCTCGCCGGCTAGCACGAGCCCCCGGATATGGCTGGAGGAGACGATCTCTCCCTCAACCTCGAGCAGCGGCACCACACGGGTGTGGAAGCGCTCGTCTGCGGCCAGCATGGCGGGGTCGCCCTTGGCGCGGTTGCCGAAGCGGAAGTTCTCCCCCACCGACACGTGGGTGGCGCCGAGCGTGCCGACCAAAACCTCGTCGATGAACTCTTGGGCGCTGCGCTTGGCAAAGTCCGCGTCGAAGGGAATCACGATCAGCTCCTGTACGCCTAGAGACTCGACGAGTTCCGCCTTCACCTCCAGCGAGGTGAGCAGCTTGGGCGTGTGCTGTGGCGCCACAACCGCCGAGGGGTGGGGGTCGAATGTCAGGACGCTGTCCGAGCCGCGGATCACCTCGCGATGGCCGAGATGGACACCGTCAAAGGAGCCCACCGCCACGCGTCGCTCCCTGGGCCTCACGTCGGGCAACCGAATGATCTCCACGGTGAGCAAGCCTATGGCAGAAGAGCTGCCACCCGCTCCATGGTCAACAGAGGAGCGTCTTCCCAGAGATATTCGCGCGGCGGGGGCGGCACGGCGTCTGCGACCTCGAAAGCTCCTATGGCGGTGCGCCTGAGCTCTTCGCAATAGGCGTCTCCCAGGTCAGCGATCAGGGAGCGCACATAGGTGCCCGAGGAGCACTCGATCTCATAGCCGGCCCGGACGGGGCTCCCGTCCGCGACCGGCGGATCGCGCCAGAGCTGCTCGAAGCGATACACGGTCACGATCCGCTCGGGCATCTCAAAGGACTCTCCGCGGCGGGCCTTGCGGTAGGCTCGCTCGCCTTTGATCTTGATCGCCGAGTAGATCGGAGGTCTTTGGCGAATCTCGCCGACCGGCAGGGACGGTTCCTGCGGCGGCAGCCTGCCGGTCTCGGTTATCTCCCCCTCCGGGTCTCCCGTGCTCGAGAGCGCCCCCAGGCGAGCCACCGTCTCATATCGCTTGGGCAGCTGCATGATCCGGCTTTGCAGCTTGGTGGCCTTGCCCACAAGCACGACCAGGAGTCCACTGGCGAATGGGTCCAGGGTTCCGGCGTGACCGGTCTTGGCTCCGCTCAGCGAACGGCGCACACGCGCGACCACGTCGTGTGAGGTGATCCCCACCGGCTTGTCGATCAGCAGGACGCCGTCGGTCAAGCCGGTGTGGGCAACGCGGGCCCATTGAGAGCCGGATGCAGCTGCACGGCCAGCTCGTGGCGCAGCAGCTCGATCAGGTCGAGCACAGCGAGCGTTGTGGAGAAACCTGCGGCGCGACGGTGCCCGCCGCCGCCCTGGGTGCGCGCGATCGCGGACACGTCGACGTCGTCGCCGGTTGCGCGCAGCGAGACCTTGCGCTTGCCACTGTTCTCCGACGCGGTCAGCTCGCGGATCAGGACCGCCACCTTGGTCGCGGCGATCGAGCGCAGGTGATCGACGATCCCCTCCGACAGGCTTTCTTCGGCGCCCGCACGCTCGAAGTCCTCGGCGTCCAGCGCGACCAAGGTCAGCTCGCCGGCGTCGAAGCGCTGGATCCGCTCCAGCGCCACCCCGAGCAGCGTGAGCTTGGCTTGGGGCATCTCCTCGTACAGGCGCGTATTGACGGCCGGCACGTCGACCCCGGCGGAGATCAGCTCGGCCGCCATACGGTGGGCGCGAGGGCCCGTATTCTCATACATGAAGCGGCCCGTGTCGGTGACCAGCCCGATGTACAGGGCCTCGGCCATCGCGGCTGTGGGCCCGACCTGCAGGCCGTGCATCAGGTCCCACACGATCTCGGCCGTGCACGAGGCGGAGGGGTCGATCAGGTTGAGCGTCCCGAAGTGGGTGTTGTCGTGGTGATGGTCGATGTTGAGCAGATACGCGCCGTGCTGCAAGACGGCGGCCGGGTTGCGGTCGATGTTGCCGCAGTCGAGCATCACGACTGTGCGCTCGCCGATGTCCGCCGGCGCCGACTGGATCGCGTGCTCGAGCGCCGGGCAGCGATACTCGCGCGGGAGGGGCAGATCGCTCTCGGATATGAACATCTCCGAGCTCTTGCCCAGGGCCGTGAGCAACCCGTGCATCCCCAGCAGTGAGCCGAGGGCATCTCCGTCGGGGTTCTCGTGGGTGGCCACCACGAAGCTCGCGTCGGCGCGGATACGCTCCAGCACGAGCTGCCGAGTCCGGTCGCTGAAAGCTGCCTCGCTCACGCGTCTTCGCCCTCGCGCGCGGCTGCTTCGGTCCCGGCAAGGTCGGGTCCGATCGATGCGCCGTCGGTGGGTCCGTTTTCGATCTCGGTCTCGATCAGAGCATCCAAGCGCATCGCTCGGTCGGTCGTGTCGTCGTAGGCGAACGCCAAGGTCGGTGTGCGCTTGAGCTTCAGCTCGCGCGCGATCCGGCCTTGCAGGTAGCCGTGTGCGCTGTCCAAGCCCGCCAGCGTCTCTGCACGCGTCTCAGCCTCGCCCAGCACGCTCACATATACGCGAGCATGGCTCAGATCGGCGCTTGTCCTCACATCGGTCACGGTCACGAATCCCACCCTCGGGTCCTTCAAGTCTGACGCGAGCGCATCGCCGATCACCTGTCTGACGGCCTCGTCCACCCTACGCATGCGCTCCGTGCTCATCCTACTGGTCCAAGTATCTCGAAAGATCCAACTCGCATGGTCACTTGCATGAGCAACCCTTCATCAAAGGCCGGCTCAGGCTAGCTGGCGCTCCTGCAGGCGCGTCTCGTATGTCTCGAGGATGTCGCCCTCCTTGAGGTCCTGGAAGTTGGTGAGCACGACGCCGCACTCGAAGCCGGCGGAAACCTCGCGCGCGTCCTCGTTGAAGCGGCGCAAAGAAGCGATCGTGGTGTCGTAGATGACGGTGCCCTCGCGCACGACCCGCACACGTGCTCCACGCGTGACCTTGCCCTCGCTGACGTGCGAACCGGCGATCGTGCCGATCTTCGAGGCCTTGAACAGCTGACGCACCTCGGCCTGACCGAGCGAGGTCTCCACCTCGGTCGGCTCGAGCATGCCCTGCATCGCCGCGCGCAACTCTTCGATCGCGCGGTAGATGACCGAGTAGGAGCGGATCTCCACCCCCTCGCGATCGGCGATCTGGCGGGCATCGCCGACGGGACGCACGTTGAAGGCGAGGATCAAGCCCGAGGAAGCCGAGGCCAGCATTACGTCGGACTCGTTGATGCCGCCGACGCCCCGGTGGATGATGTTGACCGAGACCTCGTCCTGGGGGAGCTTTGCGATCTCGTCCTCGATCGCCTCCAAGGAGCCGGCCACGTCCGCCTTGATCACAAGGCTGAGCTCCTTGACGGTGCCTTCCTGGGCGAGCTTGAAGACATCCTCGAGCGAAACCTTGCGACCAGAGCGGCGTGCGAGCGCCTCGGTCTTCAAGCGATTGGCGCGCTCACCGGCGAGCTGTCGAGCGCGGCGCTCGTTCTCCACGGCCCTCACGAATTCGCCGGCCTCGGGGACGCCGTCGAAGCCGAGCACCTCGACCGGCTCGCCCGGTTCGGCCTGCTTTACGCGGGCGCCGGTGAAGTCGTGCATTGCCCTGACCCGGCCGAAGTGGGCGCCGGCCACGAGCGCATCGCCCACTTCGAGCGTGCCGCGCTGGATCAGGATGCTCACGACCGGACCGCGGCCCGGGTCGAGCTTTGACTCGATCACGGTGCCAGAGGCCATCGCGTCGCGGTTGGCCTTCAGCTCCTCCAGGTCGGTGACGAGCTGGATTGTGTCGAGCAGGCCGTCCAGGTTCTGGCGCGTCTTGGCGCTCACATCCACGAACTCGATCTCCCCACCCCACTCCGAGGGTTGCAGTCCATGCTGGGTCAATTCGGTGCGTACCCTTTCCGGTTGCGCGCCCTCCTTGTCGATCTTGTTGACCGCGACCACGATCGGCACCTGAGCCGCCTTGGCGTGGTCGATCGCCTCCTCGGTCTGGGGCTTGACGCCGTCGTCGGCGGCGACGACGATCACAGCCAAGTCGGTGACCCGGGCGCCGCGGGCACGCATCGCGGTGAACGCCTCGTGGCCGGGTGTGTCGAGGAAAGTGATCGGCTTGCCGCCGTGGCGCACCTGATAGGCGCCGATGTGCTGGGTGATGCCACCGGCCTCGCCGGCCGCCACCTCGGTCTGGCGGATCGCGTCCAGCAGAGAGGTCTTGCCGTGGTCGACGTGGCCCATGATCGTGACCACGGGCGGACGGTCGACGAGATCCTCCTCGACATCCTCGAAGACGGGCTCGACCTCGACGTCGTCGGCGGCGTGGGCGATCTCGATCTGCTTGTCGAATTCGCCTGCAAGCACCTGGATCGCGTCGTCTGAGAGGGTCTGCGTGAGTGTCGCCATCTCGCCGAGCATCATCAGCTTCTTGATGATCTCGGGCACCGGCACCCCGAGATACTCGGCCACATCCTTGACGGTCGAGCCGGAGTTCACGCGAATCAGATCGGTGGCCTCCATCGCAGTCGTGTCGATCGGGGCGATCGTCTCGTCGTAAGTGCCCCTGCGGCGGCGACCTCTGCGGGGGCGGCGCACAGGCTGGTTGGCCGGCCCGCCCTGCTGGCGGCGTGAGGCCTGGGAGTCGATCACCACACGTCGTCGGCCGCCCGCGCTATTGCTGGCCGGCGTGCGCTCGCCGGTGCGCGAATCGCGAGTTGGCCGCACACGATCGCCGGCCGGCGTCGAGTCGGCTGGGGGCGCCGCGGCGGATGCCGCGGTCGAGTCGGCCGGGGGCTCCGGCGCGGACGCTACGGTCGAGTCGGCTGTCGAGACTGGCGTAGAGGCGGATGCCGCCGCCGGTGCGGATGCTGTCGAGGAGGGCGTGGCGGGTGCCTGCGCAGGCGGTGCTACGGGATTGACGGCGGCCGGGCCCGACGAAGCGCCGTTGGCGCCCAGAACGCGCAGGGCATCGGCCTCCTCGACCGACGAGGCGGCGGCCTTGGCCGCGATACCGGCGGCGCCGAGCTTCTCGAGCAGCTCCTTGCTGGAGATGCCCTGCTCCTTGGCTATCTCGTGTACGCGCTTCTTACTCATCGATGTCCGATTCTACGAGTTCGGCAGGGACGTCCACGGCGCAACGAAAAGCGCGTTGCAAAACCCCTCTGGCGGCCACGCGCTTCAGGCAATCGCGCTCCGGAGAATCGACACCGCCGCGACACACATATGCTCCGCGCCCGGGCATCGTGTTCGCTGCATCGAGTATTGCGACAGGCCGATCGTGACCTATCCTCGCGACGGCCGCCAGCCGCAGGAGATCTGCCTTGGGCGCGATGCGCCCGCACCCGACGCAGCGGCGCCGGGGGACGTGCGCCGCTATGACGCTTGCTCCTCGGCGGCCTCGGCCTGCGCCTCGGCGAGGGCCTCGACCGGGGCGTCCTCGACGGGTGGCGCGTGCTCTGCGGCGTCGGCTCCCCCGCCCTGTGGCGAGAGGTCGGCGACGTTGTCGCCCTCGATCTCGTTGAGGGCCTGATGGGACTCCAACCCGCAGTAGCGCGAGCCTGGCAGCGAAGCGTTGGGGCAGCGTCGCCCATTTGAGAGGATCGCGGCGCAGCGACCCTGCAGCTCCTCCTCCTCGTAGCCGTGCTCGGCCTCCTCGGCGGCAAACTCCGTCTCAGAGCGGATGTCCACGCGCCAGCCCGTCAGTCTGGCCGCCAGCCGCGCGTTCTGGCCCTCCCGGCCGATCGCCAAGGAGAGCTGGTCGTCGGGCACGATCACGGTCGCCTGCTTGGCCTCGTCGTCGACCAGGACCTCGCGCACACGCGCGGGCGAGAGCGCCTTGGCCACGAAGCGGGCGGGCTCTTCGTTGAACGGGATGATGTCGATCTTCTCGCCGCGGAGCTCGGAGACGACCATGCGCACCCGCGAGCCGCGCGGCCCTACGCATGCGCCAACCGGGTCCACGCCGTCCGCGTGGGAGACGACGGCGATCTTCGAGCGGTAGCCGGGCTCACGCGCGACGTTGGCGATTTCCACCAGGCCGTCGGCGATCTCGGGAACCTCAAGCTCGAACAGCTTCTTGATCAGCTCCGGGTCGCGGCGGGAGACGATGATCGACGGACCCTTGGTCGAAGGCGAGACCTCCTTGATGACCGCCTTGATGCGTTGGGAATGGTCGTAGCGCTCGCCGTCGACCTGCTCTGACTTGGGCAAGAGGGCCTCGACGCGCTCGCGCAACTGCACCAGGGTGTAGCGCGAGTCCGACTGCTGCACGATGCCGGTGATCAGCTCGCCGACGCGGTCTCGGTATTCCTCGAACATCATGTCCCGCTCGGCCTCGCGGATGCGCTGCAGGATCACCTGCTTGGCCGTCTGGGCGGCGATCCGACCGAAGTCCTCGGGAGTCACGTCGCGTTCGTCGATCTGGTCGCGGTACTGCTCGAACTTGGCCGGGTCGATTTCCGGCTCCTCCGGTTCGCGCAGCTCGCCGGTCTCTGGGTCCACGGTGGTGCCCTCGTCGATCGTCTCGACGATCAGATGGGCCTCCAAGCGCTCGGGGATAATCAGTTCGATGACGCGGAAGTCGGCTGTCTCGCGGTCCATTTCCACACGTGCATACTTGGCCGAGCCGGGTTGCTTCTTGTAGGCCGAGAGGAGGGCGTCCTCCAGGGCGATCATCAGCTTCTCGGGCTCAATCCCCTTCTCGCGGGCGAGCGCGTTCATTGCTTCCAGGATCTCGCGTGACATAGGTTGTCTCTCCTACTCCTCGACGAGGTTCGAACGACGGATCTCCGAGTAGGGAATCGCTACCACTCCCCCGTCGGCGGCCAGGGTGATCTCGCTGTCGGTGGCGCCGACCAGCTCTCCTGTGAAGCTCTTGGCGCGACGCGCTTGCTCCTCGGCGCTGGGAACTGGACGTGGCTCGCGCGTGCGCACACGGGCGCGGCGACCGACGAAGCGACGGAAGTGGGTGGGCTTGGTCAGCGGACGTTCGCTGCCGGGCGAGGAGACCTCCAAGGCGTAGCGCTCGCGCAGGTCGGTGAGCAGGGCGCTGACGCGCTCGCACAGGGCCAGGGTGACCCCGTCGGGGTGGTCGATGTAGATGCGCAGAGTCCCGTCGGAGACGACCTCGGCGAGCAGGACCTCGACCTGCGGCTCGGCCGTGGCCAGGCTCTCTTCTATCTCAGACTGGATGGGTGACATCTACTGAAAAGACTCTCTTCCCGGGACGAGGCGTAAAAAAAAGCGGGCGGGCGCCCACTTTCGGTACTGCCAGCCGTCGTACGGGCGACGGCTCGAAAGTTCTCCGCCGAGGATAGCATCGGCGCTGAGGGCGCGGCCCGGAGCGAGATGCTCGCGGGGGGCCTGGACAACGCGTCGGGCAACCGCGCTCACGACCTGGCGGCGTCTCGTCGCGCCCGGTCGCGATAGAGGCGATAGTCGGCGCGTGTCGGGCGCATCGAACAGGCGATCGCCAAGGGACGCGAGGCCTCGCGATGGCGTCCGAGCAGCTGCATCGTGCGCCCCAGACAGAACAGGGCGTAGTCGTTGGTGGGGGCGGCCGCTGCGATCGCTTGAAACTCCTCGGCGGCACGCTCGTAGTGCTGGGCGTGGAACAGCGCCCGTCCAAGTGCCTCCCGGATCGAGGTCTTGGCGGGCTCCAGCTCGCGCGCACGAGAGAGCGGCACGATCGCAGCCATGTGGTCGCCGTGTTCGAGCAAATCGCATCCACGCGTGTAGAGCTCGTAGACGCTGTCCATGCACCTATTTTAACTGCGCCGGCCTGGCCTATTCAAGTCCGCCCGTGTCCGTCAAGCCCGGGCGCGTCCATCCAAATGCCCATCCAAGTCGGGGCGTGTCCGTCAAGCCGGCTCGCGAAGACGGGCCACCGCATCGAGGATCCCCTCGGCGATGCTCTGCTTGGACGCTCGCGCAAGCCGTAGGTCCTGCTCTTCGGAGACGATCGTTACCTCGTTGAGCTCTGACTCGAAGCCGATGTCACGGCGCGAGATGTCGTTGAAGATGACCGCGTCCACGCACTTGGCTGTGAGCTTGGCGCGGGCCTGCTCGATGCCGTCCGTGCCGTGCTCCGCGGCGAACGCCACGAGCGTCTGGTCTGCGCGGCGCTTGCCTGAGAGCCCACAGATGATGTCGGCTGTCGGCTCCAGCTCCAGCGTGAGGTGCTGCCGTCCCCCCTTCTTGATCTTGCCGTCCACGCGACTCGAGGGCCGGAAGTCCGCGACCGCGGCCGCCATCAGGAGCACGTCACAAGCAGGGAACTTCTGCTCACAGGCCACCTGCAGCTCGGCTGCCGTGCCAACGCGCTCCACTTGGACGCCGGGCGGCGGAGCGAGCGCGACGTTGGCCGCCACGAGCGTCACCTCGGCTCCACGTCGCCTGGCCGCCTCAGCGAGCGCCAAGCCCATGCGCCCGGAGGAGCTGTTGCCGAGGAAGCGCACACTGTCGATCGGCTCGCGCGTGCCGCCGGCCGTGACCAATACGCGCACGCCGCTCCAAGCCCCCCCGCGCGCGCGTAGGGCGTCTTCGGCGAGGACGTCCCCATCGGCGAGGACTCCCCCACCGGAGAGGATCCCCCCATCGGCGGGCCCTCTCCCCCCGGCGAGGACAGCCTCACATGCCGCCAGCAATCGCTCGGGCTCGGCGAGGCGACCGACGCCGTGCTCGCCGCGGGAGGCCAACCGGCCGCTGTCGGGCTCGACCACCTGGACGCCGCGGGCGCGCAGCAAGTCGATGTTCGCCTGGGTGGCTGGGTGCTCGTACATGTGGTTGTTCATCGCCGGGGCCACGATCACCGGACAGGTGGCCGCCAGGGCGCAGCTGGTCAGCAGGTTGTCGGCGATCCCGGCGGCCAGCTTGGCCAGAGTGTTGGCCGAGGCCGGGGCGATCAGGTAGAGATCGGCGTTGGCCACGAGCTGCAGATGGCTGAGTGGCTGATGGCTGGGTGGCGCTTCGCCGGGAAAGGCGCCACGCGTGGGGTCTTGCTCGAACTCGTCGAGCAAGACGGCTGCGCCGGTGAGGGCGGCAAATGAAGCCTCCCCCACAAAGCGAGTGCTGGTCGGGGTTTGCACGACGCGCAGCGAGTGCTCGGCGGCGGTGGCCAAGCGTATGAACTCAAGCGCCTTGTAGGCGGCGATGCCGCCACTCACACCGAGCAGGATGCGTGCCATGCTGACTTCTTAGGCGCCGCGCGCCTTCAACTCAAGCGCTGGTCGAGCGCTTGCGCGCCGGGATTACCTGTAGTGGTACTTGATCTTGCCTCCGGCGACTTCCTCAAGGGCGATCGTGAGGTAGTTCTTGGAGGCGGTCTCGATCATCGGCGGCGGGAATTCCTCGAAGGCTCCCTCGCCGAGGTTGTGGTAGTAGCTGTTGATCTGGCGCGCGCGCTTGGCGGCCACGAGGACGCTCGCGTAGTTGGAGTCGACATTCTCGAGCAGGCGGTCGATACGGGGTGAGGTCATCATGGTCGGGGCGACACCTTTCCTTGTGGACTTGTCAGTGTAGTGGCTCAGCCCAGCTCGGCGGCCACGATCGCCACGAGCGCGTCCAGGGCGTCTTCGAGGCGATCGTTGACCACCACGTGGGCGAACTCGTCACGGGCGGCCAGCTCTTGCTCGGCCACCGCCAGGCGGCGCTCGACCTCCTTGCTGGCGTCGGTGCCGCGTCCGATCAGGCGGGTGCGCAGAGCCTCCAAAGAGGGAGGTGCGATGAAGACCTGCACGGCCTCGGGCATCGCGGCGCGCACCTGGCGGGCACCCTGTACCTCTATCTCGAGCACGACCGGGACGCCTTCTGCGACGCGGCCTTCGAGCTCGCTGCGCAGGGTTCCGTAGCGGCGGCCGGCATAGTCGGCGTGCTCCACGAAATCTCCGTCTTGCACGCGCTGCTCGAACTGCTCGCTGGAGAGGAAGTGGTAGTCAGATCCGTCCACCTCTCCCGGTCTGGGCGCACGTGTGGTGGCCGACACCGACAGCTCGAGTCGCGGCAAGCGCTCCATCAAGCCGCGGATCAAGGTGCCCTTGCCCACGCCCGAGGGCCCGGTGATCACAAATACACACGCCACGCGCGAGACCCTAATGTCAGAAGCGGCGGGATGCCGCTTAGCGGCGTAGCAGCGACACGAGCTCACTGCGTTGGCGCTCAGACAGCCCGCCGATCGTCTTGCTCGGGGAGATGCGGCACAGCGCGAGGATCTTGTTGACCTTGACGCGCCCGTACTTGGGGACGGCCAGGAGCATGTCGAATACCTTGGCGGTCTCCACGTACTCGGGCGGGTTGGCAAGCAGCGTGTGGATCGACAGGCGCCCGGCCTTGAGATCGCGCTTGAGCTGGGCTCGCTCGGTCCTGATGCGGTTGGCTCTCGCCAAGGCATCCATGCGCTGGTTGAGCGAACGCTCGGGTGCGGCGGACGGCTTGGGGGTCATGGTCGAAGACATCGTGCCCGTCGCGGTCGGCATGGGCGGCGAGTCTACACACCCACGCGCACCGTTCAAGGCAAACCCAAAGAATTCGTATGAAGCTCAGGTTGAGCTTCAGGTATGTCGAGGATGGTGGATGGTGGTGTGGCCGGTTTGCAGGGCTTTTCCAGCCTCGAATCAGGCGGGTGCTTCCAACTCCTGGGCGATCCTCGCTCCTACTAAGGGATCGCGGAAGTTCTCGGTCCCAACAGCCACCAACTGTGCGCCGACCTCGAGGAACTGGCGCGCGTGGGCGGCCGTCTGGATGCCGCCCATGCCGACCACGGGGATCGCGACGCGTGTCGCGACAGCCGCGACCTGGGCTAGCGCGACCGGTCGGATGGCCGCGCCGGAGAGCCCGCCGGTGCCCCCGCCCAGCCACGGCCTGACATCCGATGAGCCCGGCGAGGATCGGGTGGTGGGCGCGAGCGCAAACGCACGCAAAGTGTTGACGAGCGAGAGCGCATCGGCCCCACCGGCCTCCGCCGCACTCGCGCACTCGGCCACGCTGGCGCAGTTGGGTGTCAGCTTGACGATCAAGGGCTTGGTGGTGGCCGGGCGCACCTGCGCCACCACGCGCTCCAGTTGCACCGGATCGGCGCCTATGTCGAGGCCCGTGTGGACGTTGGGACATGACACGTTCAGCTCGAAAGCTGCGATCTCGCTGCGCTGCTCGCACGTGTGCAGCAGCTCGGAGATCTCCTGCGCAGTCGATCCCATGACATTCGTGATCAGAGGCACCGGTAGGCGCGCCAGCTCGGGCAGGTCCTGCTCCAGGTAACCGGCGAGGCCCTTGTTGGGAAGGCCGATCGAATTGATCAGTCCCGTCTGTGCCTCCCACAGCCGCGGCGGGGGGTTGCCGGCACGCGGGGTGAGCGTGATCGTCTTCGAGACAAAGGCCGCGAAGGGGAACTTCCGGTCGAGCGCGTCCCCGAACGCGCGCCGGGCGGCGATCGCGTCGAAGGTGCCCGAGCCGTTGAGGACCGGGTGGGCCAGCCTGAGGCCGCAGAACTCGACGGTCATCGCCGGGCACCCTCGGCGGAGGCGAGCGTGCGGGCAACTGTACTTGCGAAGGGGTGCCCCGCGTGCGTGCGCGCGCGCGCGCGCAGGGCACCCCTTTGTGCGCCACAAAACATCTCCCCCATCACCCGTCTGCACCCCCATGCGCCCCAACGACGTCGAGCCGCTCGGCAGCGATGACGGGGCCGTCCAAGCACACTCGCAGGTAGCCCTCGCGGGCGGGGATCACGCACCCGTAGCAGGCGCCGAAGCCGCAGGCCATGCCCGCCTCCAGGGCCAGTTGCGCGGGAACGCCGCGCTCAGAGCACAGGGCGCGCACCGCCTCGAGCATCGGCGGTGGCCCGCAGGCGTAGACGGTGGCGTCGCTGTCGCGGTCGAGATCGACGCTCAACAGGTCGGTGACAAAGCCATGGTGGCCGACCGACCCGTCGTCGGTCGCGAGCGCCACATGCCCGGCTTGACCGGCCTCGCCCGAGACGCCATCGAGCAGAGCAGCTCCCTCGGCGTGGCCGCTGTCGCGAAAGCCGAGCAGGACACGGGCGGCCTGCCCGGCGGCCGCCAGCTCGTCCTGCCAGATGGCGAGCGGCGCGATGCCCACGCCCCCACCCACCAAGAGCGCTCGGCGGCCATCCTGGGACTCACAGAAGCCCTGTCCGAGTGGCCCGAGCAGCCACAGCCCGTCGCCCTCGCCGAGCTCGCACAAGCGCCGCGTACCGGGACCGACATCCTCCAGCAGGAAATGGGCCTCGTCCCGGGCGAAGCGCGCGTAGGAGAAGGCGCGGGGCAGGTAGGGGCGCTCGTCCTCGCCGGCGCCCCAGCGCTCCGCGGCGGCGAGCATCGCGAACTGGCCTGCGGCCGGCGGCGGCCCGTCGGGGTCCGCGACCCTCAGCACGCGGTAGGAGCCGAGCGGATCGTTGGCGGTGACGGTGAGCAAGCGCCGCCCAAAAGGGGCGGCTGGACGCTCGCTCACTTTGCCGCCACCAGGTGACTTCTCTCAGCTGCACCGCTGCTCATACGCCGCCACCGACTTGCTGGGCGCGCGCTCATGCCACGCCTGCCCGATCGTGCGGGGCAGGCGCAAGCTCGCCACGATGCAGCTCCTGCAAAGAAAGCACGTCTGGCTCCCCCAACTTGATCGCCTGGGCGATCGCACGTGCCGCCGAGACGCCCGCCGAGAGCGTGGTCAGGCACGGGATGGAGTGGGCGATCGCCGAGCGACGAATCTCCCAGCCGTCCGAGCGCGCGCCTGAGCCGGTGGGCGTGTTGACGATCAGGTTGACGTCGCCGCGCTCGATCCAATCGACCACGTGCGGGGAGCCCTCGCCGATCTTGTTGATCGTCTGCACCGGCACACCCATGCGCGCGATCGCCTCCGCGGTGCCGCGCGTGGCGAGAATGCGAAAGCCGTTGTCGTGCAGGATCTGGGCGACGGCGAAGACGCCGGGCTTGTCGGAGTCGGTGACGGTGATGAAGGCCGTGCCCGCGCTGGGCAGGGGCGACCCGGCGGCGGCCTGGGCCTTGGCGAAAGCGGTGGGGAAGTCGCGCGCGATGCCCATCACCTCGCCGGTGGAGCGCATCTCGGGGCCGAGCAGTGAGTCGGCGCCGTCGAAGCGGTCGAAAGGCAGAACCGCCTCCTTGACCGAGACGTGCTCGCCGCAGGCCACGCCCTGCTGGTCGCTGGGCAGGCCGAGTGCGGAAATGCGCTCGCCGAGCATGACGCGACAGGCCAGCTTGGCCAAGGGCAAGCCGATCGCCTTGGAGACGAACGGGACCGTGCGCGAAGCTCGCGGATTGGCCTCGATCACATACAGCCGTCCCTCGTGGACGGCGTACTGGACGTTCATCAGGCCGACCACACCGATGCCCAGGGCGATGTCGCGGGTGGCGGTGCGGATCTGCTCGAGCATCTCCTCCCCCAGGGAATGAGGCGGCAACACGCAGGCCGAGTCCCCGGAATGCACGCCGGCCTCCTCGACGTGCTGCATGATGCCCCCGATCCACACCTCGTGGCCGTCGCACAGAGCGTCGACATCGACCTCGACCGCGTTCTCCAGAAAGCGGTCCAGGAAGATCGTCGGTCGGTTCGTGTCCTGTGGCTCCTGGTTTGGGGGGATTGACGTTCGTGCCGGTTTGCTCGCCGGGGCGGGCGTCTCCCGACGGAGGTAGTCGGCGAGCCCCTCGCGTGAATAGACGATCTCCATCGCGCGCCCGCCGAGCACGTAGGAGGGGCGCACCAGGAGCGGGTAGCCGACATCCTCGGCCTTGGTCAAGGCCTCTCCCACCGAGCATGCGGTCGCATATGGTGGGGCGTGGTAGCCGAGCTTTGCCAACAGCTCGCCAAAGCGCGAGCGATCCTCGGCCAGGTCGATCGCGTCGACGGAGGTGCCCAGGACGGGCACGCCCGCCTGAACCAGGCCGGCGGCCAGCTTGAGCGGGGTCTGTCCGCCGAACTGGACGATCACGCCGAGCAGGTTGCCGGTGGAGCGCTCGACCTCGATCACGCCGAGCACGTCCTCCAAGGTGAGCGGCTCGAAATAGAGTCGGTCGGAGGTGTCGTAGTCGGTGGAGACCGTCTCGGGGTTGCAGTTGACGATGACCGCGTCGCGCCCGGACTCGCGCACGGTCATGGCTGCGTGCACGCAGCAGTAGTCGAACTCGATCCCCTGGCCGATGCGATTGGGGCCTCCACCGAGGATCACGACCGCAGGGCGCTCGCCCAGGACGACCTCGTGCGCGGCCTTGCGCTCCCAGCCGGAGTAGTAATAGGGCGTGCGGGCGGGAAACTCGGCGGCGCACGTGTCGACCGACTTGAACGAGCGCTCGCCCTGGAACGGGGACTCGGGGTCGGCGGCGATCTGGGCCAGCTCTCCCAAAAACCAGGGGTCGATCGAGGTGCGCTCCCGGACCGCCTCGATGGCCGCCTCTAGCGCCGCGGGCTGCGCGGACTCCGCGGCCGCAACCCGGTCGGCGCGGCCCGACCTACCGATCGGAGATCGGCCAGCGCGGCCGAGCAGCTCCAAGATCGTCTCGTAGCGGTCGGCCGTGGGGGTCGTGAGCGCGTCGAGCAGCTCTGCGTCCGAGCGCTCGTGCGGGCGCGGGGGCTTGTCCAGCTCGCGCGAGCGCAACGCCTTGGCGAACGCTTGAGAGAAGGTGCGCCCGAGCGCCATCGCCTCCCCCACCGACTTCATGTGGGTGGATAGCGTGGGCACCGCTCCCGGGAACTTCTCGAAAGCAAAGCGGGGCCACTTGACGACCACGTAGTCGATCGTGGGCTCGAACGAGGCCGGGGTGACGCCCGTGATGTCGTTGGTTATCTCCTCGAGCAGATAGCCGACCGCCAGGCGTGCGGCGATCTTGGCGATCGGGAAGCCGGTCGCCTTGGACGCCAGGGCCGAGGAGCGCGAGACGCGCGGGTTCATCTCGATCACGAGGATCTCCTCGGTCTCGGGATTCACCGCGAACTGGACATTGGAGCCGCCCGTCTCCACGCCGACCGCCCTGATCACGGCGATCGCCTGGTCGCGCAACTGCTGGTAGAGGGCGTCGGTGAGCGTCTGCTGCGGGGCGACCGTGACCGAGTCGCCGGTATGGACGCCCATCGGGTCGATGTTCTCGATCGAGCAGACGATCACGACGTTGTCGGCTTTGTCGCGCATCACCTCCAGCTCGAACTCGCCCCAGCCGAGCACCGACTGGTCGAGCAGGACCTGGCCGATCGGGGACGCCTCGATGCCGCGAGTCGCGATCGTCTCGAACTCCTCCTGGGTGCGGGCGATACCGCCGCCGCGCCCACCCAGCGTGAAGGCGGGGCGCACAATGCAGGGCAAGCCCAGCCGCGGCAACGCCGCTTGAGCCTCGGCCAAGGTCGTGGCGATCGCGCTTTCAGGCATCTTCAAGCCCGCCTCGGCCATCGCCGTCGCGAACAGCTCGCGGTCCTCCGCACAGGTGATCGCGTCGTAGTTGGCGCCTATCAACTCCACGCCCAAGCGCTCCAGAGTGCCGTCGTCGTGCAGGGCCTTGGCCAGGTTCAAAGCGGTCTGTCCGCCCAAGGTCGGCAACAGAGCGTCGGGGCGCTCGCGCTCGATGATCTTGGTGAGCGGCCCGGGCAAGAGGGGCTCGACATAGGTCGCGTCGGCGAACTCGGGGTCGGTCATGATGGTCGCCGGGTTGGAATTGACCAGCACGACCCTATATCCCTCCTCCCTCAATACCTTGCAAGCCTGGACGCCCGAGTAGTCGAACTCGGCCGCCTGACCGATGACGATCGGGCCCGAGCCGAGGATCAGGATCGTGTGGATGTCATCTCTTCGCGGCATCAGCTCGGGCGGTACGCTCTCTCGTCTCTTTTCTTCACGCTTTCCTGCGCGATACGCGCGAGGAAACGGTCAAACAGGTGCAGGCTGTCGTGCGGGCCGGGTCCCGCCTCGGGGTGGTACTGGACGGCGCCGCCGGGGACCTCGAGCAGCTCGAAGCCCTCGACCGTGCGGTCATACAGATTCACATGGGTCAGCTGGGCCTCGCCGAAGTCGGTCTGCCAGCGCACCGGCTCGTCGCTGTCGAGCGTCTTGGCACCGCCCGTCGGGGTGGGCACCAATACTGCGAAGCCATGGTTTTGGGAGGTGATCTCCACCCGGCCGGTCTGCAGGTCCTTGACGGGATGGTTCGCGCCACGATGGCCGAAGGGCAGCTTGTAGGTCTGGAGGCCCAAGGCCCGGCACAACAATTGGTGGCCGAGGCAGATGCCCCACACCGGCTTCTTGCCGACCAGTTGGCGTACGGTGTCGACCACATAGTCGAGCGCCGCCGGGTCGCCGGGGCCGTTGGCCACGAACACCGCATCCGGGTCTTCGGCGAGCAGGTCCTCGACGCTTGTCGAGCAGGGGTGCAGGGTCACGCGGGCCCCGCGCTGCACCAGGTTGCGCACGATCGAGAGCTTGATGCCGGTGTCGAGCACCGCGATCAATGGTCCCTCGCCATCACCATGGACGCTGACTTCATCCGGCGTGACAACGGCGGCCAGGTCGAGTCCTTGCATCGACGGCTCCGCGGCGATCAGGGCTTGGGCTTCGGGTTCGGTGATCCGGGCAGGGAAGATGCCGCCCCGCATCGCGCCCGCCTCGCGGATGTGCCTCACGAGCGCGCGCGTGTCCACGCCGCTGATCGCGGGCACCTCACAGTCGCTGAGCCAATCGAGCCAGCCGCGCTCGGCCTCGGGCGCGTCTTCGCGGTTGCACGCCTCGCGCATGATCGCCGCCCGCGCCCAGATGCGCTCGGACTCCATCGCGCGCTGGCTGATCCCATAGTTGCCGATGTGGGGATAGGTGAAAGTGATCAGCTGCCCCGCAAAGGACGGGTCGGTGACCGACTCCTGGTAGCCGGACATGCCGGTCGTGAACACGACCTCGCCCACCGCATGCGCGTCCGCGGCGCAGGCTTCGCCGTCGAAGCGGGTGCCGTCCTCGAGCAACACGTAGGCCTCGCGGGCGGACATCAGATTATGAGCCTCTGGACTTCCTTGAACTCCGGTGTGCCCGCCTTCTCCAAGAGCTCGAACAGAATCGACTCCACGGTGCTGACGACCGCGCCGGCGCGCTCCAATCGCTCCAGGCCGCGCTCGTAGTCGAGCGGGTGGCGCGAGCCGACGGCGTCGGCGGGCACGTGCACTTCGATGCCTTGGTCGAGCAGGTCGTGCACGGTCTGGGACACGCAAACGTGCGTCTCGATCCCACAAACGACAGCCTGCGTGCGCCCGGCCAGGTCGAAGCCCTCGGCGCGGGCGGCCGAGAACACGCTCTTCTCGACGACGGGCTCGTCTTCAAGCGAGACCTCGGGCGCTGTGTGGCCAAGGCCCTTGGGGTATTGCTCGCTGACGACGCTCGGCAGTTCGAGGATGCGAGCTCCCCGCACCAGCTTGGAGCAGGCCTCGGCCACCGCCTCGAAGGTGGCATAAGAGCGGAACCCCTCCTGCACGTCCACCACGACGAGCGCGGTGTTCTCGCGTTTGAGCAGGCTCACCTCGTTACCCCCTACCCAGCTTCCCTGGGTACGCAGGGCAAGCCGGGCTAGGACGCAGTGAGCGAAGTGTGCTCTGCACACGAGCGATCGAGGACACCGCCCGGCGCCGCCATGCGTGCCCAGGGCTCATGCTGCAACCACGGAGAAAGCACGCTCGCGGTAGGCGACGCCGCCGGCGGCGACGGTCATCAGGACGCGTCCGCTGAGGCGGCGTCCGGCAAAGCAACAGTTCTCAGAGCGGCTCTCCCAACCGTTCTCGCCGGCGACCCACTGCGCGCTGAGATCCACCAGCGTCAGATTGGCGCGCTCGCCGACAGCGATGATCGGAGTGGGCAGTCCAAACAGGGCGGCGCCTGCGGTCATGCGCTCGATGAGCAGGCCGAGGCCGAGCGTGCCCGGCAAGACCAACTCGGTGTGCAGCGCCGCAAAAGCGGTCTCCAAGCCGGTCGTGCCCATCGGCGCCTGCTCGAAGGGGACCTCCTTTTCGTGGCGAGCGTGCGGCGCATGGTCGGTCGCCACACAGTCGATCGTGCCGCTGCGCAAGCCCTCGATCAGGGCGATCCGATCGGTCTCGCCGGCCAGCGGCGGGTTCATCTTCAAGCTGGTATCCAAGCCGCGCACATCCTCCTCGGTAAGGAGCAGGTGGTGCGGCGTGGCCTCTGCGCTGACCCGAAAGCCGCGCTCCTTGGCGGCGGCTACCGCGTGCACGGAAGCGGCGCAGCTGAGGTGCTGAAAGTGGACACGCCCATCCTCGTAGCCGGCCAGCTCGGCGTCACGAGCGACCATCGTGGACTCGCTCACGCTCGGGATACCGCCGATGCCGAGCGCCGCGCTGACCGAGCCCTCATGCATCGAGCCGCCCTTGGACAGCGAGGGATCCTCCTCGTGCAGGGTCAACACGCCACCGCACAAGCGCTGATACTGGAGCGCCTTGCGCAAAACCCCGGCGCTCGCCACGGGCCGCCCGTCGTCGGTGAAGCCGAGCGCGCCCTCCCCCATCAGCTCGGCCATCTCGGTCAGCTCCATGCCCTCCAAGCCGCGGGTGATCGCCGCGAGGAAACCGACCGGAATGCGAGCCTCGCGGGCTGCCGCCTCGCGCAAAGAGCGCAACAGCGGCGCGGAGTCGAGCACGGGGTCGGTGTTGGGCATCGCGATCACCGCGCAAAAGCCGCCGGCCGCGGCGGCCCTGGTACCCGTTTCCAGGTCCTCCTTGTGCTCCTGGCCGGGACTGCGCAGATGTACGTGCGGGTCCACGAATGCCGGCAACACGTGCTTGCCCTGGCCTTGCACAACCTCCGCTCCGTGGGCGTCGAGTGTGCCGGGCTCGGCCAGCTCGGCGATTTGACCGCCACGTATGAGGATGTCGACCGGGCCGTCCAGGTCGGCGCGCGGGTCGAGCCCGTGCGCGCCCGCGATCAACAGGTCCCGATCGCGGGGCGCGCCCGCGCCACCGCCGGAATGGGCGGCACCCGAGGAGTCGTGCACGAGCGAAGGCGCTCCCATCACGCCAGCTGTGGCTCGGGGACCGGACGGAAAGCGCGCGAGCCTGCCAACAGCTCATAAAGCACGGCCATGCGCACGACCACTCCCGCCTCCACTTGTGCCGTGATCAAGGCTTGAGGCGAGTCGACCGCCTCGCCGGAGAGCTCGACGCCGCGGTTCACGGGCCCCGGATGCATAAGGAGCTGACGCGGGGAGAGTCGGCGCGCGCCGATCTGAAAGCAGGCCGCATACTCGCGCAACGAGGGCACCAGGGCGTCGTTCATGCGCTCGTGCTGCATCCTCAACGCGTACACCACGTCAGAACTGCCCAGTTCGTCCAAGCTGAAGCGCGTTTCACAGCCGAGCGCCTCGATCCCTCGTGGGATCAAGGTGGGTGGCCCTGCGACGGTCACCTTGGCGCCCATCTTCTGGAAGGCCAGGATGTTCGAGCGCGCGACCCGCGAGTGGGCGACATCGCCGACGATCCAGATCGAGCAACCGTCGAGCGAGCCGAGGCGCCTCTGCAACGTGTAGACGTCCAGCAGGGCCTGCGTGGGATGCTCGTGCTTGCCGTCGCCCGCGTTCACGATCGCCGCACTCGTCCAGCCGGAGACCAGGTCGGCGGCGCCGACCCAAGGGGTGCGAATCACGATCGCATCCGGCTTGTGGGCGGAGAGCGTGAGCACCGTGTCCTTGAGCGACTCGCCCTTCTCCACCGAGGAGCCGCTTGAGACGAAGTTCACGACGTCAGCCGACAGGCGCTTGGCGGCCAGCTCGAAGGAAGAGCGGGTGCGGGTGGAGGCCTCGTAGAAAAGGTTGAGCACCATCCGCCCGCGCAGTGCCGGCACCTTCTTGATCTCGCGGTCTGAGACCTCCGCAAAGCGCGAGGCCTGCTCGACGATCCGCTCGATGGCGGGTCTGTCGAGATCCTCGATCGAAAGTAGGTGGTTCATGTGGCGGCTCGCGGGTTGAGGCGGTGAGCGTTCATGGGCTCTTCCTGCACGTTGGTTGACCCGCGCGGCGGGCTTCACGACTCACGTGGCGGCCCTCGCGGGCGCGCGCTCGATCGCGACCTCATCCACGCCGTCCAGCTCGACCACCCGCACACTCACATGCTCATCGCGCGAGGTGGGCAGGTTCTTGCCGACATAGTCGGGTCTGATCGGCAGCTCGCGATGGCCCCGGTCCGCCAGGACCGCCAGCTGAACCTTGGCGGGGCGTCCGTAGTCGAACAGGGCCTCGATCGCGGCCCTCACCGTGCGGCCCGTGTAGAGCACGTCGTCGACGATCACGATCGTGCGGTCGGCGATGTCGAAGTCGATGTGCGAAGCGTGCACGACCGGCGCCTCAGGCCGCGAAGCGACGTCGTCGCGATAGAAGCCGATGTCCAAGTCACCCAATGGCACATCGGTGTCGAGCAGCTCGCACAGCAACGCTTGCAGACGCGTGGCGAGGATGGCACCGCGACGGTGGATGCCAATCAGGGCGACATCCGAGGCGGTCGCGTTGCGCTCGACTATCTCGTGGGCGATACGGACCAAAGCCCGCGCCACTTCGTCCTCGGCGAGGACGATCTTCGCGTCATCCATGTTTTCCTTCCTGGCCTCTCGGGACCGGGTTAAAGGAGCAGGGCGACTGTATCAAGGCAAGCGGGCGAGTCTGCTTGTGCTGTTCTGACCGGCACATGTGCCGGTCAGCGACCGGGTGCATGCACCCGGTCGGACGGGGCCGCATGCGGCCCCGTCTTGCGGAATAGGTCAAGACGCTATGGCCGGCTCAGTCACGATCGCGCCGGCACTGTCGGCGACGGCTTGTTCGCGTCGGCTCGACCAGCGGATCAGCTGCGCGGGCCCCTTCTCGGGAAAAGGCACGTCGATCGTGTCCAAGTCACGGGGGGCCTCGGTGTTGGCGAATACAGCGCGTGCCTCCTCGCGCAGATCTCCGCCCGGATAGCGCGTGGAGATGTGGGTCAGGGCCAAGAGTCGGGCCTGCGCGTTGCGCGCCACCTGGGCGGCCTGGCGCGCGGTGGAATGACCGGTCTGGCGGGCGCGCTCGGCGTCCTCCTCGGCGAAGGTCGACTCGTGAACGAGCACGTCCGCTTCATGAGCGGCGATCGTGAGCATCTCACAGGGGGTCGTGTCGCCTGAGACCACGATCTTGCGTCCCTCGCGCGTGGGCCCCATCACCTGCTCGGGCGCGACTCCCGCGACGGTCTCTCCGCGCGTTAGCCGGCCGAAGTCAGGGCCCGGCGTGACCCCCAGCCGCTCGGCGAGCGCTGGGTCGAGATGGCCGGGACGAGACTCCTCGACGATCGCATAGCCATACGCGTTGTTGTTGCGATGGGTGACCGGCACGGCCGCCACTTCGAAGCCGTCGAACGCCACGGTCTCGCCGGGGTCGAGCTCCTCCACACGCAGCTCATAGGGCAAGCGCCCATACATGAAGCGTGCCTCGTCCATCAGTTGGAGCAGCCCCCTCGGCCCGTACACGGCGAAAGGCTGCTCGCGTTCGCGCAGGCCAAACGACTTGAGCATGCCCGGCAGGCCAAGCCAGTGGTCGGCATGAAAGTGGGTGATGAACACGCAATCCAGGTCGGCCAAGCCGACCGAGCGCATCAACTGACGCTGGGTCCCTTCGCCGCAGTCGAACAGGAGCCTGTCCGCCCCGCGCCGCACCAGGATCGCAGGCAGCCCGCGTCGAGGGCTCGGGACCGAGCCGCCCGTGCCCGCGAAGAAGAGGGAGAGGTCCATGGGGGCCAACGGTAGCGGGAGCCGCCCACCGTAGACTGGGAGGACGCTAGTTGGGCGGCCGATGCGGTCAGACGTAGACGAGTTCGGAGTTTGCCTTTGTGAGGACCGGCTCGGGCGTTAGCGGAGCAAGGCTCACCGTGGGCGGCTCCTCTCCCGGATTCGCCAGGATCAAAGCAATGCCCTCCTGAAGGCTCGCGCGTAGCTCATCGAGGTTGTCCCCCGTACCGAACACTCCCGGATACTCATCGACCGTCGCCCAGGCGGATTCGCCCTCCAAGCGAACATTGACGTGCAGCTGCTGTGGCTCATGCATGACGCTTCCCATCATAGATATCGAGTCAACCCCGCTCATCGTCGATTCCTGTCTCACGGCGTAGCTGAGCCTCAAAGCTCTTCGAGTATGCGCGACGCTCGTTCTCAGGCAAGGTCACCGGCCGGCGTCCCGCCTTCGTCATCTTGGCCTGATGCTTGCCACCTCGCTCCAAAGTCCAGCCGGCCTCTTCGAGATGCTTGATCCATTCCTTCTGGGTGGCCGGCATGTAGACAATAGTATGCGGTGCGTCGGTCGGAAAATACTCACGCGCACTGGCGATGCGGACCCCGTCCCAAAGCCGATACCCATAGTGAGCCGCAGTCTGCACTGTCGGTAGACCATGGATCGGTGGGCAGTCCTCCCGAAAGCGTTCTATCTTCAAGCAGGTGTGCGGGCGGTACGCCAACACTAAGCGTCCTGCTGAGATAGACGAGCACTTTGGCGTCCCGATCCGAGGGGACATCGGCACGGGGCGCTTCAACATCGCGCCGACCGAAGAGGTACTGGCGATCGTGGCGCCGCACGGGCAGCCTGAAGCGGACGTGTTGCGATGGGGGTTGGTTCCCTCGTGGGCGAAGGACACGAAGGGCTCTAGCAAGCTGATCAATGCGCGCATGGAGACGGTTGCCACGAGTCCCGCCTATCGCGGATTGATCCCGAAGGGTTCGCGTCGCGCGCTGCAGATCGCTGATGGGTACTTCGAGTGGCTAAAGCCCGAGAAGCATGGCCAGCCGCGCCAACCTTTCTTCTTCCAGGTGGACAGGGGCGCCCTGTTCGCGTTCGCCGCGGTGTGGGCTCCCGCGAAGATAGACGGTGAGTGGATGCACAGCATCGCGTTGCTCACGTGCCCGGCCGCGCCCAACCGGGTCGCGGCGGCGATCCACGACCGTATGCCGGTGATTCTCGCCGACCGCGAGACCCAACTCGCGTGGCTGTCGGCGGACCTGGGCGCCGAGGACGCGTTGGCATTGTGCAGGCTCCTGTCGAGCGACCGGCTCTCGGCTCGGCCTGCCAACCCGGCGCTCAATCGCGCGGGCGCCGCACCGGAGGGCCCGGAGTTGCTGGTGGCGCCGTCGTGACCAAGACCTCGCCCCGGCACACGCAGGCCGGGAGCACGCGTCGGGCGTCACGCGTAGTCAAACAGCCCGATTCAGGCTAAGCTCAGAACGCTGCGGCGCCCCTACTGGGCGTACGTTGCGCCCGTAGCTCAGTGGATAGAGCGCTCGCCTCCGGAGCGAGAGGTCGCAAGTTCGAATCTTGCCGGGCGCGTAGTCGAATCCCGCTCAACGGTGCGGGTTCTGGGCTTCCGAGATGGTTTTACGCCAGACGTTTGCGGAGCGAAAGATGGCCAGATTGCCTTTTCCTCTGCCTTTTCGTGCCCTGGTGTGTTCTTGTCGGCGATCAACGAGCTACGCATGTGAGAATGATCGGATGACCAGGGCGGAACTACATGAGCTGGTGGAGCGTCTGCCCCAGCACGCCCTGGACCGTACGGCGGTATTGCTGCGCGGTCTCTCCTGTGGTCGGATCGATCCGGACCAAGCATGGTTTTGGGACTCGAGTTGGCTCAGCGGTGAGCTGGAAGCCGACCAAGAGGCCACGCCCGAACCAGGCCTCGTCTACAAGAACGCCTCGGCCTTCAAGACCGCCCTTCGTGGAGTCCACCGCGACTAATCGGCTAGTCGATTGTCGAGCGCGACGTAGCTGACAGCGAAGTCCGGACGTCGATGTTCAGGCGATCTACGCGCAGGTGCGCTCAAGCATCTCGCGCACCGGGTGGCGCCCCAGACGGCTTGCCGTGATGTAGGGAGACATCTGACCGTGGACCCGATGACCGATGTTGACGGCGACGCGGCCACGCAGCTTGTCAACCAGGCTTCGCCGCGTTGGCACGAGCAGAACCTCGTCCTGCTCGCCGACGATGACTGTAGGACGGCCTTCGGCGAGTTTGCGCCAGACAGCGTCGTCAGCCCACTCCTCATCGCCAGGGACGAACTCGACTCCGTTGGGGTAGCCGAGATCACTGTCGCTGAGCGTCGCGGCCATAAATAGCTCGTCGGTCTTGTCGGAGATGGTGCTCATCGTGTCCTTTCCCAGCTACGAACGATATCGCGCCACCCGCGCCTCAACTTGACCTCGGCGGCGTGCATTGCCTCGTTGATTGGTCCATGCGTGACAATTGGCTCCTGCTTCTCGGCTCCGACGTAGCGATGCTCGTGATGTTCGGTGGGTCCGTGTGCATTATCGAAGGTCCGGATGGTGTAGACGACGCCCTCGCGCTCCAGCAGTAGCACGACCGCGTATTCGATGGGATGGGCGCTTGAGCGCTCTACCACCATCACGACGTTCGACGCGAGACGCCGCTGCCAGTGGCGATCCTTAGACATGCTCAGAGCATTCCGTCGGTTTGTCACGTCTCGCCGCCGAGCGGTTACGGGAACGCCAAGGGTGCAGTCCACTCAAGCTGCTCATTGAGTTGCTTCGTGTCCGTCCACAAGTCTGCGAAGCGCCGCCTTCTCGTCCTCTCCGCGCCGCATCGACTGGCGGTAGACGCGCAGGGCGAGCGCGGGATCGGTGTGCCCCATCTCGTCCATGACGACGCCTGGGTCCTCGCCAATCGTGTAGAGGATGCTCGCGAAGGTACGCCGGAGAGAGTGCGGGGTGATGCCCTCGGGAAGCGGTGGGAGATCGCGGGCTTGCAGGTTCTTATTGGCTCTATCAACCGACGCTGCGATCACTCGCGAGCGCAGGTTGTCCGTGCTCTGACGCTTGCCTGTGCTCGTCGCAAATACGAAGCTGTTGGCATCGGCGGTCGTTCGAAGAGCATTGGCACGAGTCAGCTCCGCGTTGAGTGCACCCCTGATCTTGATACGACGGGTGCCCGCGTCGGTCTTGGCCTCTCCCACCAGGAGCCAGCCCGCTTCCAAGTCCACGTCTCGCCAGCGCAGCGCGCATAGCTCGCCTATCCGCAACCCGGCGAATACCAACGTGGCGATCATCGCTTTGCGCCCTATGTGTCGGCGGTCGCGGTGCGCGTTACGGTCCAACTCCGCAGCGGCATCGAGCAGCACTTGGATCTGGACAGCAGTGTCGAGATAGGTGCGTCGTGGGGCGCGTTCGCGCACCCGCCTTCCTCTCCCCCGTGCGGGATTGCGTGCGATCAGCTCTCGCTCGACGGCACCCTCCAAGATCGCGCCGAGAAGGATCACGGTCATGTTGATCGAGCGCGCCGAGAGTGGGTTGTCTTCGGCGAGCTTGGCGGCGATGTAGCGTTCCACCGCATCGAATGTGATCGCATCCAGTGGGTAGTCCTTGAAGAACGGCAGCAGATGCTTCTCAAGACGCCAGCGATAGTCCGATTGCGTCGTTGTCCTGAAATGACCCGCGTGTCGCAGCCACCAGTCCTCGGCGTACTCGTGGAAAGTGAGTACCTCCATCCTTTGAGGCGATTTGGAAGGTCGCGGCGGCTGCCAAATCCCGCGCTCGACGTCGGCGAGAACATGACGAAGCTCTCGCTCGGCCTCGGCCAAAGTGACCGGGCCGAGCGAGACGTACTGACGCCCGCCAGCAGCGGTGAACCGCAACCCTCTATAGACCTGGCCGTCCTTGCCTTTGCGTTCAACGATTTGGCCTGTGGCCGGACGGGGCATTACGCACGATCCGTGAGCCCGTTGGTGTTCAGGAACTCTTCGATTACGCGAGCGTTGCGGGTGGCTGTCTCGCGTTGCCGCTCGACGCCCTTTACGTCGGCGTGTTCGCTCATGTAGTCGCGCTCGACCTCAAGGCGAGCGTGCATCGCCTTGGCGATTACCTCGCGATGAGCGTCAAGGTCGAGCGACAACGACTCTTGGACGTCGGGCTCGCCCCACCCGAGCAGATGCAGCACGGCTCTGTAGTCGTCGAGCAGCGCCAGCGGCTGCAAGAACCATTCAGGGTGCTTCTCCTTGTCCTGGGTGATGCTCGCCTCTTCGATTCGGCTGGCGGGCACGCCCAGTTCACTGAGCAGGGCGGAGCGTAGGATCACTACGGCCTCGGCCGGGATGCGGGTGATGGTCATGTCGGTTCCTCCTTTGTCGGAGGCCTCGGGAACGGCTCTAGCGAGCGAGAGACCCAACCGGGGTCGGTTAGGGTGTCTGACGCGCCGGGAGTTGACGCTTCCGGTGCCACGCCCCCGGCCGTACCAGCGGTGCGGGGGCACTATTTTGGTTTGG
>Ga0208586_1000060_pt1 | contig 41768 bp, 49 predicted proteins | sample NGESurshal072012_6_FD_184471 | JGI IMG/M metagenome (GOLD analysis project Ga0208586, IMG submission 184471) | Arctic peat soil microbial communities from Barrow, Alaska - NGEE Surface sample 53-3 shallow-072012 (SPAdes) | ecosystem: Environmental > Terrestrial > Soil > Wetlands > Peat ... | reverse complement strand
TCGGTCCCGGCCGGGACGTGCGTGATCGACGCCAACCAGGCCGGCAGCGCCGCTTACAGCGCCGCAGCCCAAGTCCAGCAGTCGGTGTCCGATGTGGCATCCGCCCAGGTGATCAACTTCACCAACACCACGCCTTCGCCGCTCTACGTGAACGGCACCTACACGGTCACCACCGACGGCGGGGGCGCCTCGGGCAATCCGGTCGTGCTCTCGGTCGACGGCTCGTCGACCTCGGGCTGCACGATCGACGCCGCGACTGGCCTCGTGACGCTCTCGGTCCCGGCCGGGACGTGCGTGATCGACGCCAACCAGGCCGGCAACTCGGCTTACAGCGCAGCATCCGAGGTCCAGCAGTCCGTGGCTGATTTGTTATCCGCTCAGGTGATCAACTTCACAAACACCCCGCCGACACACCCGTCGCTCGGATCGACCTACACGGTCACGGCGACCGGAGGCGGTTCGGGGAATCCCGTCGTGCTCTCGAGGGACGGCTCTTCGACCTCGGGCTGCACGATCAACGCTTTGACCGGCGTGGTGACGCTCTTGGCCCCGGCCGGGACGTGCGTGATCGACGCCAACCAGGCCGGCAACGCCGCCTTGGGCGCCGCGGTCCAGGTCCAGCAGTCCGTAGTGGCCGACATGGTTTCGGCCCACGTAATCAAGTTCACCAACACCCCGCCGACACACCCACCGCTCGGTTCGACCTACACCGTCACCGCGACTGGCGACGGTTCGGGGAACCCGGTCGTGTTCTCGGTGGACGGCTCATCGACCTCGGGTTGCACAATCGACGCTTTGACCGGCGTGGTGACGCTCTCGGCCCCGGCGGGGACGTGCGTGGTCGACGCCAACCAAGCTGGCGACGCCGCTTACGCCGCCGCCGCCCAGGTCCAGCAGGCGGTTAGTGACACCACGCAGGCCCAAGTGATTATCTTCACCAACACGCCGCCGACACACCCGTCGCTCGGATCGACCTACACGGTCACGGCGACCGGAGGCGGTTCGGGGAATCCCGTCGTGCTCTCGGTGGACGGCTCATCGACCTCGGGTTGCACGATTGACTCCGCGACCGGCGTGGTGACGCTCTCGGCCCCGACCGGGACGTGCGTGATCGACGCCAACCAGGCCGGCGACGCCGCCTTCGGCGCCGCCGCACAGGTCCGGCAGACATTGACCTCGCTCGCCGCGACGATCTCTCTCGTTCTGCATTACGCGAATAACTCGTGCGTCCTGACCGCGTGGTCAAGGAAGCACCTTCACTCGCTGGCCCTGGCTATCAAGAACGACCGGCTGACTGCGGTAGAGCTCCGCGGCTTCGCGAGTTCCACCGGGACTGTCGCCAGGAACGATGCGCTCGGCATCCAGCGCGCTCGGGTACCGACGACGCTGCTTAAGTCGTATCTCAAAGCACTGCACGTTCGTCACGTAACGCTGCGCATGATGGGCTTCGGGGCGTCGATGTTCGTTAAGGAGCCGAGCAGTGCGGCAGCGAACCGTCGAACGGAAATCATCGTCAGTTGAGTGGACCAGATTCGATGTAGGGAAGCCGGACGGCGGCGAAACCCACTTAAGTGTGGTGACGGCGATGAGGTGCCGAGCACCTATCCATTCCTAGTGACCGCCCCAGTGCGGGCATTCGTGACGGCGTATCCTCACGGTTCGGCACATTCACTGGCGCTCTTCGTCGGAATTCCTTGTGGATGCCTGTGGTGGGGCTAGTAAGAATCGAACTTACGACCTCGTCATTATCAGTGACGCGCTCTAACCGACTGAGCTATAGCCCCGCAGGGGTACCAATCTAGCCGACCGTCACGTCGAACTTAGTTGGTCGAAGGGTCCCACACTCGGGCCGCGATGGACTGACTGGCCGTGGCGAGGAGCGTTCCCGATTCACTCCACATAAACGCCGTGCCTTGCGCGAAGCCACCGGACAGCGCGTGCATGTGAATCTCGGTGAGGACCCATTCAGTCGGTTCGAGCGTGACGATGCGAATCGTGTTGTCGAGGCTGCGACCCATCGTGGAAAAACCCAGCGGTTGAGAAAGCCCGCCGGCCACGTAGTCCCCGAAGATGGCGAGCGTCGCCGCGGAGAGATCGAAATGCCCGGGCACACGCGACCACAGCGCCGAGACGGGTGAACCGGGCGTGCCGTCGATCTGTTCGAAAGGACGGCCGAGGGCAATGCGAGCGTCGAGGTGGTGAAAAATCGAGCGGCTGAATCGCTCGGGCATGATGCGCTCCCGACACTCCTCCGGCGACTTCACCGTCGGCATGGTTACCCACGGCGTCGTGGCGGTGAGGTCCCCCGTGCCGAAGGCACCGTTCACGGTCAGTATCTCTCGATCCTCGGTGAAAGTGGTGGCGCGCGCCTGGGTCACGTGCCCGCCCACGACCGCGAGGTCGGTCTTCACGGTGACCGTGGCGCCGAGCGGCGCGTAGGAGAGATACTGGGCGGTCGCCCAGATCGTCGGTCGCTCACTGGCCTCTTCGAGCGCCACCAGCGCCGACGCCAGTCCACATCCACCGAAGAGGAAGTTGCCCGGCGTGATGACCCGTTCGGTCACTTCGAAGGACCACGTCGCCTCACCGATTCGTTCCATACCAAGAAAAGTCCGCGCGTCCACGAACGCCGAGGTTAACGCAGCGTCGCGACCGATCCCATTGAACGTCAATCGCGACGTGGGACGGCAACGGGCAGACTTGTGCGGTGATCGATCCGCGTTTTGTCTACCTCGCCGCGGCGCTCTCGCTCGTCGGGGCGTACGGCTACATCCGCGACACGTTGCGCGGCGACACGTCGCCGAACCGAGTGACGTGGTCGCTCTGGGGTGTCGAAGGGGTCCTGGCATTTTTCGTAGAGGTGCAACAGCACGTGGGGCTGGCGGCGTTGATGACGTTGATGCTCGGCCTGGTACCGTGTGCGGTCGTCGTCGCGTCGTTTCGAAATCCCCGTGGGGTCTGGAAGCTCGGCGCCTTCGACTACCTCTGCGGCGCGGTGTCGATTGGCGGGTTGGTCTTCTGGGCGCTCGTCAACGAGCCCACGGTCGCGCTGGTCTCCTTCGTCGCGGCCGATCAGTTGGCCGCGCTGCCCACGATTCGAAAGTCGTGGCTCGCTCCAACGACCGAGTCGCCGCGACTGTTCTTCTTGGGAACTTTGAACTGTGCGATCACGCTGCTGACCCTCACGAAGTTGACCACGGCCGGCGTGCTCTTCCCCGGCTGTATCTTGGTGGCGGACCTAATTGTGGGCCTGCTCATCGTGAGCAACGTCGGACCGCGACTGCGCGGCGAAGGCTATAGCGCACCGAAACCGAAGATGGCGTGAGTATGGAAACGAATGCCCAGCAGACTCCCGAAGAGAGCAAGACCCGCGGCCAAGGGCAACGTGAGGTGACGCCCCGGGGCGCGATGGCGACCTTGAGCGAACGACCGGCCGACTACGACCCGGTCGCGCGGTTGATCTGGCAGGGCGAGAGCCGCCTACCCGACCTGTTGTCACTTCGCTACACGCGCATGCTCGCCGATCCTTTCTCCTTCTATCGGGGGAACGCGCTGTTGATGGCTGAGGACTTGGCGAGAGGACCGAGCACGTCACTCGAGGTGCAGCTCTGCGGCGACGCGCATCTTGCCAATTTCAATCTCTTCTCCTCGCCCGAGCGTCACCTGGTATTTGACGTGAACGACTTCGACGAGACGGACCAGGGGCCATTCGAGTGGGACCTCAAGCGTCTCGTGACGTCGCTCGTGGTCGCCTCATTGCACCTCGGTCATAGTGACGCCCAGCAACGACGCATCGCGCTCGACGCGGCCCGACAGTATCGACTGTCGAATCGGCGGTTCGCCGGCGAAGCCCGACTGGCCACGTGGTACGCGACGTTGGATATGGATGCCGTGTTGGCGGACCTTGGAGGATTCTTCACTGAGAACGCGATCCATCGGGTCGACCACCTGGGCGCCTACGTCAGTGGTCATGACACGCGAAAGGACTTCGCGAAAATGATCGTCGAGGGCAAGGACGGACCGCGAATCGTCAACCGTCCCCCTCTCCTCGTCCCCCTCGAGGACCTCCACGAGAGCGGGTATTTGACGACCGGCGACCTCGAACGTCTCCTTGCGGGTTACGCGAAGACCTTGAGTAGTGAACGCCAGGTGCTGCTGGCCCAATTCCGGCCCGTCGACGTCGCGCGCAAAGTCGTGGGCGTCGGTTCGATCGGTACCGAATGCTACGTACTGTTGTTGCTCGGCCGCGACGAATCCGACCCCTTCTTCTTGCAGGTGAAGCAGGCCGGTGCGTCAGTGATAGCGACGGCGACCTCGCGCGAGTCAACGATGCCGGACGGCGAGCGCGTGGTCCAAGGACAGCGACTCATGCAGGCGACCCCCGACGTGTTCTTGGGTTGGCACTCCGTGAAGAAGGGCGAATCGAGACGGCATTACTACGTGCGCCAGCTCTACGACAACAAGGCGTCGATCGCCATCGAACGGCTCGACGAGTCACTCCTCGTGACCTACGGCCGAATCTGTGCGTGGACCCTCGCCCGAGCTCACGCCCGAGGCGGCCACGGCGGCGCCATCGCGGGCTACCTCGGTAAGTCCGACGTGGCCGACGAAGCATTCGCCACCTTCGCGATGCACTACCGAGATCGAACGCTGAGCGATTTCGCGGCTCTCAAGAGCGCCGCCAAGGAAGGTCGGATTACGTTAGCGAAGTGACCTCGTTGTTGCCCTTTCGTTGGCACGTCGCTGACGTTCTCCTCATTGTCGCGGTGGGCGTCGGTTACCACATGGTCGTCACTTCGAAGCGTGAGCGCCGTCTCGCGGCGGGCGCGCTCTTCGCGCTGCTGGCCGTCACGGTCTGGCCCATGGGGGACCTGGCCTCGTCCGTGTCGCTGACGGCGGCCACCGTCCAACGACTGGTCGTCATGGTGTTGGTCGCGCCGCTGTTGTTGATGGCGACACCGACCACCGTGCTCGCCCGGCTGACTCGACCACGGGCGATTGACGGGCTTACTCAAGTACTCGCGCACCCGGGAGTGGCGATGTTCGTCGTCACGGTGGTGGGCACGTTGACGCTGTCTACGCCGGTGGTGGACTGGGGAGCTCGTTCGTCCATCGCGCGAGGAGTGGTGATCCTCGTCGTCGTGTTCGTGGGGCTCGTGCTCTGGATTCCGGCGTTGGGCGTTCTGCCCGGGGCCAAACGGCTCTCACCGGTAGCGCGCGCCGGGTACGTGTTCGCGTCGTCGCTCGTCGTGACGAGCCTCTCGTTCGTGTGGATCTTCTCGCGGCACTCGCTCTATCCGGCTCTGCACCACCAGTACGCGCTCTTACACCTGACGCCACTCCTCGACCAGCAGGTCGCGGGGTTCGTTGCCAAATTGGGCTGTTACGCACCTATGTGGGCGATCGCCTTCACGATCTTCTCGCGGGCCGAAGAGAGCGGCGAGTCGACCGACGAGACACCGCTGCATTGGGCCGACGTCGAACGTCAACTGCTGCGCGTCGATCGTCAGCGCGAGCGAGCCCTTCGTCGCCATCAATCGCAATAGTCACTCTTGGTAGGCTGGAGCCCCCGGGGACGTAGCTCAGTTGGTAGAGCGCGGGCTTTGCAAGCCTGAGGTCGTGGGTTCGATCCCCATCGTCTCCACTCCACGGGAAACCCGAGTGCCCCGATTAACGGAAGTAGTGGCCTTCGGACAGGTCTACGAGCAGACCCTGGTGCGCGGGCTCCCAGCCGAGCAGTGACCGCGTGATGGTGTTTGACGCCGTGGCGTCGGTGCTGAAGAAGCGGCCCATCCACCCGAAATGTTCACCGGCGTCCTCGCTCGACACCGATACGACGGGAAGGTCGAGTCCGGCGCCGATGGCCTCGGCGATCGCTTTCGTGGCAATGCCTGGCTCCGCGACCGCGTGGACCGAGGATCCGGCCGGAGCACCTTCCAGGGTGAGGCGCACGAGGCGCGCGGCATCGAGCCGATGGACCGCCGACCAACAGTTGGTGCCGTCATCGACGTAGCCCGAGGCGCCCTTCGCGCGCGCGATGGCCACGAGGGTGGCGATGAATCCGTGGTCGCCCTCGCCGTGGACGGTCGGGGCGAAGCGCACGCACGATGATCGAACGCTGTGTTGAGCCAGCGACAACACCCACTGGACGTTGGCAACGCGCGGATGAAGGCCTAGGTCCGGCTGGTCGTTCTCGGTCGCCACGCGTCCCGGGGCGAGTCCGAGCACCCCTCCGGCGACGACGAACGGTCGGTCGCTGTGCTGCAGGGCTGAGCCCATGGCTTCGATGGCGCTGCGGTCGGTCCTCGCGGCTGATTCCATTTGGGAGAAGTCATGGTTGTAGCCGAGGTGGACGACGCCGTCACATTGAGCGGCGCCGACGCGAAGACTCGCCGGGTCGTCGAGAGATCCTCGATACGCCACGGCTCCGCCCGCAACAATGGCGGCGGCCGCGTTGTCGGATCGGGCGAGCCCCATGACCTCGTGTCCGGCACTCAAGAGTTCGGGAACTACCGCTGAGCCGATCCAGCCCGACGCTCCAGTTACGAATACACGCATTGTTGATCTCCTTGTTTCGCTTGACTTTGACGCATACATTTGCGACGTAATGTCAGTTACTGCCATCACTATAGCGATGATGTCAGCGACTGTCAACAGGGGGTAGAGTTTCCCAATGGTGCGTTGGGAACCGGACAGTCGCGGGAGGCTCGCCCAGGCGGCGATGATCCTTTACGGCGAGCAAGGTTTCGATCGGACCACGGTCGCTGAGATCGCCGAGCGCGCCGGATTGACCGAGCGCACGTTCTTTCGCCACTTCACCGATAAGCGTGAGGTTCTGTTCTTCGGCGCGCAGGCGCTTGAAGAGCTGCTGGTCAACACGGTCGTGAACGCCCCGGCCTCGACGACACCCGTCGAAGCGGTTACGCGAGCCTTGGAGGCCGCCGGAGCCCTGTTTGGAGAACGGCGGGAGTATTCGATGCAGCGCCAGCGCATCATCAATGGAAGCGCGGAGTTGCAAGAGCGCGAGCTGATCAAACTGGCTTCGCTGGGCGCCGCGCTGGCCGACGCCTTGCGCCAGCGCGGCGTCACGGATCCGACCGCCGCCTTGACCGGCGAGGTCGCCATCGCGATCTTCAAGACCTCCTTCGAGCGTTGGGTGACGTCGTCCGAGCCGCGCGACTTGGGGCAACTGGTCCGCGACTCGCTCGATCAGTTGAGGGTCATCGCCGCAGCGACGTAAGTACGGTTCTTCCTGTTGGCAATGCAGAAATACTCTAAAGGACCGTGTCGATCGGCTCGGCGGATCCTTCGACGCGTCGGGTACCCGGTTCACGGTCGTGGGCACTTTGGCGCAGATGAAACTGGGTGACGCCGATCGTGAGCGACACCGCTCCCACGACGTGCAATTCAACGAGCAGCGGCGGTACGTGCGTCAAGTATTGGGTCACGCCGATGGCGGCCTGCGCCAACGCGATGATCACCAGTCGACGAACGCCCAGGCGCAAGGCGCTCGGCACGTCGCTGGTCCAAATCGCGAAGAGCAGACCGGTGATGAGTCCGATGAACAGCACGGCGGCCAACGAGTGCACCCACGCCGCCGAAGAGAACGCGAAGGGCAGACGACGCGCCACCAGCTGGCCCTGGGACGCTCCGGCGTGGGGCCCGGAGCCGGTCGTAATGGTGCCCGTGATCAGCAAGACCACGAAGGGGATCCAGAGCAGACGCGCAATGAGCAGGAAATGTCGGTCGCGCACGTCGCTTCGCGCTCCCGGTCCGTAGACGTACTTCGATCGGTGATAGAGCACCGCGCTGATGACGACCATGGAGAGCGACAACAACATGTGCAGCGAGACGAGCCACGGGTTGAGCTTGCTGTAGACCACGAAGGCGCCCAGAACCGCGTCGGCGACGACGCCCGCGATCAGCATTCCTGAGAGAATTATCAGGTCTTGACGGCGTACTTCGCGCAAGATCGCCGCCACCAGCGTCGCCACGGTCACGCAGATCAACGTCACGGTGACGACGCGGTTCCCGTATTCGATCAGCGGATGGATGCTCCACGAGCCGCTGAGACGCCCCTGGAAACAGGTGGGCCAGTCCGGACAGCCCAAACCGGAGCCGGTCAGGCGAACGGCCGCTCCCGAGAGCACGATGACGAACATCGACACGAACGAGGCCAGGGCGAACCATCGGAACGTCGGGCCCGGCACGAGGCGGCGAGAAGAAGCGGTCACCCCATCAGAATACGTAATGGCGTCTCTCCTAGAATCCCCGCTATGACGATCACGGCCCCGGCCCGCCATTCCTTGGCCGAAGTGTTGCGGGGCTACCTCGCGCTCACCAAGCCGCGGATCATCGAACTCTTGCTGGTCACCACGATTCCGACGATGGTGGTCGCGGCGAACGGAATCCCCGGTCTCTGGTTGGTGGTGGCGACGCTCGCCGGCGGCACGCTCGCCGCCGGGGGCGCCAATACGTTCAACATGGTGATCGACCGCGATATCGACGCGATCATGGAGCGCACGAAGCGCCGGCCGCTGGTGACCGGGGTCATGTCGGCGCGTGACGCCACGTTGTTCGCGGTGGCCCTCGAAGTCGTGGCCTTCGCCGTGCTCGCGCTGTGGGTGAATCAACTCTCCGCGTGGCTCGCGATGTCGGCGACGGCGTTCTACGTCGTCGTCTACACGCTGTGGCTAAAGCGGCGCAGTAAGCAGAACATCGTGATCGGTGGTGCCGCCGGTGCGGTGCCCGTGCTGGTCGGTTGGGCCGCGGTCACGAACTCCCTCACCTGGACGCCGGTGTTGTTGTTCTTGGTGATCTTCATCTGGACGCCGCCGCACTTCTGGGCGCTCGCCGTTCGCTACCGCGACGACTACGAGGCGGCCAACGTGCCGATGATGCCGGTCGTGACGTCGCTTCGCCACACGACGCTCGAGATACTGATCTATTCGGTGGTGATGTGGGCACTGACGCTCTTGATCGGCCCGACCGCGCACTTGGGCGTGGTCTACGCCGTGTCGGCCACGGTGCTCGGGGGACTGTTCACGTTCTACGCCGCGCGACTCTACCGACACGCCCGCGAAGACAAGGCCGACGTCGGTGAGGCGATGCGACTCTTCCACTTTTCCATCACCTACCTGACGGCGCTGTTCGTCTTGATGGCGGTCGACGTTCTTGTCCGACACCACTAGTCCCGCGCGACTACGCCGCTCGCAGAAAGCGCTCTTCATCGGCCTTGGCACCACGATTGCGATCATCGCCATTGTCGTCGTGTCGATCTTGACCGGGGGCCACGTGACCACGAACAACAACCAGCCGACGAGTGCGCTGGTGGGTAAGTCGGTCGCGACCTTTTCGCTGAGTGGACTGAAGAGCGGCACGGTCGAGGCGCCGTGGAAAGGTCATCACGCGGCGGTGGTGATCTTCTTCGCGAGTTGGTGTGAGCCGTGCAAGAGTGAGATGCCCAAAGTGGCGTCGTACCTGCGTCATCACAATGAGGGCTCGATTCGAGTGATCGGCGTCGACGCCGGCGACGCGCGCGGTCCGGCGAAGAGTTTCGTTGAGAAGAGCGGCGTCACGTTCCCCATCGCGTTCGATCCCAACAACACGGTGACCAACGGCATCTTCAATTTCGCCACGGTGCCCGAGACCGCGTTCGTGAGCGCGAAGGGCGTCGTCACACAGGTCTACTTCGGGGCGATCCCGAAGAGCGTGCTGGTCAAGGGCATCGCGGCCCTGCGCGTCTAGTCGAAGCGAAAGGTTCGCGCCGCGACGAGCGGCGCGGCGAGGGCCCAGATGCCCAGCACCAGCCAGTCGGCGCCCGTGGGAGCGAGACCTTGGCCCAGGATTCGGTGAAGACCCTCGGCCATCGCGCCGGGCGGCAGCGCGACCGCGACGCGTCCGATGAATCCCGGCAACGACTTCAGCGGCACGACGATGCCCGAGAGCAGCAACAACACGAGGTAGAGACCGTTGCTGGCGGCGAGATTGACTTCGGCGCGGAGGCGTCCAGCCAGGGCCAGCCCGATCCCGGCGCACCCGGCCGAACCGAGCACCAGGAGGGCCGCGACTTCGAAGCCGCCAATCGCTCCGCCGCGCGGTCGCCACGTCAAGGTGAAGGCGACCAGCGTGAGAATGACGACCTGGAGGGCCTCGGTCACCAGCACGCCGGCGATCTTGGCGCCGATCAGTCGACGAGTGCCGATCGGGGTGACGTACAGACGTCGGAGCACACCGTAGCCGCGCTCAAAGCCGGTCGCAATCGACAGCGCGACCAGCGACGTCGAGAGTACGCAGAGGGCGAGGATTCCCGGCGCAATGAAATCGACGCGACTCTTCGTCGGCGTCGAGGCCACCTTGGTCAAGGAGAAGAACACGAGGAGCAGGACCGGGATGCCCACGGTCAAGAGCAGCGTCTCGCCCCGCCGCATCGTCATGCGAACCTCGGCGCGACTCTGGGCCCACCACGCCTTCACGGGCGCACCTCTCGACGTTCCTGCTGGATCAGTTCCAGGTACCGCTCCTCCAGCGACGCTCGCGTGCGCAGCGAAATCAGCGTCACTCCGACGCTCGTCAGATAACGGTTCAACTCGGCGATTCGTTCGGGGGTCGATTCGGTCTCACATCGGAGTCGATTGGCGGCGTCGGCCGTGACAACGCATCCCAGCCGTGTCGCGAGTGACGAGGCCTCGACGGCCCCGGAGAGTTCGATGATCATCTCGGGCGCGCCCGCGAGTTCCTCGAGCGTGCCGTCGACGACGACGTGACCGTGGTTCATGATCACCAATCGGTTCGACGTCCGCTCAGCTTCGGTGAGCTCGTGGGTCGTCACCAACACCGCACAGCCGCGATCTCGCTCGGCCGCCACGAGATCGCGAATGACCTGGCGACCCTCCGGATCGACCGCCGTCGTCGGCTCGTCCAGGACCAGGACCCGCGGTCGTCCGAGCAGCGCGAGCGCCAGCAAGGTTCGCTGCTGTTCACCGCCGCTGAGGCGTCGCCACGGCGTGCGGGCGCATCGCGCGAGGTCCAGTAGGCCGAGTAGTTCATCAATGTCTCGGGGAACGTCGTAGTACGACGCGGTCAATTCGAGCACTTGGCGCGGCGACATCGGGAACCAGACGCCGCCACGCTGTAGTAGCGCCCCGGTGCGTACGACGACCTCGCGGTGGTCCCGCAAGGGATTGAGTCCGTGGAGGCGAACGGTGCCGGCGGTCGGAGCGCGAAATCCGAGCAACGTCTCGACGAGCGTGGTCTTACCGGCGCCGTTGGGTCCCAGCAAGGTGACGACTTCGCCGTAAGCAACGTGGAGCGACACGTCGTCGACGGCCTTCAACACGCCGAAGTTGACCGTCAGCTCACTGACTTCGACCGCGTTGCTCACGACCTCTGAACCTAGACGGTTCTACCAGTCCACTTTTGCGTGCTCTGTAGGCTTGGCCTCATGATTGACCTCGTCCAACTACGTCGTGAACCGGACATCGTCAAGGCCGCGTTGGCCCGACGCGGTGTCTCGCCGGCGACGATGGACGAAATTGTCGCCTTGGACGTCGAACACCGCCAGCTGTTGCAAGAGGCCGAGCGGCTGCGCGCCGAGGTGAAGTTTCTCTCCCGTTTGGTCGGCGAAGCCCGTCGTGACAAGGACACCGGGACCGCGGTCACCTTGAGCGAGAAGAGCCGGGCGCTGGGCGAGGAGGAGCGCGCGGCCACCGACGCCATGGAGCGAGTCGGCACCAAGTTGCACGACGAACTCCTGATGATTCCCAACCTCCCGGACCCCGGCGTACCGGACGGCGGGGATGAAAACGACAACGTCGAGTTGCGCCGCTGGTGGCCGGGCATGGACGAGGGCCAGTCTTTCCCCGAGTTCGCCGATCACCAGAGGGTCCCTCACTGGGACGCCGCGCTCGAACTCGGAATCCTCGATCTCGAAGCCGGCGCTCGAATCGCCGGATCGATGTTCCCGCTCTTTCGTGGCGCCGGGTCGCGACTCATTCGCGCGCTGAGCGCTCTTTCACTCGATCGCAACGCCGGCGACTACGAGGAGATCCACCCCCCGACCTTCGCGTTGACCGCGACGATGATGTCGACCGGACACCTGCCGAAGTCCGCCGACGAGATGTACGGCATGGAGCGTGACGGGCTATGGGCGATTCCCACCGCCGAAGTGCCCCTCACCTCGATGCATGCCGACGAGATTCTGGATGAGGCGCGTCTCCCGATTCGACTATGCGCCGAAACGGCGTGCTTTCGTCGAGAGGCCGGAGCGGCGGGGCGCGACACGCGAGGCGTGTTGCGCCTGCACGAGTTCGAAAAGGTCGAGCTCTTCGCCTACTGCACCCCCGAACAGGGTACGGCCGCCTTCGACGACATCCTGGCGCGCGCCGAGAGCCTCCTGCAGGAACTCGGTCTCACCTACCGTCTCTTGAATCTGTGCGCCGGTGACCTCGGCACCTCGTCGGCGCGCACGATCGACCTCGAAGTCTTCAGTCCGGGCGTCGATCGATGGCTCGAGGTCTCTTCGGTCAGTTGGTTTCGCGACTACCAGGCCCGTCGAGCGCACGTGCGCTACCGCACGAGCGAGGGTGCGACCGCGCTGGTGCACACCGTGAACGGTTCCGCCTTCGGTTGGGCCCGTATCTGGGCCGCGCTGATCGAGACGTACCGCCAAGAAGATGGCTCGGTATTACTGCCCGAGGTGCTCGCGCCCTACATGGGCGAGCTGCGAACAATCAGGCCGAAGGCTTCGTAGCCTCGTAGCGATAGCCGACGCCGCGCACGGTCGTGATGTGTTCGGGGTTCTTCGGGTTGTCCTCGATTATGGTGCGAAGTCGCTTGATGTGCACGTCGAGGGTCTTGGTGTCGCCGACGTAGTCGCTGCCCCAGATCCGATCGATCAGTACCTCGCGAGTCAGGACCCGGCCGGGATTCTCGAGCAGCAGTCGTAACAAGGCGAACTCCTTCTTGCGCAGTTTGATCTCCTGGCCGTTGACGTAGCAACGGCGCGCGTCGATGTCCATGCGGATCGGGCCTAGTTGAATTTCGTCGTCCGGCGCCGTGACGTTCTCGTGGTTCTCTCGACGACGCAGTACGGCGCGAATACGCGCTACGAGCTCTCGAAGTCGGTAGGGCTTCGTCACGTAATCGTCGGCGCCGATTTCGAGCATGAGCACCATATCGACCTCTTCGCCCTTGGCGCTGACGATGATGATGGGCACCTCGCTGCTCGCGCGAATCTGACGACAGACGTCCAGCCCCGACATTTTGGGCAGCATGAGGTCGAGCAGCACAATGTCAAAGTTCTCTTTGGCGAAGAGAGCGACGGCCTGTTGGCCGTCTCGAGCCACGGCGACGTCGAAGCCTTCGCGATCGAGGCCGATGGTCAACGCGTCGACGAAGGACTCCTCGTCCTCGACCAGCAAGATGTTGACGCGCTTCCCACCGGAGTGCTTCTTTGGCATCAGTGCGTCATGGGGAGTTCGAGGGTGAACGTCGACCCTTCGCCCTCACGTGACTCCACGAGTACGTTGCCGCCGTGATTCTGCGCGACGTGCCGCACGATGCTGAGTCCGAGTCCGGTGCCGCCGGTCTCGCGCGCCCGGCCGGGATCGACGCGGTAGAAGCGTTCGAAGATCCGCTCGAGATCCTTCGCGGGAATGCCCACGCCCTGATCCTTGATCGCGATCAAAGCGAGCGGCCCGACGCTCTCGCCGTCCTCGGTCACGGTGGCCTCGATACGGTCAATGGAGATGCTGACCAGTCCGCCCCGTGGGGAGTAGACGACCGCGTTCTCCAGCAGGGCGTGGATGGCCGAGATCAATTGCCGACGATCGCCCACGACCACGAGGCTGGCTTCCGGTTCTACGAAGTCCACCTTCACGTCGTGTTGCTCGGCGGCGGTACGAATCCGTTCGATGGCGTCGGCGACGATCAAGACGACGGGAACCGGCTCGCGCGAGGGGGAGCCTTCGCCCTCGATGCGCGAAAGATCCAGGAGGTCTTCGATGATTCGATTGACCCGGAACGCCTCGTTGTTGATTCGCTCGGCTAATCGATGCGCCACCGCGGGGTCGGTCTCGAACAGGAGCGTCTCGGCGAGCAGGCCGAGGGCTCCCATCGGGGTCTTCAGTTCGTGGGACACGTTGGCGATGAAGTCACGACGAATGTCCTCGAGTCGACGACGTTCGGAGATGTCCTCGATGATGGCCAGCACGCCCAATGGCCGTCGACCGTCGTCGATGACGGCGGCGCGGATCGTGAGGGTTCGTCGCGGCGGACCGTAGATATCGACGGTGCGTTCGGCGACGCCGTTGGACCAACCTTCGGCCAGCACGTCGGTGACGGCCTGAGCGGCGATGGCGTCGCCGTAGCGACTGGTCATGAGCGCTTCGGCCTGCTTGTTGCGAAAGATCACGCCGCCACTCTCGTCACAGAGGACCAGTCCCAGAGGAAGCGAGTCCATGGACTGACGTAGTCGCGACGCGTCGGCGCTGGACTCCGAGACCGCGGTGCCCGCTGCGCCCGTGGCCTCTTCGAGGGAGCTGAGCGCCGTCTCGACCTTGCCCTTGTCGTCGTGGGGCTCGACGCCGAGTCGAGAAGCGAGCGCCATGAGACGTTGGGCGATGGCGCGGTGTCCGCGTTGTCGGTTGATCAGGACGCCGATGCAGAGACCCACGATCAGGACCCCGGCGCCGGCTCCGTAAAGGGCGACCGGGGGCCACTTGGAAATCACGTTGTGGGCGAGCGCGACGAGCACGGGACCATTCTCGCAGACAAAGCCTCGGTGGTCGCGCCAGCGACCGTTGGGCTCACCGTTTGAAGGAGACCGCCATGCTGTTCGCCAACGTCAACCTCAGTCCCTCGACCTCCGCCCTGCCCGGCAGCGCGGCGCTGCAGCAGATTGCCAACGGAATCGCCGCGTGGGCCCTGATCGGTGCATTGGTGGCACTGCTGTTGGGCGCGGGGCTGTGGGCCGTGGGCAGTCACACGCAGAACATGCATCAATCGTCGCAGGGTCGCCGGGCGGTGCTGACCTCACTCGCCGCGGCGGTGTTGATCGGAGCGGCTCCCACGTTGATCAACTTCTTCTTCAACACCGGTCTCAGCGTTCACTAGTGGGCCACCTAGGGTGCATTCTGCGTCCGTTGAGTTGCGTCGCGCACGCCGTGACTTCGACCGTCGTGGGCGGCTTCTTCGGCACCCTCACCGACTGGATCCTCAGTAGCGTCGGTTGGTTCTTATCGTCGGCGGGCGCCGTGTTGACCTCGGCCAGTGAGTCCTCGACCGTGATCCGTGGCGCGGAACCGGAATTCAGCGTCCTCGTGAATCTCGCGCCGGCGCTGTTGATGGTCGGACTCTTGGTCGCGACGCTGCAAGCCGTTCGCCACGGCGACGCCGGGTCCCTGTGGCGCGTGTATCTCGGCGTGGCGCCCGCCTGCGTGATGGCGATCTTCCTGGCGCGCCCCCTGGCCGCGTTGGTGCTCGACACGGTCAACCAACTCTCCTCGAGTGCGTCCAACACCGTCATCGATCACCAAGCGACGATCACCAATGCCCTGACGAGTCTGGCGACCGCGACCCCGGCCTTCGCGCTCTTCGTGCTGGCCGTCGCCGTGGTCGTGGGGACGTGGCTGTTGTGGTGCGAGTTGATCGTTCGCGGCGTAGTGCTCACGCTCTTGCTGGTTCTCGTTCCGGTCATCGTTCCGCTCGCCACGTTCCCGGCGGGACGTCGCCTCGGTTGGCGTCTCGCCGAGACCTTCCTCGCCGTGGCGGCGAGCAAGTTCTTCATCGTGATCACGCTGTCACTGGGACTCGATGAGCTGCAGGGAAACTCGGCGACGCAGGTGATCACGGGCGCGGTCACGTTGCTCCTCGCCACCCTTTCGCCGTTCCTCCTCTTGAAGGTGGTCCCGTTCATGGAGACGGCGGCGTTGCACAATCTCGAAGGCGTACGGGCGCGCCTTACCAAGACGGTCACCGATATTCCGTCCTCGCCGGCCGCCCAGGCGGCGCGCGCCATGGTGCCCGCCGTGCCCATCGCCGGACCGGAACCGCGCCCCGACGATCTCGGACTCGACATGTGGGAGGGGACTCCAGAGACGCCGATGCCGGAGTTCACGGGTGAGAAGCTGCCACCACCCATCGGTACGCCGACGCCGCGCGGCGGTCACGTCGCGTACCGCACGGACGAGATGGGTCCGGTGGTCGGATGGCACTTCGATGAGTGAGTTGCTCGGGCTGGGTGTGGCCGACGGCCAGAGCCGATGGATTGGCGTTCGACGTCATCAAGCGGTGCTCGCCATCGCCGGTGTCGGACTCATGGGCGAGTGGCTCACGCACGGGCACGCCAGCCTCATCGAACTGGTCGCCGGCGTCGGACTGCTGTCGTGCGCGGCGCCGACGAGAGACGGCTTGACCGTGGGTGAGCGACTGCGCATCGCCGTCGACTACGTGGTGCGCTCGCGGTGGTCGTCGATTCGAGCGTCGCAGAGCCGCGGGGCGGTGACGATCAGCGCCCACGGCGACGCGACGTGGCGCGGTTATGAGCTGCAACATCGTGGTCGACTCGACCTCTCGGGACGAGACCAACACAACGCGAGGGCGCTGGCGGAGTTCGCCGACGCCCTCGCGACGTCGGACGACACTCGTCATTTTTCGCTGCACGTGTGCTCGTCCCCGAGTGGCGCGGCGACGGTGTTGGTCGCGCCGAGCGACGTCAGTGCCCCGTCGGGTTGGCGGGAGAACGCAGCGATGACCTTGGGGGCGACGGGGGTGCGTCGTGATTCCGGCGCCGCGTGGTTACTGGAGCGCTGGGCGTACGTTCGAGACGAGCGCGAAGTGATCCGCGTGCTTCGCGTACGCGACTTCAGTTCCGTTCCGGACGGACACGCCCTCCTCGAACGCCTGCAGTTCGCCTCGTCGTCGCTCGACGTGGTAGTGCACGTCGATGTCGTAGGAGGCGTGCGAGCGCACCGACTCGCCACCCGAGCGGTGCACCGGGTCGGGAGCGACGACGTCACGTCCCTCGCCGCCGGCTTTCGACGCACGGCGCAGTCCGCACACTCCCTCGAACGCCTGCGCCAACGCGAGTCTCTCGTTGTCGAAGGGACCGCGCTGATGCGAATCGCCGTCTTCATCGTCATACGGGCGGTCTCGCTGCAACAGCTGCGACGAGACGTGAAGGTGGTCACGCGCTGCGCCGTCGAGTCCGGGCTTCGCTGCGAGCCGGGATTGGGCCGTCAGTCCTCGTGGTACTGCGCGCAACTACCTGGGGCTCCGGGGTGGTGAGTAGTTCCTGGACGCACTGGGCGACATCGCGCGATCTCCTCGCCCTGGCGTTGCCGGCCCACGACGCCGGTACCGGGCTCCTCGGTCGAAGCCTCGGTGAGGCGCAACGCGGCGGCGCGTTCGTCTTGGACCCCTTCGACGCCTACGCCTCGGGGTTGGTGTCCAACCCGAACGTCATCGTCGCCGGTTCGATTGGCGCGGGCAAGAGCACCGTGGTGAAGATGACGCTCGATCGCGCCCTCGAACGTGGTCGCCGCGTGGTCGTGATCGACCCGAAGGGCGAGTACGGCGCGTTGGCGCGGGTCTACGGCGTCCGCGTGGTCGCGCTCGGTCGTGACGGGTGGTGCAGTCCATTCCCGTCGAACGATCGCGAGAGTCGCGACCTGCTTCGCGCGCTCGTCGCCAGTGCTCAAGGCGCCCCGCTCCAGAGTGACCAGCATTACGTCATCGACGAGGTGTGGCAGGCGTTGGACTCGCCGCGGCCGCGACGGGTCCTCCGTGCCCTCTTCGAGCTACTGCGGGCGCATCTGGCGTCGCCGACCCCGACCCCGGAGCGGAGCCTGGCGCTGACGCTGTACCGATTCATCCACGGCGACCTCGCCGGACTGTTCGACGGCGACGACGAGCCGATGGTCTTCGCCGGTCAACTGGTCGTCCTCGATCTTTCGGCGCAGTGGTCGTCGAACTCGTTTTCCGTCGCCGCGTTGAGCGTCATCGCCGCCGCGCAACAGATCGTCGCCGTGGAGCACGAACTCGGCTATCTCGTGCTCGATGAGGCGTGGTCGCTCCTGGCCGATCCGCCGGCCCTGCGTTGGTTGCAGGGTTCGTGGAAACTGGCGCGCGCCAAAGGACTCGCTCACGTGCTGGTCCTGCACCGCTGGAGTGACGTGGCCGCGGTCGGTGACGTCGGCTCGGCCCATCGCGAACGGGCGCGGGGGCTGTTGCGCGAGTGCGAAACGGCCTGGCTCTTCCGTCAACCGCCCGACGAGGCTCGAGAGATGGCGGTGGCGTTGGGACTGCATCGTCGCGAGGAGCGCTATCTCTCGGCGCTGCCCAAGGGTGCCGCGCTCGTGCGCTACGGAACGCACCGTTCGATCGTTCGAGTGCGCCCGGATGAACGAGACGTCGCCTTCATCGATACCGACGGCGCGATGAGGATTCCGACGGCGAATGAATGACCGTCCGTCGCTCGGACGACGCACCTATCACGGCTTCAGTTACGGTCCGCAGGTTCGTCTCGCGCCGCGTAGTTCGCTCCTCATCGTTGGTCCCACGCAGGTCGGCAAGACCTCGTCGCTCGTGATTCCCGCGCTGCTGCGTTGGGGCGACGCGCTGATCGTGACGAGCGTGAAGAACGACGTGATCACCACGACCAAGGAGTGGCGCGCCACGCTCGGCGAAGTACAGGTCCTCGAACCGGGACGTGAGACCGGCTTGACTTGGAATCCGCTCGAGGGCGTCTCCACGCTCCGTCACGCGCTTCGAGTCGCGCGGGACCTGACCGGCGGACCCGCTGAGCGCGGCGAGACGGAATTCTGGAATTCGCTGGCGACGAAGTTGGTCGGCTCCTTGCTCATGCTGGCCTTCGAGCGAGCGCGCGACATCTTTGACGTCGCCCAGGCCATCGAGAAGCGCGACTTCGATCGGTGGACTGACGCGATCGGGCACAGTGAGGCCGGCGAGGTGTTGGAGGCCTTCCTCTCGCACGAACCGAGAACGATCGACGGCGTTCTCACGACGGCCGAGACCATGCTGATGCCGTGGCGATTCCGTCAGCCGTTGGCGCACGTGCGCTCCGTCGTCGATGGACCGAACACCCTGTACCTTTGCAGCCCGCGCGGAGAACAGCGGCACTACGAGTCGTTGTTTCGCGGGGCCCTTCGAATGGTGTTGGAAGAACAACAGCGCCGGGTCGAACTGCGGATCCAACGGCGACTCCTCCTGGTGCTCGACGAAGCGGCGACCGTTGCCTCGCTCGACGAGCTCGATCAGATGGCCTCGACCGTGAGTGGTCTCGACGTCACGCTGATGACCGTCTTACAGGACTTCTCCCAGTTGAAGGCCCGCTGGGGACCCCGAGCCTCGACCATCGTCAACAATCACACGACCCGGCTGGTGCTCGGAGGCCTCGCCGACCCGTCGGCGTCGCAGTACCTGCCCGAGCTATTCGAGACGCGAAAGGACGCTCCGCCCTCGGTGCCCCTTCGTCAACGACCACCGGGCACGGGCACGGTGATCGCCGGTCACCGAGCGGCGTTCGCGGTCCGCCTGCAACCGTGGTGGACCGAACGGCGCCTTCGCGTCCGAGGGAACACGAGCCTTAACTAGCATCGCTTGATGGCGCCGCCCCTAACTCCCGTGCAAGATCAGATCTTGGCGGTCGACATTGGCGCCACCAACGTCAAGTTCTGCCACGTCGATATCCACGGTGAACTGCTCGAGGGCGTACGCCGTCGTCCGACGCCCTACCCGTGCTCACCCGATCGTCTCATCGAAACGCTGGACGAACGGATCGAAAGCAGCGCCTGCCCGCGGGTGGGCATCGGCTTTCCCGGCGAGTTCATCGACGGTCATGTCGTGCGCCCGGGCAACCTCTCGAGACCCGGGGGAGTCACCACCGAGGTCGACCCCGAGCTCGAAGCCCAGTGGAAGGGCTTCGAGCTCCAGGCCGAGCTGCGCAAGGCGACCGGCCGAGACGTGCGCGTCGTGAATGACGCCACGCTCGCCGCGCTGGGTTCCATTGACGGCCACGGCGTCGAACTGGTACTCACCCTGGGCACCGGTCTCGGGATAGCCCTCTCCATTGACGGCGCGTTGCGCAAGATACGCGACGTGGGCGCCGAGGTGTTTGTTCGCGGCAAGACCTACGACCAGACCATCGGCGAGCACTCGCGCTCCACGGACGAAGCACACTGGGGTGAACTGCTGGTGATGGCGGTCGACGGATTCGTACGCGAGTTCCGAGCCACGACGGTCCACTTGGCCGGGGGTAACGCGAGACGGGTCACGCCGACGCTGTTCGCCGAGTCGAAGTACCGCGTGGTGATCAACGGTAATCAGGCCTCCATTCGCGGGGCCGCCAAGCTCTTCTACAGCTGAGCGAGATCGACCGCGCTCTGGGCGAGCACGCCGGCCAGGATCCGACAGGCCCCGTCTTGCACTTGAAAGTCTGGGCTGTGGTGCATGCCGCTCGAGCCGTCGTCGTTGGCGCCGCCAATGAACATGTAGCACCCGGGAACTCGGTTCATGAACTCCGAGACGTCGTCGCTCGGCGTGAAGGGGGGGATCGTCATGACGCCGCTGGCCCCGACGACCTTCGTGGCTGACCTGATGACCTGTTCGTAGACGTCGACGTTGTTCACCACGGCCGGCGCCAGGTCGGTCAGATCAAGGGAGCACTCGACGACGAACATCGCCTCCACCTCATCCATCAACGAGCGCAGCCGTTCCAGCGCATCAATGTGCTGTTCGGCGGTGAACGTGCGAAGTGTGCCGCGCAGCACGGCGTGTCGCGGGACCACGTTCATGGCGGTGCCGGCGTTGATGACGCCGGCCGAACAGGCGCAGTTGGTTCCCTCGAAGGAGAGCCCGTCGACCACTTCTCCCAGTCGCGGCGCCAAGTGACTGACGGCGAGAATGACGTTGCCTTCGACGCTCGCCATCGCGCCGTGACCGCCCTGGCCCCGTAGGTGTATCGAGAGGGACGCGGCCTCGCTCATCATGACGCCCGGCTTCGTCCCGACGAATCCGAGGGGAGCGAGTGACGACACATGAGCCCCGATGACGACGTCGACCGGATTGTCGATCAACACGCCGCCTTCAATCATCGCCATCGCGCCGCCGAGCGCCTCCTCGGCCGGCTGAAACAGCAGCGTGAACTCGCCGGTGAGCTCTGCCTGGCGTCGCGCCAGTACGTCGGCGATGCCGAGCAGACCAGCGGTGTGCACGTCGTGGCCGCAGGCGTGCATGACGCCGTCGTTCACCGAGGCGAAGGAGAGTTCATTTTCTTCGGTGACCGGCAGTCCGTCGATATCCGCGCGGATCATGACGCGTCGTCCGGGTTTCGCACCCCGAAGGACCGCGACGGCACCGGTCTCCGTTGGACACGGCGCGAGCTCCCAGCCGAGTTCGACGAGCCGGTCACGCACGACTCGGGTCGTGCGACGTTCTTGGAAGGCGAGTTCGGGATGGGCGTGGAGGTCGTGTCGAATCTCCACCATGGATGCGTCAACGTCGTCGAGCAGTCGTGTTAGATCGTCGGAGAACGTGTCAGTCATAGAGGCATGGTACCGAGTCGACCGAGGTCTCAACGAAGGTCATTCGACTACGATGGAAGGTCAGCATCAATGCGGCTGTAGCTCAGCGGATTAGAGCATCGGTCTACGGAACCGAGGGTCGGGGGTTCGAATCCCTCCAGCCGCACTGGCTTTTCAACACGATGGGTACGTGCTGTCCCGTATCTGCCCCGTAATTCATTCACGCACCGCCAGCAACCGTCACTAAACGCGAGGTGTGCTTTCCTAGATCGAGTCGGCAGTATCTCCTCGCCTGGAAATACCGGGCAAGGAGAATGAGATGGGAAACACAGTTACATGGATGACCGTCGCTGACGTTTGCGAATCGTTGGAGATATCCAAAGACACTTTCCAGAAGTGGCGTTCCAAGGGCACCACTCCGCCGGCGCGCCGGCTTCCGAACGGTCAACTGCGCTTTGACGCACGCGACGTCGTCGACTGGATGGACACATTGCTGGTGAACGTATGACTCGCCCAGCACCGTCCATCCGAGTCTGGGACGTTAGTTACAGACGTGGCCGAGGACGTCCCTGGTACGTCCGCTGGTCGGTCAATGGCCAGGAAAAGGGTCCCAAGACCTTCCCCACTGAGGATGAGGCCCTGGACTACCAGGCTCGGCTACGCATCGCCGCCAGGGACGGGGAAAAGTGGGACCTCAACACCGGAGTGCCAGTCTCCTGGAATCCCGCCAGCACCCTCGACGTGGGCAGTTATTGCAGGCTCTACTGGCAACTACGCACTCGGGGCCTCAAAGCGCGGTCTCACGCTGCTTTGGCGGAGACGTTTAGCCGATTTGTAGTAGCTGCAGTCCCAAAACGGGCCGAAACGCGCCCAGTCTCTTACGCGGAGATTTCAAGATGGATACAGAGTTCAACTGAATCCAAGAACTTTAGGAAGGCCGACGAATGGATAAAGCGCTGGTCGCCACAGATGTCAAGCATGGACAGGAGAGAACTAGAGCGTGTGCGCAATCTTCTGTTGCAAAGCGTGAATGGCACGCCCTTGGGAGCCAATGTCGTGCGACGGCGCTTCAATGACATTTCTGCAATGTTGTCCCATGCGGTTTCTGAAGGTGTTTTGGAGGCCAATGAACTAAAGATGCCCGAACGCCCGGAGCTTAAGGAACGCTCTAAACCGCTTTCGAAGGTGTACCCCAATATGGACAAGATGCTCGAGGTCATTCGAACTGTACAAAACAAGCAGCCTGCGTCACGTCTCTACCGTGCCATGACCGCGGTAGGAGTTCTTGCCGGCTGCAGGCCCAGTGAAATTGTCGTGCTTGAGATGGAAGACGTCGTGCTGCCTGAAGATGGATGGGGTTCGCTAACGGTACAACGCGCGCGAACCGGTCTCAAGGGTTGGTCTGATGACCCCGACGAAATAGGAACACCTAAGACCGATGGAAGAAGTGTCCGCATCATACCAATTACATCGCTTCTAGTAGAAGAGTTACGCCAGTACATTGCGGCCGTTGGTATTGAAGATGGTCCACTCTTTCGCACACGCTCGGGGACACTTCCGGACAACTGGGGACGGGCGCTGAAGAACGCCACTCAAAAAGCGGGAGTCCGCCTTATGGCGCCCTACGACCTGCGGCGCTTTCACGGCACCTGGCTAGCTGAAAGCGGGATGCCGTACAACGAGGCCGCGCGTCGTATGGGTCACAGCCTTGACGTGTTCATGCGCATCTATGTCGGCGTCACTGGGGACGCTGAGTTGGCGGGTAATGCAGCAATAGACAGAGTTCTTAGCGTGCAACCTTTTCAGATAGAGACATACTCCGAACGACCAAAAAATAAGAACGATTGTCGATCGAAGAAGCCCCCACTTTGACAGATGACTTCTTGAGGAGATGCGAAACATGAGACCTTACGCCGAGGAAACCACGGAACAAACTCCGGAAAAATTCAGCGCATGAGCAAGATAAGCCGACTGATCTCAGTCGCAGTGATTCTTGGAGGAATTGGATTTGGTTTGGCCAGTGCTCATCCTCTTTCGTCTGGGATAACTCATCCACGGTCAATGAGCGGAGCGCCGGCCATGACTCCCACTTCTTTTGATGGACTCGATCACTCTTCCGTCTTTCTTGTCGCTGAGTCAAGAAAGAGAATTGTGGCTGACGCGTTAATTTATTGCCACTGGAGAGGATATGAAGTCACGTTCAGTTACTGGCTCCGTTACTCCGATGGTCGAAGAGTCACAAAAGTTTTGACTATGACTTGGCATCCGGCCAACTTATTCTTCTCGTCGGCACCAGGCACCAGGTTGAGACTTGCAACGCCAATAGGATGTACACCCCGAGGTGTCTACACATTCGCTCCGTATTGATTGGCCGTGGGGAGTTGTGGCCATTCGGGTTCGCCGGCGCTAATCATCGACACAGTGATTGCCAATCGAGTTCGACTCCGATGCGACTGGTCTCTTGACCACCGGCTAGTACGGTCGAAGTGATGGCCAACTACATACGCCACTTGTTGCCCTTCGACAACGAGAACCGCTGGTCAGATCTGTTGGCGGTCCTCATCGAGCGCGACCCGCGTGCCGCGGCTCTTGCTTTCGAGTGGGCCGAGACGGAGTTAACGGTCACCCGGGAGGCTCCGGGTGAGGGGAAAGATCGAATCGATGTCGTCACTCGCTCGGGTGACGAACTGGTCGGCGTCGTTGAAGTGAAAGTGCTTGGAGTTCTCGGACGTAATCAACTAGAGCGTTATCGGCGCGCGCTTCACGGCGCCCAGCGATATGCCTTGGTGTTCCCGCATCGATTGCCAGTCACCGCCAGCGGTGACTGGCGGCCCGTCACATGGGAAGTCGTGCTCGACACCTTCGCCGATAGTTCGGTCCCGTGGGTCGCCGAAACTGCGCTCGCTTGGCGCGAACACCTCGAATCCTCGTTGCCCCGTGTCGACGCGACGACCCTTTGGAACGAGTTTGTCGCTGATGAGAACTTCCCATTGGCTATACGCGCGCGTTGTTCCTGGGTCTACAACCAACTGAGCCCGTCCGCGGGAGTGGACCTCGCGATCGTTCAGTCGAGCGCCGGGGTCAGCCCCGTAGTGAAGATGACTGCGCCCGCCGCCCGCGGTGGTTACCTCATCGCGATCGAGTTCGAAGAGCGCTTGGTCAGCCGGTACTGGCCTAGCCGCGCTCCGTATCCAGCGCCCGACGTAATGGGACCATCGGTGAAGGTGTGCCTGGTTCAGGCCGGCGTTGGCACGTCGGCTGACTTCGACTGGGACTACCTGCTCGCTTTGTGGCCGACGATGGCGGCGGCGCGCACCAACTGGGTCACCGAAAAGCCAAAACCGCGCGCGTCTCACGACAAGGCCGGCTACAAACGAATGGTCGCTGCGGGCGGACCGCCGTATCTAGGAATCGGTTTCGGGGACGCGCAGGCCGCCAAATCCAATGACTGTATGTTCGGTGCTCGCTTCCAACTTGCCGCCAACATCACGCTGGGCGAACTCGTCGTCGTGATGAATGATCTCGAGACGCTCCTCCAAGACCTGGCTGAGGTCCAGCCGCCCGACGCCGAATGACTTCACCGTTCACGACAGAAGTCAAAAAGTGACGAGCGACGGAACGGACAATCAACCGCCGCTGATTCGGACGGCGGACATCGCCACTCCGCTTTCGGGCATGATCAAAGCATCCATTGAGTTCGGATACGAACATCGAAGCCGATTTGGCGACGAGCCGACAACTGGCTCCTGCGCGCACGACGAGTGGGCGACGGACTCCAGAGAGTTCATGACACACAGGCAACTCGACACTGAGGCGGCGCACGAAACTGCGGCAGGAATCTACATCCTTTCCGCTGCGTACTTTCTGATGGCATTGGCGAGACTTCTCATTGCGCAAATGGAACTCTTCGCCTACCAGGTCGTCGCGCGTTCCGTAGTTGAATGTGCGGCAAAAGCATGGTGGCTGAATAACCCCGAAGTGACCGCCGAAGAGCGGCTCGGACGATTCTACGTAGACAGACTCAATAACATCGAAGAAATGGTAAGGGCTGAGCGCCTGCCCAAGACCGAATTGGCCGAACGTCGAGATCAACTTGTCGAGCGAGCTCGTCGAAGTGGTGTCGAATCAAAGATGTCGACGAAGAATGAACTCATTGGTTTCGGGAGAGTGACGAGGATTGGCTCTACCGCACTCGCAGGGCGATGCCTCGAAGCCTTCGGGTTCGAAGATGGTGCACTCTGGTATCGACGAGTCTCAGCCGTTGTCCACGCCACCCCTTATGGCCTGCTCGACTACTTCAAAATGACGGACGTTCCCGACTCGGAGACGAAGGAGCTTCATCCCTCTCTTTCGATTGATGAAGTTCGACGGGCTGCCATTCTCTCAACGCAGGCGTACCTTGGTGCCATCGAGTGCGATTGTCGTTACATGGGCTGGGATGGCGAACGGATCGCCGAGTACCGGATTCAGTTACTCAAACAGATGTCATCGCTGTCGTTCGAAATCTGAAGGGCGCGAACCGAGTCATCTTGGGCAACTTTGCTCGATGAAATTCTGGGATACGCGCGCAGGGCTGTTCCAGTATCGCAGCGACGCGCGCGGGCGTGGTGCGCGAATTCCGCCTTGATCAGATTGCGCGAATCAGGTCGACAAGCGACGAAAGATCGTCGAGCACGATGTGTCCGAACTGCTGGTCGAGACCGGCGCGCCTTATCGCATTGGCGGCAGCCTTGTCGGTCACGGTGAAGTCGCAGTACGGCACCGCCACTCCAAGGTGGTCAACGTCGCGCTGGTCGTTCACCTTCCATGGTCGTGAAGCACCCCTAATGTTCTGGTCGCGGACTGCCAACTGCACGGCGATTGTTGGCAATCCCTCGACAAAGTCACTCAGCCAGTCCTTGCCCATGTAAAAGAAGGAGTCAATCGACAACCCGGCGCCGTAGAGCAGACGGCCCAACTCTGGACCGATCTCCAAGTACAGTTCTCGCGCTATCAAGATGTCGTCAAGTCGAGCCACGAGTTTCGGATCTTCGGCGAGTTTCTGTTCGAGGTTTCTGAAATTCTGAACGCGGTCGATTTCCGCCGCTCGAATTGGGTCTAGGTCCAGTACCGGCACGTCGGACGGATCGCCGTCGGCGCTGCCGCGAAGAATCATGTACTCGAGCATCTCCTGTGCCTGCGCGAGCATCAAGAGTGTGTTGGCTCCGTTCTCTTCGTTGAAAAGGACTTGAAGTGCCTGAGGAGGAGCATCCAGACCGAGTCGGTCGGAGCGGCCGTTGAATATCCATGCGAACCCCAGACCGAAAGGTTCGGGTCGACTGGGAAATGTCGGTCGGCCGATCGTATCGTGCAGCCTCTGCATCACTTGGGCCTCGAGAAGTTGCGACCGGGGTCGTATCGCGTGGAACCTCGCGAGTTCGCTCATGACGTCGGCGAGGTCGGTTCTCTGTCGCGCGCCCTTCACGGCGAGTTGCAACTCCATGTAGTTCGCCGACGAGAGCACGATGCACACTTGACCCGAAACGGTGGCGTTGAGAAGCGATTCGTAGCACTCCCGATGGCGCACACCGTCAGCGTGTCCGACTCGAGCCTTCGCGAAAGAGATCCAGTGGTTGGTATCGAGATAGACCTTCGGCGAAGTAGCCGACATCGGTGTCGCCGGGGGCATCGTGAGTGTGGGCACCGCGGTGTCGGGGAAGCCGAACGTGGTCAACACGTCTCTTCGAATTTCGTCCAGCGGTGATGGAGTGATTGCCATCTACATCGTTTACCAGCGAGCAACTTCGGTGAACACGAGTTGGGGATGAATGGTGGTCGATACCGTCACCGGCCAAGAAAGCGCCGACGTGAGTAGGAGCGCTCCCAGAGCAAAGAGAATCATCGAACGCCGGAGTCTCTGGTGCTTGCACCAAGAAATCCCCGCGAGGATCACGATCTGTTTCGCGACGTCCGTATCGTTCGGTCGCCCCAATTGCAGTTGACCGGCCAGGGCGTCGGGAGACCAATGCCGGAGATCGCCGAAGTAGATGATCCCGGGGTCGTTCTTCGCGTTCTCGCGCCGCCCCAACTGAGGAATGATCGCGCTCAGCGAACAAAGCATCGACAGGAGCAACAACGTCATCGCCGTAACGTCCACCGTGTGCCTGAGGCCGTGCAATCCTGCAAGTACGTGGCCGTCCGTTGAGAGTACCGTGACCAGTCCCAAGATCGCTGTTTCGAGTGTGAGGATGATTGATGCCTTGACGTCGGCCTTCTCGATCCACGAACTCTGAGCTTCATGGACTCGCCATGCCCCATCGGTCGCTGATACCTCCTTCGCCGAGGTCTCGGAGTTCGTCGCGGGACTGTTATCCATGGCGCATGGCAAGTCCGCGAAGGCGATTCCGAGTGTTCTCGCGCTTCACGCGCTGAGCTTCGACGAAGGCACTACGGCGAAGTGCCTTCACCATGTCTTCACGCGGCTCACTGGCGTCGCGACGCTCGGTCTCGCCCGCGAGCACCGCCGCGCAGAACTCTGCACCATGGATGACGCACCACGCGGCGTGCAAAAGGCGTCCCGCGTCTTCTCCCTCGTCGCCCGTGATCTTCTCAATCGTGACGTTCCCCCACAGTTCGGCGGGCCCGCTACCGCACGAACAGGAGAGCGAGAGGTAGTCGTTGCGTTCCACGAAATCCCACACGGATCCTGTCACGATGAGTTCACCGGCTACGGCCTGCTGGGCGCATTTCGCGGCGAAGTTGACCGCCTTGCCCGCCCATACCGGTTCTTGGTGACTGGTGCGAGGGATTCCTACCTTCTTGACGAGCACCCGGCTCGAGGCGATTCCCACCTTGAGACCGGTCGTCGGCAGATCAGGCCACTTGCCCGCCAAGAGGGGTACAAGGTGACGCTCGCTGAACGTCTTCACGGTGATCCCCGCACATACAGCTCGCGCCATCGCGTCGTCACCCCAGAAGAGGGCTACAGCTCCGTCGCCTTGGATGGCGATGTAGTTGGGCTCGTAGGCGGCGAGTGCGCGCGTAAGGCCACCCGTTGACGCCTCGTAGATGGCGGCAGTCGACGCGAGGTGTTTTCCATAGCCGAGGTTGGTCGAACCTTGCAGGTCCGCAACGACGGCCACGACGTTCTCGAGGAGATGCCATTTACGCGCCTCGATGAAGAGATCGGTGACGGACAATCCGTTGTCGGCGTTTACGACGTCGGGGTTGGCTGCGAGTTGCGTGGCGACGTGTTCCTTCAATCCGTCGAGAGTTACTTTTAGGTCGGGGTAAGGCATCGGTGATCCTCTCTGAAGGCCCCGCGGACCCTACTGTTAGTAGAGTCTGTGAGATGGACTCTACTGACAGAATAGTCGCAGAAGGAGAGCGTGTCAACTCAGTTCTTCTGGTAGGATACTTATGTGCCAACGGCGGACATCCCTAAACCGCTTGGCGAGCGGCTACGAGCGCGTCGCCGATCCTTGGACCTGACGATTGCCGAGGTGGCCGATCAAGCTGGTCTGTCACTTCCTTACGTCTCAAACCTCGAACGGGGCCGCGGTAACCCGACGCTGGAAGTCCTGACGAGTCTGGCCGAAGTGCTCGGAATTCCGATCTCGCAGTTGGTTGGAACGGACGACGCCGAAGGAGTGGTCGACTCCGACGAACTTCAACTCGCGAGTCTCCCAACGTCCTTGGCCCGGTTCGCGCGGAGCGCGGAATTCCTGCGCGAGGTCCGGAATCTGGCTGCCCATAGAGACGACAGCTTCGAGGAGTTGCGACAAAGGGTTCTCTTGGGCATGGCTGCAGCACCCCGTCGGAGTAACGGTGAGCCGACACCGGCGGACTGGCAACGTCTCCTTGACGCGTACACGATGATCTTGCGCAACTAAGGAACGGGACACTGACGATGCCATCGACGTCTGTCGAACGCATCGCGGCGGAACTGGCGGCGCTCGTGTCAGATGACGCGGCGTATGACCTGAGATTCGAAGAGCCTGCCGGTGCCATCGAGCGCCACTTTCGGCCTCTGAGAACCAAAGCGCTGCCGCGGTCAGTGTCCTTCGGAGACACGTGCTCGACGGACGGCTGGTACGACGTCAACATCGATCCAGAGCGCCCCTGGATCTTTTATTCGAGCGATCAAAACGAGAAGAGAATCCGCTTCACGATCGCCCACGAGTTGGGTCATCATCTCCTCGTGTCGGAAGGATCGGCACTGCTCGACGACATGGACCAATTGGGAGTTTCGGCAAAGGAACTGAACGCCATCGAGGAGTCCGTTTGTCACCAATTCGCCGGCGCGCTGCTCATCCAAAGTTCTGACCTCGCCGAGGTCATTGGCGAGGACCAGGTGGTACCCGCGCACATCCTCGAGTTGTACCAACACGGTGCAGCGTCGCTCGAGGCCATTGCGGTGCGAGTGGCGGGACAGATGACGTACGCCGGCGCAGTCGTAATCATGCGAAGTGACCCGACCATAGGGTTTTGTGCGTCGTCACCGGCGTTGGGACGTTATTGGTGGGGCCGGGGGAGTTCGGTCGATCCTGACGGTCCGCTCGCTCGCGCGACCACCCGTGAGTTCCAGGCAGTCCCCGAGACCTATCGCTACGGGTTGGCGTACGCAGAACAACTCTTTTGCGACACACTGCCCGTAGGTGGCAAATTTGCGATCGCGGTTCTGTCGGATCGACCTTCAATCAGGACACGATTGGTGCTGACCGAGGTTGAGCCGCGGTGGAAGGACGATGTTCAGTTTTGTTTGTGGTGTCAGTCTGTGGAACGGGATGTGGGTTGGTGCGACGATTGCAAAGGTCAACGTTGCCGCCAATGTGATCGGTGTGGGTGCATTACGCCCGGCAACGATCCTGTCTGTCCAAAGTGCCGACTGCGCAACCCTCGACGTCCAGACGCCGACGTGTGTCGAGACTGCGAATGAGGAGTGGGCTCAACTTATGGAACGGCGGCAGTATGACAGTTGACTTCTTGCATGAACGAAATTGTGCACGAACTTGAGCGTCGCGCAATCGGTCAGCCGAGAGTTACCGGTCTGAAAGGAGCGGTTGGCGCCACTCGTAGTCGTCGCGCCAACGAAACTCGCGGTATCCGCCCTCTGCAAACGCAGCGCGCATTGGCGTATTTGCTCGATCGGTGTCCGCCTGAATAACGCGTGCACCAGACTCAGCGAGTCGACGGGTCGCCCAGGATAGGAGATCATTTACGTATCCGTTGCCGCGGTGCGGTTGTGCCACGCCAATCTCGCAGATGATGGGAGTATCCCCGACGTAGGCGGGGACGACGTATCCCACTGGCGCATTCTCAGAATTGAATCCGACAGCGAACCAGCCCCGTTCTGCCCGATATGAGCGAACCATTTGTAGGCGTTCTAGAGCTTCCTGCACAACTCCAACTCGTGCTCGTTCGCTCAACATCCCGTGACTGAGCGAGCCGTCCGTGACAGATTGAAACAGAGCATTTGCGAGAGTGTCATCGAGGTCGCAGGCTGGTCGAAAATTGAGTCGATTACGATCCGTTGCAATCGGCGTGGCGATTGTCCATTGCACCGTTACTCGAGCAACTTCAAAGACGAACCCACTGTCACGAAGGACCGAGGCGAGGTCAGCCTGGATGTGACTGGGATAGTGGCCTTGTTCGGTGAGACAAAGCAACTGGCAGAACGCCATGTCGACGTGGAGTTGCTCTCGAGCGTCAAGGACGAGGGCAACTGTGGCGGAGTGGTCTTCGATGCTTACGAAGTCGATTCCGAAAGGCTCATCCGAACCGGGACGACTCCACCAGTAATGCCGAGAGACGATTTCGCCGCCTGAATCAGTCGCGATGAAGCACCATTCGGGTCGAGTAATGCCGGAAGCAATGTAACCAGTGAGTCTCGAATGGAGACCAGTACTGTCCGCTGTGTTGGCACAGAACGATTCGAGATTGGTTTCACGGAGCGTTCGAAATGTGGGCGGCATCGGAACCCATAAGAGCACACGAGATGAAGATTGCGATTCATTCGATTGTGCCTCCGGGGGCTTGTACAAATTCACTCCTACCTAACGATGCCCCTATGAGCCGAACTGTTCAAACGTGATTTGGCGATCGAATCAAGAGAGTGCGGGCAGACCCTTCTGATCCATTAAGTCGCTGAAATGGTAGATAGCGTGGCACAAGCCAACCGAAAGAAAGGCTCACATGGGAATCGAAGCAAACAACAAAATCATCCTGGCCGTGGTTGAAGCCACTAAAGGTATCTCCGCCAAACTCGAGAGTGAAGCGTGGGCCGCAGTCATACGTCGAAAGGACGCTACTGATTTAAGCCAAGATCAGATCGAAATGTTGAAGCAGCGTACGAACGAGCGCCTGACACGGGCATACGCAGAACTAACCGCCGAAATCATTCGGGCCTTCGAGGAAATAGAAACCGCGGAGCCCCCCGAGTAGTCAAACCGAGGAACTTGTCGATGCTGATCTCCGCCCAAGCAGACATGGTTTTCAATTTTTCCTGCTGGAACTGGAGGACGACGAGGAGTGGAAGATCGCGAATGGGCTCTGTCGCAAGATCGCCGGACTCCGAGACACCTCCGTTCTCTAAACGCATTGACCCCCGTCCAAGTGGCGGGGGTCTCGTGCATTTCCGGTTCGCACACACATCATCACTTAGTGACCCGCGAAGAAGCTTTTCGGACTCTCCGAATTAGGCAGTTCGATAACCCAGAATTACTCAGACGTGCATATCTACGTCGGGCCCGCGAGACACACCCCGACCACGGCGGCAGCGCCGAAGAGTTCCGTAAGGTGTGGGAAGCGCACGAGGTTTTGCTCCGCCACTTTGGGGGAATAGACACTACCGAGAGCGCAGAGAAACCACTCCCATTGGCGCGTACCAGCATCTGGTGGAAAAAGCACCACTGGTACCTCCTGGCACCCACGTTGTACGCCTATCTCGTCGCGCCACACATGGGCTGGGCACGACTGCCAGCGGCACTATGCAATATCAACGACGCTCTGCGTTCTTCAGAGTGGGTCTTGGCCATCGCTTACCTACTAGCAATCCGAGATCGGTCATCACGTTGATCGACTTGATCGCTCAGACGATGCGGAGCGGCATGCAGAGTGGTACGCCCAGTATCAGCGTGAGCATCTGCAGGACGCTCAGTCCGACTAGGAATCGATGTCCCCGTCGTGCTCTGGCAGTAGCACTGAACTCGTGGGCCTGGCCACGTAGGCCACAGCGACAATGGAGAGTGCGGAGTAGCGATCGTCGACGTCCTTGACGTGGCCGTGGAAGAGGCGGTTCCGATAGTTCAAGCCGGCGGGCCCGACGAGAAAGCTCTCAAGAAAACGCCACCACGAGGGGTCCAACCGATTTCGGAGACCATCAAGGAGCGTGCCCAGTTGTGGATACTGGCCGCGGCGCGCGCCTTGCTGGGTCTGGTAGCGCAGGGTTCCAGCCTGTTCAGCCAGCCCGCGAACCTGGGACTCGACTCGGATGAGGGCGAGCGAGGCAGCCTCCTCGTAGCGGCCGGCGCCGAAGGCCAGCAGTGAACGGGCGATGGTTCGGGCCGTGGATTCAACCACCGAAAGCGCAGAGATCGCCGCGACAATGTCATCCTCCGTGGGATCCAGGCGAGCGAGGGCCTCGGCAAGCCCGGAAGAATAAGCGGTAGCCAACGCCAGCATCCAGGGGACCTCCTCAAACGCCATCGCGGCGTCTTGCTCCTCCTCGACAGTTCTCGGCGAGAAAGTGGGTAACCAATCGTCATCCAAGATGCCCCCGACCGCCGAATTGAGCAGGCTCGGCTCGGCTGAACTCGCTTCAACTCTTCGATTTGTCTCCGTCAGGTCCCCACTGGGCGGGGGGTCTCCGGCCAGTCGCGCCAGGAGTTCGCTGACGTCGCTCGACGTCGCGATGCCTTCCTTTCGGGCAACGAACTCCTCGCGGGGAATCTCGATGGTGGAACCAACCGGGACGAGGCCGAGTTCGTCTCTCGGAAGATCCTGAAGCATTCGTGAGGCGCGCTCCTCGAGGTCCCTCAGGCCTAGATTTGCCGCACGCTGTGCCGCGGACTCGAGTCGTATCTGGGCGCCGATACCGCTCGCCGACTCGGCGTCAGCGATTAGCACTTCAACCTCGTCGCGACGTAGTTCGTTGACTCTGCGAGGATCGTCACTTGCGAGCAGTTGCTGTAGTTGAATGACCCTCTGAAGTTGCCAGCGATTCTCTTTTAGGGCACTCCTAGTCCTGTCCAAGAGTGCGGGAAGCGTTGGCTCGGTTGGACTGTATTTAACGAGACGCTCGAGCAGTGGCATGATAATCCCAGCCTCATTCAGACCGCCTCCTAGTTCTTGCTCCAGCACGTTAAGGATTGCGATAACGGCTCGGGTTTGGCCCTCGACATCACCCATCCGCCGATAAAGCTCGTGTCCCCAGTCGGCTGCACTCGCGTGCTCGAGCCGCTGAACGATTCGATCCGGCACGAGCGGAAGGGCTGCTTCGGCAATCTCGACGTAGGCATCAGCTGCGGCTCGAGCGTGCTCGTGTCGCGTCCCGACGCCTAGTTCGAATAGGAGGTGGTTAAGAGTCGACCTGATGGTTGGCGATGAACAGCGCGAAGCTGCGGCGTCCCAGATGCTCGTCGCTTCTCCCGGCTGAACCGGCGGAGTGAACGCTGACTGGCCTTTCTCGACAGACGACGCCGGGTTGACGATGGTGTAGGTGAAGGCTCGAGCTACCGCTAAGACCTCGGGAGAATTACCTCCCGGCTGCGCCACGATCAAGTCGGGAAGTGAGCGGTACGCGATGTCCATTTTGGCGGCTTCGTCGAGAACGCGAACTGCCTGTTCGCTGAGGTTCGACTGCTCGTGTTCCTGTCCCGTACGTACCTCCCGCCAATTCTTGAACCGTAGTGCCGCTGACAGTACGTTCGAATGGTGCCGCTTCGCAATCTTCCAGGCCCACAGGCCGACTTCCTGGACCTCTTCAACATCGCCGCGGGCGCAGCAACTTGGCGACAAGTCGCGCTCGACGACGCAATGACGTCAGCATCGAAACGGACCCGACTTTACGAAATGCCCAGCGATCCCCGTGTCCGGGCCACGGTGCGGGCGTTCTGGAGAGACCTCCTTCGGGACCGCCTTGAAGCCTATGAAGCCGGAGGAGCGGCGTTCGCGACCGTCGCGCAGTATGAACGTGACGTGATGGGCCTCCGCGCCACCATGAACAAAAACTTCCCAGGCGTTTTCCTTCAGCGCCGGCTCAAAACGTTCGATCCGGGTTTCCGTGTCGCCCACGCTCAGAAGAGCCTCTCACTCGTACTCAAGCACGGGTGGTGCAACGGCGTCATCGAAATGCCACCGCAGTGTGTCGTAGACCGTCGAGTGCTGAAAGTCGCAGGTGCTACTCAGGTCGAGCGTAGGTGGACCGACGTGAACACGTGGGACGAACACCTGACGAAGATCGACATCTTGGCGGCGGCAGCGCGGCGCCATGCCGACTGGCCATTAACCATGGCGGAGTGGGAACTCTGGGCATTCGGTCGGCGATAGGGCCCAAGTTCCAGTGGAGTTCTTCTCGCCGAACTGGCCGGTATTCAATTCTCAATGTAATTCTCCTTCCGCCACTTAGCCATCAAGTCCACTTGTGTTGGTTGTTTGGTCATACTGGCATCGCGTCGACCAAGTCAGAATGTGCACACCCTGCAACCGGAGACATACTTAGTCCATGGACATTGAGTGCGAAAGCGAAGAGTGGGCCGCGGCGGACAAGGCAGCCGATGCGGTGACGGAGTCATTGCGAAATGACACGATTAGTGACGAAGATGGTGACGAGGTCGAAAGGCTAATGGCCGAGGCCGATGCGATGATGACCGAAGAAGAACTAGCGGCAGCCATTATGAGGCCGATGAGTGACGAAGAGATTGCGGCCGGTGTTGCGGAGATGGACGAGATCGTCCGTCGTTCGTTAGACATCACAGACGGTCAATAAGAGTCAACGCCATCTCGACACCGTCCATCTCTGGGTGCAGCAGTGCTAGATCTTCAGCTTGATCCATAAGTAGATCAGGCACCCTTCGGCGCCCAGAGCGAAGAATGAACTGCACCACAAACGAATGCGCTTGCAACGAGTACCACCAGTCGTACAGGGGACAGTCGAGGACTTCATGCAAGCAGCACTCCTTGGGTTCGTAAACGAGCATTCCGCACCACCTGCAGTACAGGCATGACCAAGGCCACATAATTTGTTTCGGATCGACATCTGTCACTTCTCCTGGGTTCCAAGGAGGACGGTTGGACTTCTTGAATGCCTTTAGACAGTGTGGGTCACAGAATGCGTAGACCACTCCAGTACTCACTGACACGCCTACTCGCATCCCGTTTAACTCCGCTCCTACCGCCGACCCGAGTTGCCAGAATTTGGGCGCGGGTTTCAGTCGGCCATCGCAAAGGATTATGTCCAGGCCAAGTTTCGGTGCACTCATCACCTATGCGAGGATGAAGGTGGTGACAAAAAATCGTCAGAGTGCTCTTCATCCGATAGCCAATTCTGAAAGAGAATTGCCGACGCTCGGAGCTAGGACATACTCCGTTGCTGAATCTCCGGCCCACTGCACTTTGACCTCGATATAGTCCGACTCGAGCCATTCGATCGTGGTGGTAGGGCCGCCGTAGGTTTTAAGGAGCCTGACTCCGATTATGTCCCAGTGGCTTGAACCGCTTTGTCGTTGAGCCAAGAAAGTCATCTCCAAACAACAGAGGTTGATGTAATCGATGACAGATGGTGCGTAAGTCTCCCATTCTTCACCTGCCTCCTTGGCCAGATCAATCAGCAAATGGCGAGAGTCTTCCTGTAGGTCAGCACCGTAACTTCGGCAACCCTTTAACAGGGTCTCCAGTGCTTTGATCTCTTTTGCAATCGTGCGGCAATAGCTGCGCGCTGGAGTCGCAAAAACATTTTCGTTAGTCATAATCAATCGACCGTCCCATTACCAATGCACCTGCCAATATGACCGGCAATGATGACTGTCCGGTCCTTCCGTTCCAGTGCATGCATGGATGTTGATAGTCATGAAAAGCAGAAGGTGAGGTGGAATTGAGATTGCACCCATCGTTGTGATCGAGGGATTTCGTTGCAGTTTTACCCTTATTGTTGTGCTTGCTGCCGTTGCATCAGTTGCCAATTGAGTGTGTCTCGTTTTTCGGACATTTACTGGGGGATTGAGCAAAATAGCTTTCCGCGAAGACGACTGTTGACGCTCAATTGACATCGCGCTTGTGGCTAAGTGAAAGTAGTGAAGCGGTCGAACCTCGACTCAGCGCAGTTGATCTCCATTTGATTAGTCATGGTCTCCAGGTCATCCTTCTGGAACTGGAAGACCGTGAGGAGAGGAGGACCACCGCTGGGCTGCGTCGCAAAATCGCTGGTACCCGCGGAATACCAGATTTCTAAACGCACCGGCCCCACCATCACTGGTGGGGGCCTTGTGCATCTAAAGGTAGTCCCCGGTCTCGAGTATCTCGAATGCTCCGCTGTTGTTCAGAGCCTTGATGGGATCGTCTACTGGAAGGGCAACGGTGCTGAGGTCGAGGAGCGATGCTGGAATCTCTTCGCAGGAGGAGAGGCCCAGCCGCGCTTTCACCTCGTCAGTGTTTGGCATGGTGCACGGTGTCTTTTGGCGTCAATGTTCAGTCACCGACAACTCTTGTATGCCTGCATAGAAGATATCTACTTCAACGCCGAACTCGCCGGCGAGAAAGTGGGCAGTTCGATGAAAGAACTCTTCATCGCCGGCGAGGTCGGAGTAACTGAAGTCGGTGGGAACCGGCATGCTCGTCACCACGACAATGTGGGGATATACAAGGCTGACATCCACTAACTTCGTCTTTACTTCTATTCCGTGCTCGTCCAGATAGGGCCCACATTCTGGGCAACGGTTTATTCCCGCGTAGTCGGGCATTACTGTGCACTTCCTTTCGTGACCCGGGCGGGATCTCAAGTTGATACTCCCCGGTTCGAATTGATTTGCACGCGAGCGCTTGGTGGCTGTCGTTCTGAGATCCCGAGTCAGATTGAATCCGCTTACCGCTTAGCAATCAAGACCCAAACTGCTCACTTGTCACCGACATTTGTGTGACTGAATCGGCATATGCCGAGACTAGGTCCAGTACATGTTTTTGGACTGATCCTTGGCGGGTGAGAATTCCAGAATGAGCCAGAAGATAGGGTTGGCGTCGATTATGAAGCCGTCGGCAACATCCTCAACTCGGCGAGGTGGTCAATGTCTCCCCAAACGCGGTATCGAAGCCGTATTTGACTTTAACTCACCAATCGGTGCTCGATTTCGATGGGTGAGGTTCTCGGTTGAGTTATGAGATCGTCCGGATTGTCGCTCAGATTGAGTATTTCAGCCAACTCCGGCTTGTTGGCAAAAATTACTTCCGCATCTCTTTCGAGATGCCTCCTGAATACGTACCATGCTGCACCTACCGACACGCCGTTTCCCAACTGACGAAAGGTTCGGGAATCAGACTGTTCTCCGAAGTCGAACCATTTTGGAAGGCCCTGTAGAAGTTTCGCTTCGCTTGGCGAGAGTCGTCGCATTTGTGATCCGATCACGCTTGTCTGTGTCATGGCCACCAGCGCCGGCAAGTATGTGGGCCTCTTGGCGCGAATGCCCGAAGGACGAAAGTGCAGGACACACTCGTCGAAGGACATGGCGTCCTGAGCTTGCCATTCGAGTTTTTGGCGCGAGGGAGGAAGTTCCCAGACTCGAAAACGCTTGCGCCACGCCGTGATGAACTCCTTATGACACAAGAAGAACTCCCGGTTCTTATTTATGATGCGGAGTTTCCACTCCGGAATCGCGCCGGGGTCAATCTTGGGTGGTCGGACTGTCCAGTAACTTGCCCAGAGTGGGAATCCAGGAAGGCGCTCGCCAGTGAGTGTTCGCATTCCGATGATGAAGTTCTCCCAAATATCAAGCCAGCGCAGTTCCTCCGAACTCAAGCGATAATCGGACGGAACGATGTCGGTCCGCGTCAAGAGGTCTCGATCCAGGTTCCACCTGTCCGGCGACCAGAGTTGACCATCCTCTTTCAAAAGCGAAAGACTTTGAGGGACAACGGCGGGTAGTACTCGATGATCATGAAGTGCGGCTCTCTTGCCAACAAAGGTTGCTGTGATGAAAACACGCTCGCGGTTTTGCGGCCGACCACCCATCGATGGAGGCAGGCGGTGCGGTGAAACGATAGAGGGGACATCCGACACTCGATATCCAAGTTCCCGAAGACTGTCGACGATCACTTTCATTTCGTGCACATGCCGTGGCCCAGATAAATTTCTGACGTTCTCTAGGATGACCACCAGTGGCTTGCGCTTCTTAATGACATGGAGAATGTTGTAGAAAAGAGTTCCTCGTGCCTCCTCCATGCCTAGTTGAGAACCAGACTTTGAGAATGGCTGGCAAGGAAAACCAGCAGCTAAGACATCGTGGGCAGGTATGTCAACCCTGGCATCGTTTGCAAGTTCAGTGATGTCCCCTAGAGGATCAATGCCCCAATTGCGCTGGTAGACCCTCGCTGCATCCGGATCAATCTCAATGGCACTGACACAATTCCCACCCGCGATGCTTAGGACGGCATGGAATCCACCGATTCCTGCAAAGAGATCGACGAAATTGAAGCGACTCGGCACGTTGGAAGCTTACCAACGTACTCTGACCCGCAGTCACAGCCCGAGCAGTTTTCTTACGCTTCGTTCCACCGCTTCGAGACCGCTGCGGGTGACAGTAGCACCCTCGGACTCGTGAGTAGGTAGCCAAATCTCTCCACCAGACTCAACAACCCTCTTGGCGAGTGCGGGCTTCGAGTCACGTGGCTCGTAGGGAATTCCTAGGGAGTCGGCGACAGCGAGCAAGAATCCCTTTGGCTCAGTTGAACCCGTTGATGTCTCCCATCGCGCGATTCCCAAATCGAGGCAAATGCTGTCTATTACTTCTTGCTTTGTACGACTCATCCGAGATCCGTGATCGAGTCCAATACGAACTCAAGGTTGAGTTCATCGCTCATATTGAATGCGAATTTCTCTGGGCTCATTTGAGTAAGACGGATTCGGTCGAAGAGTAAACAGTTTCGAGATATCTCGTTCCAGACTTCTACGTTGCTGACAATATTTGGAGTGCACAAAGCCATCATCGGATCCACGTCCATTGAAAGCCAACCGGACCAGAGACGCAAGTCGATGTCCCTGGATTTGGGCAAGAGATCCTGTTGAATGGTTGCTTGCACCAGAACTATTGGTATACCGGATTTCCGGTCGTCAAATGTTCGCCATACCACGAGATCGACACCGCCATCCTGTCTTCGAGGACTCCGGTATGCGCGACCAGAATTAATTCCCATCAAACCGGCGAGCCATTCGATTGCTTCTGGGAAGTTCGAAGGTCGACCGACGGCCGAAGGAAAACCAAAGTTCACGATCTGCGTTCTTTCTCCGAAGAACTCAGAGAGGCAGAACTCCGAGAGTTCTTCGAATCGCTTTGCAAGGGAGCCTTCATTTTCAGAAACGGTTTCCTCCAAGAAGGTGCGGAAGGACATTGCAAGAAGGAATCGATATATCGACGAGGACTCCCGAGGGAGAACTCGCGTGCTGGTGGCGTCAAACGGGTACTTTGAACCGAGAATCGAATGTCGGCGACGCATCTCTTCTAATGCAATTCCAATCCGAATGTCGTCGACATGAAGGTACTCGGGAAGTAAGTCGCGAATCTTGTCGACGCTGAAAGTTGATCGCGCTTGTGACATGATCAGCAACTCAATCAAGTCAGCGAATTGTGTTGGCGCCTGGAAGGCTCGCGTCAGACCAGACGACTTGAGGCCCATGACTTAAGACTTCCGCAATCTTTTAAGTACCCTTTGCAGTTCGGCAATCTCCGCCAGTAGAGATTCGATTAGCGCCGAAGCATCACTTGGAATTGAATTCTCCTTCTCTAATTCGCTTCTCGCCATACGCAATGCAGAAGTCCCAGCTCGGACATGATTCTTGATCTTGTCCTTCGTTGGCAATCCCTTCGCCTTGATCGCCGATTCTGCTGCGTCGATAGATGCCCCAGTTCTCAGTGCCGCCAAACCTGCTTCATTTTGCACGACGCGGCCTAGCCCACCAATTTGCCGGCTGTCGGTGATTAGTGCGTCCTTCTTTTCGCTTCCGAAGATCCACCCCAAGACTTCGTGCAACTCTTGTACCTTCTCGGAAGGAATCGGGCTTTCCCCAGGCTGAATTTCAGAAGTGCCTGGTGCCCCAATGTGAGCTCTGAGCGCCGGACTGCTCATCGCAACAGTGAGCAAAGAGAAAGTTCCCTCCAATGCGTTGGAGACCTCTCCGGACTGCTTGGCCTGTTGAGCAATTTCGTAGTTTCGATACAATTTCGCCACATCAGCGCGCTTCTTTCCGACCATTGTTGAGACTTCATTGAAAGTGAGTCCTTCGCTATCAACCAGATTCGCAATGAAAGACGCTTGGGCGTACGGACTCCATGCTGCAATCCCAGAAATATGGCGAAATCCAACTATGGCATTTACTTGGCGACGATCGGCAACCTGAATGCAGGGGATTATTGTCTCGGGGGAGATATCAACCGTCGCGGCGAGTTTGTTCCATTTCTCACTTTCAAAGAACTGTTCCCTCAACTTCTTGTCAGTAAGCCCAAGCAGCGCCGTCAGGCGCCTATTACCTTCGACCACGGTCCATTCAATTTTCTTGCCAATTTGGATGACTATTAGCGGCTCGTTGGCGAAATAACCCATGCGCGCTATTGATTCGGCGACAAGCAGGCTGTCATGAGCGTGTTCGATGGTGACAGCTAACTCATACTGTGAGTCGCCGTCCTTTGATGACACCATTCTTGGGTTGTCGGGATCCAGTCTCAACTGCTTGATCGGAATCGATCGAGCCTCGCCAACTGTGGAAACTTTCAGCTTGTCAGAGTTTTCCATTTTCACCCCTATTCGATCTCTTCGTCGACATCACGTCTCGATATCTGTCTATCTCCCAGATTTATTGCCAAAGTGAATGCACCCTTCTCGGAGAAACCCTTCCTCTTTACGAGATGGATTTGCAATACAACTCCGTCAGTTGCCACGAGGTCGAGCCCAACAGTGCGGTCACCTTCGTAGCGGATACCAACTCGATCGTCATTGTCGCGGCCCTGAAAGAGATTGACGTAACCGGTGTCTGGGAACCAACTCCTC